>JGI24705J35276_12238810_pt1 | contig 153372 bp, 111 predicted proteins | sample TergutNt197P4_FD_35276 | JGI IMG/M metagenome (IMG submission 35276) | reverse complement strand
TTTCAGCATTTTAATCTCTCCTCTCGCAAAGAGTTGAGTAGTCGTCATGCGCGTATAGCTGCATAAACGGAATATAAATAATTTTATAGTTTTTCTCATTTGCTTTAGTTTTCATATAATTTACGGCGCCGTTTAAGTCGTCGTAGTAGGTTTCTTTCAACACAGCCACCATTGCTTGCGCTTCCGCTTCCGTAGGCACGGAATACATCGATATATACGCGCTGCGCCGGTACTTTGTCACCCTTCTTATATTTCCGCCTGTGAAGTCCTCGTTAAAATCAAGTTGAATCCCAAATACATTAACGTTATCCTTTCTTGTTTCCCACGCATTGGGTCCGGCAGTAGAAACAGGAGGCGTCGGAGGCCATATGGCCGGTCTCCACCACCAAAATTTTTCTACTCTGTCTTTTCCAAGACCTATACTACGAGAAACTTGGGCAATAACGCATATATCATCGCCATAATATCTCGTCCCGGAAGGCCTGGGAGGGTATTGACCTCCAACATACTCACTATATCGTACTTGTATCTCATTAGCAGCAACATTAGGAATAGAAACAGAATTGGCTTTAGGCTCAGGGAAAGTTCCTCCCGGCGACGCAAGTATTCTCATGCTTTCAACTTCTTGAGCGTCAATAAAATCGAAAAAAGCGGCATTGGGCGCTTTGTAAGTGTCGAGGGATTCCTGGAAAGGCCTCCATCCGGCTGAGTTTCCTGTTCTATAGAATCTCAATGAATGCGGTACATACTCCATCGACATACCGCTTGAACTGCCGCCTTCAGGCGGAGGGCCGGTCTGTATCTCAATCTTCGGAGTAGTGTATGGTATATATTTTACTGCCCCATACCCAAATCCCGCTATGATGTCATCCCTGTTCTGGCGGAGCGCAGTATAAAACGGGTAAATAGCTTTATTTGCATGCTTAGGCCAATCGCCGGGAATTGCATTAATCCATTTGTCATAATTAAGTGGAGGCGCTGTATTGGGAGTAGTCGGATACAGCTTAGCTCTTTTCTTCAGCTGATCGAAAGTAAGCTGCAAAAATGCGTCATAATCTCCCTTATAAACAAATTTACGATTCTCATTGTCAGAGGAATTATATTTATAATATAAATATGTATCTATATCATTTACAGTATCTTTTAGCACACGTCCGTACCATTTTCCATCAATCAGCACATGGGTGCTGGTACTGCGCCAGGTAGCGTCATTGCTCATTTTATGTAATCTGTTCTGAATTCCGTCAAAGTTATAGCTCAGTGTACCATTGCTGGTTGTGCCGGATCTTAGATATATTAATCCGCCGGTTGAATTATGTACAGCAGTGTCAAGCACCCAAGTGCTCGTGCTTGCTGTGGTGGCGAGGTTATAACCTATGGGGCTGTTAATACCAGTATATGCAGTACCTTCCCAATTTGATTCTGTAGGCACATAACCCCACCTTTCATAAGAGTTACGAGCAGAAGGCGAGGTACTACTGCTATGTCCAATCAATTGGCCAATCCCTGCAATATTCATCACACTTTTTGCGGAATAAAACTGTAGATATTCGTTAGCCACCGGGCCGGCGGAGTTGCCATCCCGGAACCGAATTTTATCCTTTATGTTAATCCTAACCATTCCCGCTTCTCCTGCCGCATAATTTTCATAAAAATACGGCTCCGGCCCGACATCGCCAGACGAGCTGTTAACGAAATAAACGGTAAATCCCACGCTGTCGGTGCCGATATTCTGAAAATAACCCGCCGTAGGATAATCTCTTCTTTGCACTTTAAGCCTTTCGACATATCTCAAAGCATGGTCAAGCCTGTTAGCGTGTTCCAAATAGCTGTATCTTATTCTGTAAGCGCTTGTAAAAAAAGATATGCCGCCTATCATTGCAATAGTCAGCACCAACATTGCAATCATAACTTCAATTAATGTCATACCTTTTTGTGCTTTCATATTAATTACCTCTTATTCGTTCGATTTAAAAAAACAATTACGAATTAACAACTTTTTTAACGGTAGCCGGGTTTGTATAGTATTCCAAGCCGACTCTTGCGTCCCTTTGACCTATACTATATATCGAATGCCTTTTTAATGCAATAGTTTTTTTAACAATTTTTTAACTGCAAATTCACAAATTTTTTTAACGGCGGCCGGATTTGTATATTTTATTCCAAGCCGGCTTCTTCGCCGCCGAGACCCATAATTATATTGAATGCTTTAGCTTAGCGGCAATTACGAATCGGCATAAAAATTAATAAAAGTTAATCTAAAATAAAAAATCCCCGGAATCTTCGGGGATTTTTCAATTATGTAAAGTTAAATATTGGCTGCTATGCGGTTTTTTTCCGGCGAAACCGCTCTATCATTATAAATATGGCGGGCGTTACCGCGAATGTCCAAAAAAGCGATGCCAGCATTCCGCCTATAATCACGGCGCCCATAGACATCCTTGTTCCCTCGGGAGACCATAACTGCGGCGCCAAACCTGCCACAATAGCGATTGTGGTCATGAGCAGCATTCTTCTTTTATCAACATATTCCGTCCACAATGCTTTCGCGGCTTCTTCACCTTTTGATATTCTTACTATTGTAGGCTCAAGCACCAAAATGTTATTGGTTACCGCCAGCCCGACCAGCATGACAACCGCAAGCATCGCGGCCATATTGATTGTGGCTCCCGTTAAAAATAACGCCAGAAACACGCCGGCAAATGAAAATAATATCGATGTCGCAACCGTCAGCGGATGAGCCAGGGAATTCATCATTGCAGCAAGCAGCATATAAGTAAGTATTACCGCAAGCACAAACGCGGATACTATTTCGCCTGTGGCCTCGTCCTGGATTTCCGATATGCCTCCAAATGAGGCTTCATAACCGGGAGCAAAATCTATTTTTGCAAGCTCCGTCTCTATCTTTCTCTGCACGGGACCGATTGTGGATTTGCCTATATTTATTCCTATTTCAGTAACACGCGCCTTGTCTATGCGGAAAATATCCGATGTCGCGCGCACAGTCTCAATTCTTCCAAGCTTGGACAATGAAACCAATCCCTTCGGAGTAGCTACAAAAATTATTTCAAACATCGCGCGCGTTTTATATTCATTGTCGAATTCAACTATTATAGGAAATTCATTGCCGTCCTCTCTATATCTAAACGAATCGTTTCCGAACAGAGCCGTGCGCAGCGCCGTTGCAGCCTCGCGGTTTGATACTCCCCAATACTGCATGCTTGCGGCATCCGGCAAGAATTTTAGTTCAGTGCCGGGCTTCTGAGCCGCAAGCGCCGCGCTCTGAATCTCGGGAATTTCATTCAATAGGTTTACTATGTCTTTAGCATACGCGTCGCGCAGCGCGTCATCAAAGCCGGTAACGTTGAGCACCATATCGTTTGAAACACTCTGTCCTGTAAAAATTTGAATTTCAACGCCCGGTATATCGGCAATTTTCGGAAGTATTTGCTGCGCAAGCCTTTTATCGGACACATTACGTTCTTCGCGCGGCGTAAGTCCGAGTTTTATATTAATATTCTGTATCCCGCGGTCGCCTATTTTAGTAGAGGTAAACTCAACTTCTTTAAATTCGGATACGCGTTTTTCAATCTCGCTTGCGATTTGTTCGGATTTTGCGTATGTTGTTCCGACGGGAGCGCGCGCAGTTATGTTTATTTCATTCATATCCGTTCTTGACTGAAACTCATTTCCGATCCACCTCATAAGAAACCCCGATGAAATCAAAATTGCAAAAGATGCAATAATCACTATAAACGGAAATCTGATTTGAAAATTAAAAAATCCTGCAAACCATCCGAGCGGATTATCATTGGTTTTTTGTTTTTTAGGATCATCCGGCTTTTTTCGCAAAATCTTAGCTATCATCATCGGCGTTAATGTAAAGGAAAATATCAGTGACAGCAGCGTAAGATACACAACCGTCATGCCGAAAAATTTCATGAATTGGCCGGCAAGCCCGCCCATAAACGCCAAAGGCAAAAACACGACTAAATTCGTTCCTGCCGCCGCCATAACCGGCATAGCTGCTTTCTTTGTGCCGTTTACAGCCGCGTCTTCCGGCGATACTCCGGAATTCAATTCTGCCAATGCCGACTCAATAAGGATAATAGCGCTTGTAATTAATGTTCCAAGGGATGTTGCCATAGCCAAAAGCGTCATTACATTTATTGAAAATCCCGCCATGTCCATAAAGAAAAAGCCCGAAATAAGCGATACCGGAATCACGACAGCCGCGATAATCGTAGTGCGCCAGTTTTTTGTAAATATAAGCAAAATAATAACGGTCAGCAGTATGCCGAGCAATATGCTTTGCAGAGTTTTGTTCGTCTCTCTTGATATAGTGGCAGATGTGTCGGAAATTATGCTCATGGCCGGCCGCGATCCGCTGTTCTCAAAATAACCGTCCATCAGCATTTCAAACCTTTCAAAATTCCTGCGTACAGCGTTTGAAATTCTTATAGCGTTTCCGTCGGATGCCCGTACGACGGAAACTATTACGACATCCTCTCCGTTATATCTGGCTCCGTTTTCAATATCGCGTATAGCGTCGGTTATAGCAGCTATCTGGGATAACGCGAAATTTCCGCCTTCCGGGGTTGACATTCTCAGGTTTGATATGTCGTCAATGCTTGAAAACTCTCCGACAAAGCGGACGATGTTCGAGTTTCTGATGTTTTCTATTCTTCCGCCGGGAATATTAAGATTACTGTTTGACAAAGCCCTGACAACGTCCATAATGGTCGCGCCGCGTGTTGCCATCAGCTCCGGCAGCAGTTCTATACGCACCGCGCGTTCGCGCCCGCCAAACACGGACAAGGAAGCAACTCCGGGAATGGCCGTTATCTGCTGGCTTAATATATCTTTTATGAACAAATCCAGCTCGCGCGCGTCAGCGCCCGACAATGCGATATCCATCACCGGCTCCTGCAACGGATTCAGTCTCGCTACTACAGGGCTTCTCATATCATCGGGAAATTCTCCGGCAAGACCGTCCAGCTTTCCTTTGATTTCCGAGGCCTTGTCATTGACGTTTACTCCGAAATTGAACTCAACCATTATAAACGCCCCGTTTTCAAAAGACCGGGACGTAGTCCTCTTCAGCTCCGCGATTTCGGAGATCGCGTCCTCGGCGCGCCTGACGATTAATGATTCCATATCAAGCGGCGAAGCGCCGGGATAGACGAACGTAACGGTGACCATAGGAAAGTCGATCGGCGGAGCAAGCTCTATATTCATTCTTGGAAAAGCTGCAATCCCAAGCGCAACCCACAACAGGACGAACATTACGGTGGTGACTGGGCGTTTTATAAAGAAATTTAACATGGCTTACCTCTGAATTACGGGTCTTATTTTAGCTGCGGGTTCGACATTGGTCAGTATAATTACGTCGCCTTCCGCAAGGCCTCTTATCACCGCGCGGTCTATATCCTCCGCGACAACTCTAACCCGCTTTGCGGCCGCGATTCCGTTTTCCGCTACCATGACTGAAGAATCTGAAATTGCATACAGCGGAACGAACATGCCGGTATGTTCAATCTCTACAAAAAAGTTTCCGGGCGGGCTATTTGTGGTTATGGTGAATAATCCGGTATCAAGATCAACTCTTCTCGGCACTGAAAGTATGCGGCTGCCGTTGGAAAGTCTTTGTCCTGCCCTGAATTCATTAATGCGGCTGCCTGATACAAATATCCTTTCGCGCCTGACTGCGACGGGAGCCCGGAGAAAATCTCTTTCAGTACGCGCGGTCATGGTTTCTACAGGCGCTCCGTAAATTTTTACGAATCGCGCGATGTTAAAAACCTCTCTCGCATTTTCTTCCGATATATGCGCCACACGATTTGCGGCAAGACCTGCGATAATCACGGCAAACAGCAAAATGTAAAGTATTCTTTTCATTTTATTTCCCGTTCAGTCTTCTTATGGATTCTTCTGCTATTAAAATATTGAACTTTGCATTTAGTACAGCCATTTCCATCTGCATAAGAGCGGTCTGAACATCCGACAGTTCAACAGCGCTTGTCTGTCCGGCAAAAAAGCGGTCAGTTGACATTTGCACCGTTCTTTCAGCTAAGTCGCGCGCGGTGTTGAATTTGCTCATGTTCGCCAGCAGCCGCTCATGATTAAGCAGCGCGTCTCTGTATTCGTTGCGTTTCATTATTTTTGATTTATCCAAGTCTTGCTGCGCGGCTTTGGCCGCAAGCATGTCTATATCGGAATTTATGCGCGCCTCTCTTCCGTCCCACAGCGGTATCTGCAATGCGATGCCTATATTGGCGCTTTGGCTGTCGATTCCGTTCCAAACGTTAGGATAGGTATGCATCATAATATAATTGTATGACGCGCTGGCTCCCAAAACCGGATTTTTTTCCGCTTTGCGTACGGCAGCCTGAGCCTCGTGCATGCGAATCTGCGCTTCAAGCATGTCCCATTCCGGATTTTTTTCCAATTCCCGGGGAGCAGTCAATTGCGCAAAAGTATTCGGAAATTCGTCAGTCAAAATTAACTGCGCGCTTTCGTCTATTGCGGCCATTATCTTCAAAAGGCGGTGCGCTGAATCGCGGTTAAACTGCGCGTCTGAAAGTGCGATTTCCTTTGCCGCTATATCGGCGGAAATTTTCACAAGGTTGGCTCTGTTGGGGCGGCTGACGCTTTTTAAGCGCGTCTCGGCTCTTATTGAAAGCTGAAGATTCTTCTGCGCTATATTTACTATTTCGTCGGTCATTTTCGCGGTCCAATAAATTTGCGCAGCCGCAGCGCGGATTTCACGTCCTGCAAATTCCGATCCGGAGCTTGCCGCCGCAATCGCGTGGCGTGCGGCTTCCGCGGCGTTTCCGATTCTTCCGAAAGTATATATCGGCAGCGTTATGTTCAAACCGGCCATGCCGATATTATCCGGTATTTCTATAAAAGCAGGTATTCCGCCGGGAAGAGTGCCCAAACCGGACAGATTTATTCCCATGGTCTGGCCGGGGCGTTCCACATTTATCATGTTCATGTAAGTGGCGCTGGCTCCGATTGTCGGCTGGCGGTTGGCTTTTATGGCATCAAGCCCGGCGCGCGCCCTGCTGACATTGTACTCGGCCTTTTTCAGATCCTGGGATTCATTTTGTATCATCTCAACGGCGCGGGATAACGACAGCTCCATCGCATTTACTGATGCCGCGCATAAGACGGAAATAATTGCAAATATCAAAACTTTTTTCATTTTTACTCACCTTGCCATTTTAGAAGTTTAGAGAGCTGGGCAGCTGAGAAGCTGAGAGGAGCTATGGTTCCCGTATTAAGACCTTACGGGACAGGCTCGTCAAAGGATTAACGTCTTTTTATCAGTCTTTGCCTTTGCTCAACTTCTCAGCCTCCCAGCTTCCCAACTTCTTATCTTCTGCTTTTGGCTAAAACATCCCTTCGCTGTAATCCGTCTTTTTCATGATAGAGTCATATTCCTCTTGGGTAATTTTGGTTTTAGAATTTACGCCGTCTTGTATGCCGGAGTGTTCCGTCTCCGCGGTAACTCCGTCTATTACATTAATTATGCGTTCGGCAAGATAAGGAAAAAGAGGATTTGACGAGATCCTGAAAAACAGGTTCGTATTTATTTCCAGAATACCGCGTTCTCCCTGGGCGTTAGAGATAATGCCGAGATTTAAGCCGAATTCATCTTTTGCGGCGGGGTCCGGCGCAGAACCGTAGAGAGGATCATTCTCGGGAAACTGCAATGAAACATGAGAAAGGGAAAAAACATCCTGCGGATAAATCAGCCCTAACTTCCTATCGGTAAAATCTTTGCCGCCCGGCGCAGCGCTGCGTTCTACTGTGTCGGAATCGCCGGGAGCTGCGTTGCCGATTATGGTTATTCTGTAACGCTGCGGCAAATCCGGAAGCATCCTTGACATCATGTTTACGAAAACCGGACGAACCAGCGGCAAAAACTCAGTATCGCGGTTGATGTCGAACAATACTAATTCGCTTTTGTTGTCCGGCAGGTAAATAAAAAAGTCATTTATAAGCGCCGGCGTACTGACAGTGTAATCGGTGATTGACTGAAAGGTAATTACCGGAGGAAGCTCTTGCAGCCGGCCGGCTCTATGCAGCCTTACGATTTGACGTTTCATATCATCTATTAATAAGCGCGCCTGTTTAACAGCGTTGATGGGAAATGAGTTATATTTGAACGGATTAAATTCCGGAGTGATGCTAAGCCATGCGATTTTTTCAAAACCCGGGATAACGGAAGGAATGGCGATTATTTCCGCAAGCTTTGAAAGCCGCGTAATCCCTATCATCGGAGAAATCAAAACCAATCTGTCGGGACGGCTCAAACTGTCGTCTTCAAGCGCGTCTAAAGTATATTTGACCGCAAGCGCGCCTCCCTGCGAAAATCCGACGATATGCAGAGGAGTTCCTTCAGGACTCATCTTCTTTGCTTCTCTTACCGCAAGCCTTGTGGCTGCCATCCAGTCCTGCCAGGTGATTTTAGTAAGCGCTGCCGGGACAGTGCCGTGTCCCGTCATTCTCAGCCCAAGCACAATGAAACCTTTTTGGTAATACAGCTGTCCGATATGGCGCATGCTGTAGGGGGAATCAGTCAGACCGTGCAATAAAACAACAGCGCCTTTAGGTTCTTCCGGTACAAAAAGATACGAGCGGTTCCAGTCATCTTTAAAGTTCGGCGGATATATACGGCTGCCTTCAAAATACCTGTTGACGGAGTTTTTCTCGCTTGCCGGCGTCTTCAAAACCACTTCCCGGTAAACATCGTCAAATATCTTGTTTTCACGTGCCATATATTCTTCCCAAGTAGCCTTATCCATTTCCGCAACAGTCAATTCGTACGGGACAAAAGTATGCCACGGCTGCAATTTAGGGATATAAAATAACAGACGCAAGGTCAATACTACAAGCAGAAGAATAAACAACGCGAAAAAAGTTATCAAGACGTATTTAGCAAGCTTAAAAAGTATTGTTTTCATTTTCGAGTCCTTTTTTTTATTTTATGCTGTTGTTAGGAATTTTACAAAGTTATTTTGCGAAAAGAAAGAGTAATAACGGCAATTACGAATTACGAATGACGAATTACGAATAAAAGACAAAAAAGACAAAGATTTATTTTCCCTCGCCCCTTGCGGGAGAGGGACTTGCGAAGCAAGAGGGTGAGGGGTTGCCTTTGATTCGTAATTCGTCATTCGTAATTTGTAATTGCCTTTCTGATATTGTATAAAGACGCTAAAGGAGCAGTGAATATATGAAAAAACTTATTTTTTTAATTGCGTTAGCCGCGCTGTGCTGCTGCGATTCAAAGCAGCACATTACGGGCGGCGGCAGCGGCGTGAATATAGTGGCATTCGGCAACAGTATTACCGCAGGTTATGGCGTTGACGCGCCGCTTTCTTTCCCGGCGCTGCTGCAGAATATGTCCGGCAGGCCGGTGATAAATCTCGGCGTAAGCGGCGATACGGCGCGCATGGGCGCGGACCGCAAAGAAGAAATCAGCCGCCATAATCCTTTTATGGTTTTAATAGAATTCGGCGGCAATGACGCCATGCGTTCGCGTCCTTTATCCGAAACAAAAGCCGCGCTGGAAGAGATTGTTGATTATGCGCAAAGTCTGGGCGCCATTGCGGTGGTTGTGGATACCGGAGGCAATATTAAAATGTCGCCTTATACAAAAATGATGACGCAAATCGCCAAAGAAAAGCATGCTGTTTTTGTGCCCGCGATTATGGAAGGCATTTTTGCCAATGCTAACCTGAAATCCGACGCCATACACCCGAACGCCGAAGGCCATAAACTTATAGCGGAAAGAATCTTCAAAATAATTGAGCCTTATCTTAAACCGGCATCATGATTAAATAACATTTTATTCCAAAGCCATCCGCGCCAGTTTTACATAATCCGCTTTGCCTGCTCCGACGAGAGGCATTTCATTCAGCACTTTTATATTTTTCGGCACGGAAAGTATGTTCAACCCTTTTTCTTTAAAAGCCGCCAGTATTTCGTTAAGCGCCGCAGTTTTTCGCGTAGTAAATAAAACCAGCTGCTCGCCTTTCTTTTCATCCGCAATGGCAATTACGGCGTGAATTTCTTTCGGCCACAGCTCGCTTACGGCGGTTTCAACCGCGCTTAGAGATATCATCTCGCCCGCTATTTTTGCAAAACGTTTCGCGCGGCCTTTTATGGAAACAAATCCGTCCGCGTCTATATCCACAATATCGCCGGTATCATACCAGCCGTCCTGCGGAGGCTGTATTACTCCGGGCTTATCTTCTTTAAGATAACCGAGCATAATATTTTTGCCTTTAACGGAAAGCCGCATGCCCTCATCCATTCCGGGCACGGCCTCAAGTTTTGTTTCTATGCCGGGCAGCATGCGTCCTGCGGTGCCGCGCCTAAAATACATCGGCGTGTTTATGGACAGCGCCGGCGCGGTTTCCGTAGCGCCGTAGCCTTCTAAAACCCGTATGCCGAAAGTGTCGGTAAACGTTCTGTAAGTTTCTTCTTTTAATTTTTCCGCGCCGGCAACTGCCAGGCGTACGGAATAAAAATCATAAGGGTGCGCCATTTTCGCGTAACCGTGCAAAAAAGTATCCGTGCCGAACATAACGGTCGCGTTTTTGTCGTAAATGAGTTCAGGCACTATTCTGTAATGCAAAGGGGAAGGATACAAAAATACTTTTATTCCGGAAAGCAGCGGAAGCATAAGCCCGCCTGTTAATCCGAAGGAATGGAATATCGGCATAGCGTTAAAAATGCTGTCCGTTAAACCGAAATCCAGCACGCTTTGCAGCTGGTACCGGTTAGCCTGAATATTTTCGTGGCTTAACGCAACGCCTTTCGGCGTGCCTTCCGAACCGCTGGTAAACAAAACTACCGCAGGCTCTTTCGGCAAAGCATTTCCGTTTGCAGATTTGTAATACATTTTCGGGAAATAAGAAGCAGCCAAGGCAGTTATTTTATCTTTTAAAGATATTTGTTTTTTTATATCTTCAAGATAAATTATTTTTATGTTTGCCGCCTCCATAGCCTGCAGCGTTTCGGCAAGATTGGCTTTTTGCGCAAACTCTTTGGAAGTATAAACATTTTTTATTCCCGCGGCTTTGCAGCAGGAAAGCATATTTTTAACGCCCGTTGAAAAGTTAAGCATGCACGGCGTAATATTAAAAGCCTGCAAACCGAAAAACGCGCCTGCAGCCGCAATAGAATTCGGAAGCATAAGACCGGCGTATTCCTTTTGTTTGTTATATTTGGAAAATTGTTTTCCCAAAGCGAAACAAAGCGTCAGGAATTTACCGAAATTAAGCGGCTTCATATTGGTATCTTCCATGATAATTTTATTTCTTCCGACAAGATTTTTCGCGTCAAGCAGAGAGTCGAATAAAGTTTCTTCCGTATTGCTTGAAACATATTTCATGTCAGACATAATATCGTAAAGCCTTCTTATGGAAGCCGCTCTGCGGCCGCGGCCTTGTACGGTTTGCGGCAGGTTCAGCTTTGTTACGGGTAAAATATTTATGGTTATTTTGCTTTGCGGCCGCGTTTTTAATTTTGTTCCGAAACGGGAGAATACGGAATACTGGCTTCCTTCTATGTACACCGGCAGTATTTGGGCGCTGCTTTTATCGGCAATCATGGCAGGCCCGGGATAAATTTTCATTAAAGCGCCGGTAGTAGTTATTCTGCCTTCCGGAAAAATTACAACGCGGTTTCCTTTCCTTACTTCTTCTATTATGGATTTAACGCCCATAGGGCTGGTCGGATCTATGGGAAAATATTTTACAAGATGCAGAACCGGCTTAACATACCACAGCCGCGTAATAAAAGTATTTACGGCGAAACTGAATTTTCCCGGCATATAAGTCCATAATAATACCGCGTCCAAGAAAGAAGTATGGTTGGCAATTATTATCATATTGCCTTTAACGTTTTCCATATTTTCCAAACCTTTGATTTTTACTCCGTACATTAAATCAAGGTAACGTTTTACTATCATTCTTACGATATGCTCGGGAAGCAGTCCGCAAATATAAAATGCAACAACGGTATTTGCTGCCGCTATAAATATAAAAATCGAGGGAATGCCGAAACCCAAAGCCAATAATCCAGCGCAAACGCCGCTTCCTACAACCATAAACAAAGCGTTTATAATATTGTTGGCGGCTATAACGCGCGAACGCATTTTTTTACCGGCCAGCACTTGGAGCAAAGCGTTTAAAGGCACTACGTATAATCCGCCCAGGAAAGCGAAGAAAAATAAGTCTAAAGATATTCTCTGCCCGCTCCACGCGGATATAAAAGTTTTATAATTAATTGCCGTTTCCGGCGCGGCAAATCCTTTGGCCGCCAGGGCAAGATCGGCTATAAACAGAGACATCAGCAAAATGCTTAAAGGAACATATCTTCCGCTTATTTCGCCTTTGAGAAGTAATTGGCACGCGACTGCGCCCAGCCCGATACCAGCGGAAAACAAAGTAAGCAAATAAGTAAAAACAGAGGCGTCGCCGTTTAAAATATTGCTGGCGAAAGACGGCATTTGCGAGATAAGCACGGCGCCAAGCAGCCAAAACCATGAAATGCCCAGCACGCAAAGCATGATTTCTCTTCTGCGTTTTATGAATTTGATATTTTTCCACATTGCCGCTAAAAAGTTTTTATTTATTGTTATATCGGGAGACGCCGCCTCTATTTTGGGAATAAACAAACTTGCCGAAAATCCCGCCAGAGCAATGCCGCCGACCCATAAAGATACGGCGGCAAATTCGCTGCCTGTCCCGTACATTATTACGCCGCCAAGTATAGTGCCCTGCAAAATAGCGATGTAAGTGCCGGCTTCGACAAGACCGTTGCCCGCGATCAGTTCGTCTTCTTTTAAAATATTCGGCAGAATACTGTATTTAACGGGGCCGAAAAACGCCGACTGCATGCCCATTAAAAATATGACGAAAAGCAAAATATAAGGATTTTGTAAGTAAAAGCCGAGTATTACTGTCGTTATAATGAGAAGTTCGACGAATTTGAGCGTTTTTATCATTAAATCTTTACGGTATTTATCGGCAATTTCGCCTGCGGTGGAAGAGAAGAGAAAAAACGGCAGCATGAAAAGCCCTACTGCCAGCGAAACAATAATACTTTTGCTTGCGGCAGATATGGTCGTTATCTTATACGTTACAAAAGTGGCCATGGCGGTACGGAATAAGTTGTCATTAAACGCGCCCAGATACTGCGTTATATAAAAAGGTAAAAAAGATTTGCTGAATAATATTTTTATTAATTTCTTCATTATGTTGATACCATACAAAGAAATTATTTCTTTGTAAATAGTTTGCTAGTTTGCTTGGAAACAATAAAATAGATGGGACGATGATTTGCTGTCAAATAAAAAAAAAGACCGTTAAACACGGTCTTTTTTTTATTTAAATTTACTTAGTGATTGATTATTTCTTTTTTGACGGGTCAACGTGTGAAATGTCATCAACTATATCTTCAAGGTCTTGTTCGTGTCCAAGTTCGTCTTTCATTATTTCAAGCGCCATGTGATACGTTATGACATCTTTGCCTCTGGTGAAATCCGCAAGCTCTTTGTAAACTTCTATGGCGCAACGCTCGCCGTCGATATTTTGCTTTAAAAGTACGCGCGTGTCAGGGTTCTTTGGCGCTTCATACTTGCAGTTTGCAAGTTTGGGCCATTCTGCCGGATCAGTTATAGGCGTTCCGCCAAGCTCTATAATTCTGTCCGCAACTTTTTGCGCGTGACCGAGTTCTTCATTTGCGTGTTCCGTAAGCTCCGCTTGAACATCCTCCCTGAAAATACCTACGCAAACCTGCGCGCCTACCCAGTACTGGTAATAAGCGAGCCATTCATCCGCAAACGCCTTATTAAGCTTTGCTACAACGTCTGCAACTTTCAATCCGGATTTTTCAATAATCTCAATTCCTTTTTGCCCCATAATAACCTCCTTTTTTATCACTTTCGCAAGTAGATCTGGATGCTATATCGGAATTATATTATTTATTTAAAATAAATTGCAAATTTTCAAACGGCAGAGAACAGAGAAAAGATAATAGAGAACAGTTTATTTGCCTTTTGCCGTTGCCGTATCTGTTATCTATTCTCTATTATCTTTTCTCTGTTTTTGTAGGGGCTTGCAATAAATTTATTTATTTGTTAGTATATAAAAATATAAACTAATTGTGTTTAGTTTTCAAACAAGGAGGCGGTTGTGATGAAAAAGCAAAAAGAATTGCCTAAAGGCAAAAGTGTTCATGATTTACAGGCTGAAATTTGTTCCGCGCTGGCAAACCCCGTGCGTCTTAAAATTCTGGATATTCTCGGCAACGGAGAGAAAACTTCCGGCGACCTTTTGGAAGAGCTGCAAATCCCTAAGGCTAATCTCTCGCAGCATCTTTCGGTGCTCAAAGACGCGGGAATTCTCCACACCAGAAAAGAAGGTCTTTTCCAGTATGTGAGTCTGGCTCTGCCCAAGATAAAAGACGCCTGTACGCTTGTAAGAAACATTCTCTCGGAAAAGATGGCTATTGATGAGAAACAAAATTTAGAATTGATGAAGGAGCTTCGCGCCAAAAGGTAATTAATATGAAAAAAGCATTTGTCTGTCACGTTGTTTTGTTTTTTATTTTTTTAATGTACGTCAGTTCGGCATTTTCGGAGCAGCTTTCTTTTTCTTACGTTTGGAATCAGATCAGCGCCGAATCCCCGGCTCAGAAATCAGCTGAATTTCAAACGCAGGCGGCTTCGGCCGCCAAAGACCGCGCAGGGCGGCACTGGCTTCCGACGGTGTATATGGATGCTGCCGGCTACGGAACAAATGATCCTGGAAGCGCTTTCTTCGGATTGCTGGAGCAAAGATCTCTTAAACAAAGCGATTTTAATCCGGACAGCATAAACCATCCCGGCGACAACATTTATATGCGCGGCGCTTTGGGTATCGATATGCCGCTGTACGAAGGCGGAATGAGGTCAACACAGGTTAAAATTCAGGAGCATGCGCTCGCAGCCGCGGAAAATGAGAGTTCGCAGATCAGGCTTGAAGAATATTCTCAGGCAGGATTGTCTTTTGTTTCTATCGCGATTCTTGCAAAACAAAAAAAGAAGCTGGAAGATTTAAACGTTGAAATAGAGAAATTTATGAAGAACTACCAGCTTGGGCAAAAATCAAACCCCGTCGGCTATTCGGGACTTTTGGGCATGAAATCTCTCAGCAACCGTATTTCCGGGTTTCTGAGCCAATACAACGCCCAAATGCTGTCTCATTACTTCATGCTCAGAGAAATGGGAGTAAATAATAATGAATGGCTGCCCGATATTTCAGACGCAGTTCAATTTGCGGAAAACTATTTAATGCAGGAAACAGAAAGTTCCGGCTCATACAGACAGGCGTCTTTACAGGAAATCGCGTTTGCCGGAGCCGAGGCCGGAAAAATTGAGAAGGCCAAAAGCCTGCCTCGTCTTGGCGCTTTTGCCGAGTCTTATGTTTTTAACGGAGACCGCGATACAGCCAACGGATATACGGCCGGCCTTTATTTAAAGTGGAATATATTTGATCCGTCATCTTACAGAACTTTTGAAGAGGCCGGACTTAAGGCCGCCGCCGCGAAAAAATCTTCCGAGGCTTATGCCAGACAGGAGCGCGCGCAAAGAAGCGGGCTTCAGGAATCCGTAAAAGCCCTTAAAGATAATATCGCTATTATCAACGAGAGCGATAAAATTTTGCTTGAGCAGATAGAAGTTATGAAAACTTTATTCAAAAACGGAGCCGTCAGCGCTCTTCAGCTTATTGAAGTTTTAAACAGAAGGGTTGATTTAATAGCGCAGCAAAATGAAGCCGAACTTGCTTTTGTTAAATCGTCCGCGCAGGCCGTTACGCTTGAAAAGTTTGACATACAAAAACGCATCGAAGGAATAAAGGACTGATTTATGAAAAGCGCAAAGTTTGGTTTTGCAGGAAAGCTGGGGGAAATGTTTGTCAGCTCAAAACTCACCCCGGTCATAGCTATAACAAGTTTGTTACTGGGGTTCATAACCGTCGTATTTCTGACACCTAAAGAAGAAGAGCCGCAGATTTCCGTTCCGATGATTGATATCAGAACCGCAGCTCCGGGATTTTCCGCGGAAGAAGTTGAAAGAAAAGTAACCGAGCCCATAGAGCGGGCCGTTTGGGGACTTGACGGAGTAGAGTATGTGTACTCTGCCAGCCAGGCTCACGGAAGTCTTGTCACCGTCCGTTTCAAAGTAGGCGAACCCATGGAGCCGAGCCTTTTAAAAATCCATCATAAATTGATGCTGATAAAACAGGAACTCCCGGAAAACGTTCTGCCTTCCGAGGTAAAATCCTTTTCAATAGACGATGTTCCGTTTTTGGTGCTGACTTTTACGTCAAAAACTTTAGACGATTACGCGCTCCGCGGCGCCGTTGCTCCTTTGGCGCGGGAACTGTCAAGCACGCCGGACCTGTCGCGGGTTGAGCTTTTGGGCGGCAGAAAAAGAGCCGTGCGGGTTATAGCCGATCCGAAGAAACTGGAAGATAACGGCGTTTCTCTACTGTCAGTCGCTCAGGCTCTTAAATCAAACGACGCGCTTTTTCCTTCGGGTAAAAACTGGAATGAATCCGCAGTCGCGGATGTCGAGGTCGGCGGAAGGCTCCGCTCTAAAGATGAAGTTGCCGACATCGCAATCGGCCAGCGCGGCGGAAGAGTGATTTTTATTAAAGACGTAGCCGAAGTCGTTGACGGGCCTGAAGAGCTTGTCCACAGCTCTGCCCTTATTGAAAAGGGGCATGAGCCGGAAAACGCCGTTTCTATAGTTTTTGCAAAACGCAAAGGAACTAATATTGTCACTCTTTCAGAAGATATTTTGAAAAGAGCCGAAACATTCTTGAAAACGGAAGGGGATAAAAACATCAGGATGACCGTTGTCCGCGATTACGGCGCGACGGCCGCGGAAAAATCAAACGAACTTATCGAGCATCTTATTTTGGCGACAATTTCGGTTTCGGTTCTGATTGCGCTTTTTATGGGAATCAGAGCCGCGCTCGTTGTCGGCATGGCAATTCCGGTAACCTTGGCGCTGACGCTTGCAATTTATTACTTTATGGGATACACGCTTAACCGCGTGACTCTATTCGCTCTGATTTTTTCCATAGGTATTTTGGTTGACGACGCTATTGTCGTTGTCGAAAATATAGAGCGGCACCTGAAACAAAATCTCAAGGATGGGCTGATAAAAGCAACTATTAAGGCGGTAAATGAAGTCGGAAATCCGACTATTCTTGCGACGTTTACGGTAATTGCCGCAATTCTGCCCATGGCCTTTGTGCGCGGAATGATGGGACCGTATATGAAGCCGATACCGGTCGGCGCAAGCTTTGCCATGATAATATCTTTGCTCGTAGCCTTTACCGTGACGCCGTGGGCTGCGGTAAAGCTTTTGAAACCGCACCGCCATGAGGACAATGAAAACGTAAAGCGCAAACGCGGCATATTTGACAGAATTTACCGAAGGGTAATGGCGCCTCTGCTTGCGGTAAAAAAATACCCTGTCGCTTTTGGCGCGCTGATAGCAGTTATGCTCCTTGCGTCAGGCAGTTTGCTCTATTTTAAAGCCGTTAAAGTGAAGATGCTTCCGTTCGACAACAAACAGGAGTTCCAAATACTGGTTGACTATCCGGTTACGACTTCTTTGCTTCAGGGCAAAACATGGTCAAAAGAACTGGCTGACGAGATTTTGAAAAACCCTGAAGTCGAGGCGGTACAGATTTTTGCCGGCGAGGCCGCGCCGTTTTCTTTCTCCGGAATGGTTAAACACACATTTCTGCGCGGCACGGATTATCAAAACGACCTTCAGATTGTGCTGACGGAAAAAGGCAAACGCAAAATTTCAAGCCATAAAATAATAGAAGGACTGCGTCCGGTCATAAAAAAATTCGGCGAAGAGAAAAGCGCCGTTACAAAAGTTTTGGAAATTCCGCCCGGGCCGCCGGTTATGGCGACTATGCTGGCCGAAGTCTACGGGCCTGACCGCGAAACAAGGGAACGCGTTGCCCGCGAGATTGAAGCCATTTTCAAAAATGAGCCGAGTGTCGCGGATCTGGATACGACTTTACGTTTAGGCCGCCCACGCAGATTTTACGAATACGATCAGGCGCGCGGCGGAGCCATGGGCACAAACGCGGCTGAAATGGCCGCTTTGGGACGTCTGGTTTTCTCGGAAACGCCTGTCACCGCTTTGTCGGACGTCAAATCTCCTGAAGACGTGAACGTGGAGCTTTCGCTGGCGCAAAAAGCAAGATCCGGAAAAGATCCGTTCGCAGATTTGCGCGTATCCTCCTTTGAAACCGGCACTGTGGAAGCCGTTAAAGTTCTCAAAGCGCCGGTAGAACTGCCCCAGCAGACTCTTTACCGCAAAAATCTCAAACCCGTTTCTTATGTAATGAGCGAATTGTCCGGCAGTGAGGAATCCCCGGTATACGGGATTTTTAAATTGGCTCCGCAGATAAAATATCCGCTTCAGACCGCGGATGTTCCGTGGAACACAACTGCTCCGGTTATCAAATGGGACGGCGAATGGTTTATTACTTATGAAGTGTTTCGCGACCTTGGCGGCGCTTTTGCCGTGGCGATAATTATTATTTACGTTTTAGTTCTAGGGTGGTTCAGAAGTTTTAAAATACCTTTGATTATCATGCTTCCTATTCCTATCAGCTTAATCGGAATTTTGCCGGGGCACGCTCTTTTGGGTTCATATTTTACGGCGACATCCATGATAGGCTTTATAGCCGGAGCGGGAATAATAGTCAGAAATTCAATAATTCTTGTGGATTTTATAGAGCACCAGCTGGCTAAAGGCATGGGGCTGAAAGCTGCCGTCGTAAGTGCCGGGGTGCTGCGTTTCCGTCCCATACTTTTGACAGCGGCTGCCGTTGTGGCGGGAAGTTCCGTAATGCTTGCAGATCCTATTTTCCAGGGGTTAGCCATCAGCCTTATTTTCGGCGAAATCGCAGCCACGGTTTTCAGCCCGTTTGCTGTTCCGGTACTTTATTACTGGTTCGTAGGCAAAGACCGTATGCACGCTATCCGCAAAGAGATTCAGCAAGAGGCTCAGGAGGATGGTGTTTAAAATGACAATAGAAAATAAAATCCGCGCTTTTGCGGGAACTGTTATTTTGCTTAGCCTGGCTTTAGCTTATATCCATTCGCACAACTGGCTGTGGCTTACGGCGTTTGTTGGAGCCAATTTACTTCAATCTGCCTTCACAAAGTTTTGCCCTCTGGAAATAATTCTGAGAAAAATTGAAGTGAAAAGCTAGACAGAGTTACTCCAACTAAAAAATCCCCGATAGTTTTGCACATTCGGGGATTTTTTATTTTAGATAAATTTCATACTAAACAAAACTATTGAAGATAAGCACTGAAACATTTTTTCATATAATCAAAATACAAACGTAACATGTCCGAATCAGGATTTCCATGAGTGAACGCAATAACCGGTTTTTTTTCGGCGTTTTCTTATTTGAATCGCATAGCGGTAAAAAAAATTCCGTATCATTTTATTTAACTTTTCGTATCATTTGTGGTACTGTAGAAGTGCAAAAATGATACGAAATGCAACCAGCGTATACAATAATGTGTCAAAATATTGTAGTATATGCGTATGTTTTACAGAAAAAAAATATTATTAAATTTGCTCAATACTTTTGGCGGCAAATTAGATAAGATTTTCTTCACGAAACTCTTATTTCTATTTTGTGTATCGGATGAGAAATACCGGCAGTATGAATTTGTTCCGTATCAGTACGGAGCATTTTCTTTTACTGCGTATTCTGATATAAATGGTCTCAAAAAAGAAAATATTGTATGTGAAGACAGTAATTGTTTTGTATTGCAACAATTTGACAAACAGGCATATAAAATAACTAAAGATGATACTGAAAAAATAGATAGTCTGTATTGGCAGTTCAATGGTAAAACTTCTGATGAATTGATGAAAATAACCTATGTAAATTATCCATACTATGCTAAAAATAGCAAAAGGAAAGATCTGATAGCTGCAGAAATAAAAAAAGCTATTAAGACTGCAGTTTCAAATAATAATAACATAACTTTATTTGATATAGGTTATGAAGGGAAAAGTCTGGAAGCATATCTAAATTTATTAATAAAGAATAATATAAAAACTCTTGTTGACGTGAGAAAAAATCCTATAAGTATGAAATATGGGTTTTCTAAAAGCTTTTTGTCAAAAAGAACAAAAGATTTAGATATAGAATATATACATATTCCGGAACTCGGTATAGAATCGGATAAGAGACAATCTTTAAATTCTTTTGAAGATTACCAAAATCTATTTGCAAATTATGAAGACACTACGTTAAAACGAAATATTAAAAGCGTAGAAAAAGTTTATGACATTTTAATGCAAGATAAAAGGATTGCCATTACTTGCTTTGAAGCTGATAAAAATTACTGTCATAGATATAGAATAGTCAAATGTATAAATAACTTTTATCCGAATGAATTTGAAACGGAACATTTATAAATGAAAGAAACGAAGAAAATTTTTATAACCGTTAAAACTTACCCTACTCCCTCAAAAAAATATGAGGAACTTGTCTGTACAGCCGGCATTACTGAAGACGGCAAATGGATTAGATTGTATCCTATAGAATTTAGAAAACTTCCATACGATAAGCAATATAAAAAATACGATTGGGTTGAAACCGTAGTGGAAAGAAATACTTCTGATTTCCGGCAAGAAAGTTTTAAACCTATAGGCGAATGTAAGATAGTGGAAAGTATCGGTACTGAAAATAATTGGAAAGAAAGAAAAAACACATTAAACAATATAAAACTCTATACAAATATGAAGAAACTAATAACGGATTCAAAAAAGCCAAAATATACATCTTTAGCATTTTTTAAACCTGCAAAAATATCAGATTTTATATTTGAAGAACAGGGTACGACTTGGAGCAGAGAAGAAAATAAGCAACTTGAGCTATTTTTGCCAAATGATTTTAAACGTGTAGAAAAACTGCCGTTTAAGTTTAAATATATCTTTGAAGATGATGAAGGAAAAATATCTAAATTATCTATTACAGATTAGGAAATCGGCGCATTATTTTTAAAATATAAGCATAATCATAAATTAGCCTGTCAAAAAGTCAAAGAAAAATATTTTGATGACTTTGCTCATAAAAAAGATTTACATTTCTTTTTAGGTACGACAAAAAACCATCACAATACCGCACAAAATCCATTTATTATTATTGGTACTTTCCATCCAAACAAAACTATAGAAGATAAGCAGGGAATGTTGTTTTAAAACGAAACAATTCTGTCGCGACGCCATGTGAATGATAACTAATAATTTCATGTCAGATGCTCATTGTGACAAGGCGTTAAAGAAGCATAATAAATGCCGGAAAGCATTAACATAATTAACCGGCAGGAGAACTCAATTTGAACGCAATCGTATTTATTGATGCCGAAGTTGACTCTAACGGAAAGCGAGTCTTGGATATCGGCGCAGTAAAAGAAAACGGATCTGAATTTCGCTCTAAATCCCTGCCTGACTTTGCTGCATTTTTACGCGGCAGTTTATACGTTTGCGGTCATAATATACTTAAACACGACTTGCAATATCTTGAAAAAGAAATAACCGCTTCCGGCGTAAAGCGCTTTATAGACACGCTGTGCTTATCGCCGCTTCTTTTTCCGAAAAAACCGTACCATAAACTTATTAAAGATGATAAATTAACATCTGACGAATTAAATAATCCATTCAATGACGCGAAAAAAGCCCGTGACCTTTTTAATGACGAGCTCACTAAGTTCAAAGAGTTGGATGATAATCATCAGCGGATATTTTTTAGTCTGTTGAGAGAGCAGAGAGAATTCTCTGATTTTTTTCGCTATATCGGTTACGAAAAAATAGAACATGATGTTGCCGCTCTCATAAAGCAAACATTTGTCGGTAAAATATGCTGGAATGCTCAAGTTGAAAAATTGGCGAAAAAATATCCGGTTGAGCTTTCCTACGCGCTCGCTCAAATAGAGGTTATCAAATATGATTCCGTTACGCCTCCATGGGTGCTGAAAAACTACCCGAAAGTAGAAAATGTTTTGCATCTTTTACGTAGCAGAAAGTGTTCTTCATGTGCGTATTGTGATGAGTCGCTTGATGAAACAAAAGCGTTAAAACTTTTTTTTCGCTACGATACTTTTCGCGATTACGACGGAATGCCGCTTCAGCAGACGGCGGTAAAAGCAGCAATTGCCGGAAAATCCATTATTGCGGTTTTTCCGACAGGCGGCGGCAAATCTATAACCTTTCAGTTGCCGGCGCTTATGGCAGGGCAAAATGAAAAAGGTTTAACCATTGTAATTTCGCCATTGCAATCGTTAATGAAAGACCAAACGGATAATCTGGAAAAACAGCAAGGCATTACCGAAGCAGTGACGATTAACGGTTCGCTTGATCCGCTTGAACGCGCCAAAGCATTCGAAAGGATTGAAGACGGCTCAGCAAGCCTTTTATATATTTCTCCCGAATCATTGCGTTCTAAATCCATAGAAAGCCTTTTGATTAAAAGAAACGTGGTTCGTTTTGTTATAGACGAAGCGCACTGTTTTTCTGCGTGGGGACATGATTTCAGAACCGATTATCTTTACATTGGCGACTTTATCCGCGCTCTTCAAGAGAAAAAGGATATGCGACAAAATATCCCCGTATCGTGCTTTACGGCTACCGCTAAACAGAAAGTCATTGCCGACATTAAGGATTATTTTAAGAGAAAACTTTCTCTTGAATTAGAGGTGTTTCGCGCCGGCTCTGCAAGGCCGAATCTTACATATCATATTTTTAATGAGGAAAATAATGATAAAAAATATCTTAAATTGCGTCAATTAATAACCGCCAATGACTGTCCGACAATAATTTATATTTCGCGCACGAAGAAAGCCGAAGAACTTGCAAAAAAATTGAATGAAGACGGTTATACTGCAAAGCCGTACCACGGGCAAATGGACAAACAGAATCGCGTTGTAAATCAGGACGCGTTCATGAGCGGAGAAGTAAAAATAATCGTTGCTACGACAGCTTTCGGAATGGGCGTTGATAAAAAAGACGTGGGGATGGTCATTCACTATGATATTTCAGACTCGCTTGAAAACTATGTTCAGGAGGCAGGGCGCGCAGGGCGGGATGAAAATATAAAAGCCGATTGCTATGTTCTTTTTAACGATGAAGATTTGAACAAGCATTTCAATATGCTTAATCAAACTAAAATGTCGCTCAAGGAGATTGGGCAAGTCTGGAAAGCGATTAAAAAACTTACAAGAGAACAATCGTCTATTACTAAAACCGCACTTGAATTAGCCAGAGAATCCGGTTGGGACGATTCTGTCGGCGATATAGAGACACGAGTGAAAACAGCGGTCAATGCCCTTGAACAGGCAGGCTATGTCAAACGCGGACAAAATATGCCTAGAATCTTTGCCGACAGCATTTTGGTTCACAATATGGAGGAGGCTAGGAAAAAAATTGATACGTCGGCGCGATTTGACGACAAATCCCGCCATCATGCAATCCGTATTATGCACAGCCTTATTGGCGCAAGCCGCAGGAAAGGCAAGGATGAGGAAGGCGAATCTCGTATTGATTATATATCCGACCGGCTGGGAATAGAAACTCCGGCCGTTATGCGCACGGTAAGTTTACTCCGCGAGGAAAAAATACTTGCCGATGCAAAAGACCTTGTCGCATATATAAAACGCGACAGAAGAGGCAGTCGTTCAAATAATATTTTAATTTTGCACAGAAATACAGAAAATTTTTTATTTGAGTACCTTGACGACGGTGAGAATATCTATAACATTAAAGAAATGAATGAGGCGTTGCAGAAAAAATATCCGAATACTTCAATAAGCAATCTTAACGTGATGCTCAACTATTTTTCCATAAAAAGACTTGTTAAAAGAACAAAGGAATATAACAAAAACTATGTTACATTAAAACCGTATTTTCCGATTTCGGAAATCCGGTCCAAAAGCGATAAGCGGAGCCGTATAGCCGAAAGTATTATTGATTATCTTTATTCAAAAGCCGAATCTTCTGACAGCCAAAATAATGAGAATGCAAGCGTGTATTTTTCCGTACTTGAGCTAAAAGAAGAATTCAACCGTGATATGGCAGCGGAGAAAGCCGATACAATAGAAATAGAGGACGCGCTGTATTATCTTTTAAAAATCGGCGTGCTCAAAATAGAGGGCGGCTTTCTGGTTATTTATAATGCTATGCGCGTAGAGCGTCTGAAAAAGGACATTCTATATCTTAAAGAACATTACGCTCAACTTGAAGAATATTACCAAAATAAACGCAGGCAAATTCATATAGTAGGCGAATACGCCCATCGTATGCTAAACGATTATAACGAGGCACTAATTTTCGTGGACGATTATTTTGCAATGAATTACGATATGTTTCTCAATAAATATTTCCGTGGACGTAAAGAGGAAATAGGCCGAAATATAACTAGGAAAAAGTTTAAACAGATATTCGGTGAATTGTCGCCCGCTCAGTTAGATATTATTAAAGACGACAGTTCGCCGTGTATAGTTGTAGCGGCCGGTCCCGGAAGCGGCAAGACGAAGATTCTTACCCATAAACTCGCGTCTCTTTATATGATGGAAGACGTTAAACACGAACAAATGCTAATGCTTACTTTTTCCCGCGCGGCAGCCGTTGAATTTAAGAAACGATTAATGGCGCTTATCGGCAATGCCGCCAACTTTATTCAGATAACGACATTTCATTCATATTGTTTTGACCTGCTGGGCAAGGTCGGCGATATAGAAAAATCCGATAAAATTATAGAGCAGACTGTAGAAAAAATCAACGCCGGCGAGGTGGATTTAACGAGGCTTATTAAAACAGTTTTGGTTATTGACGAAGCGCAGGATATGAGCACGGCGGAATATGCGCTTGTCAAAATTCTTATGGAAAACAACGATGATTTGCGGATTATAGCGGTTGGCGATGACGATCAAAATATTTACGAGTTCAGAGGCTCAACCTCAAAGCACTTGGAGGCTTTGCTTGGCGAACCGGACGCTAAAAAATATGAATTGATTGAAAATTATCGCAGCAACTCTAATATTGTAGAGTTTGCCAACAGTTTTGCCGAAAAGATTTCTCATAGGCTTAAAACTGCGCCGATTATGCCGAAGAAGAAAGAAAACGGAATTGTCAGCGTTTGCAAGCTGAGGTCAGAAAATATTACACTCCCTGTTGTTAACGCCGTCCGGTCAATAAGCCCGAATGGTTCTACTTGTATAGTGACGCGGACAAACGATGAAGCATTGAATATTGCCGCTTTGCTCTTGAAGTACGGAATACAGGCAAAACAAATTCAGACAAACAATGATTTCAATCTTTACAATCTTGTGGAGTTACGAGACTTTATTTCATACATAGAAACGGATGAACAGAGTTACACTGTAAGCCAAGAAGTTTGGGACATGGCAAAACATAATCTTGATAAGAAATACAAAAACAGCGGCAATCTGCGCGGAGCGTTAAAACTAATAAGCGATTTTGAGAAAACAAATAATAAAACAAAGTACAAAAGTGACTTCAAGCAATTTGCCCGCGAATCAAAGCTGGAAAACTTCATTTCTGAATCCGACGGTTCAGTTTTTGTGTCCACGATTCATCAAACAAAAGGAAAAGAGTTTGACAACGTATTCCTTGCGTTTAGCAGCTTCCTAAAAATTGCCGATGAACAGTTAAGAGCAATCTATGTGGCAATAACGAGAGCAAAACAGAATCTCTACATATATTATTGCGGCGATTATTTTGACGGAATTAACTCGCAAGGAATGCAGAACAATACCGACGTTAACAATTATCCAGAGCCTATGCAAATTACAATGCAGCTGTCCCATAAGGATGTTGTTCTTGACTCTTTTTCATATTACCAAAACGACATAGAGTTGCTATGGAGCGGACACAAATTATCTGTCAATGATGGCGGTTTGTATAACAATAAAAAACAAATAGTTAAATTTTCAGCGAAATTTAATGAACACATAGAAAGGTTAAAAACCAAAGGCTATATCCCGAAAACAGCAAAAATCCGCCATGTAGTTTATTGGCAAGGCAAAGAAAAGAAAAACGAAATTAAAATTGTTTTACCTGACATAGAATTTGAGAAATTTGACAAATAACAAACAATACACATGGGATGAGAGTATTGACAAGGTTGGGAGAAGACTTAAAACAGAGAAAAGCCTGAATACGGCATATATGTCGATACGCCCTAAAGTCATTTTAAATAATCAACCGCGTTTTGGAAGATTTTTTTACCGCAGCCGTATTTACCGTCAAAACCTTCCCGGGCGGGATGCTGAAGGGCATAAACATAACGCTCTGGGTGAGGCATAAGCCCGAAAACATTTCCCTTATCATTACAAATGCCGCTTATGGCGTTTACCGAGCCGTTAGGGTCAGCAGGATAGTCGGCTTTGCTGCCGTCAGCATTAACATACCGGAAAACGACTTGGCTGTTATCTTCAATTTCTTTAAGCGTTTCGGAATTTGCCGCTATAAATTTTCCTTCGCCGTGCGCGACGGGAAGCGTTATAATTTCAGGCAGATCTTTAGTCCACAAACATTTATTTTTTTCATTTTTCAGGTACACCCAGCGGCACTCAAACCTTCCCGAATCATTGTAAGACAGCGTCGCGGTTTGATCAAACAGTTCCGGGTCGGGAAGCAGCCCCATTTTAACTAACACCTGAAACCCGTTGCAAATGCCTATTACGGGTTTTCCCGAAAGGGCAAACCTTTTTATTTTGTCGCCCAGCTTGTTTTTAATTTCGTTGGCTAAAATTTTACCGCTGGCTATATCATCGCCGTAACTGAATCCGCCCGGAACAAGCAAAATGTCATAAGATAAAATTTTGGAAGCGCTCGTCAGAAGTTCGTTAACGTGTATTCGTTCGGCCTTGGCGCCGCAAAGTTCAAACGCTTTTTGCGCTTCAAAATCGCAGTTGGTTCCGGCTGTTCGTATAATTAATGCTTTTGGCATTGCCATAATTATTCCTTTAAAAAAGATTCAAAGCGTTTTGCCATGCGCTGCGCAAGACGCCGGTTTTTTCGCTTATGTAAACTTTATCGCTGCCGAATTCGACTTTGCAGTCGCCAGTAACAACGCCTGCAATGCTTATTGCGCTGCCCTTAAAAATATCTTTTATTTTTTTAGCATTGTCAGGCTTAACTTCTATTATAAAACGGCCGTTAGATTCCGAAAACAATATTTCGGCGTCAGTCATATTTTCTTTTGTTAAAACCGCGCCGAGTTTTACTATTGCGCCGAGGCTGCCCGCAAACGCCATTTCACTTACGGCGGCGGCTAATCCGCCTTCGCTTATGTCGTGGCAGGCTTCTATTAAACCTGCATTAGCCGCTTTGTAAATACCGCGCATAATTTTTAAAGATTCTTCGGGATAGACGTTCGGCGCAATGCCGCCTGAAATTTTGTTTATTCTGTTAAACACGCTTTGCCCAAGCTCATTGCGGGTTATGCCTAAGAGCATTATGAGGTTGCCGGCGCGTTTAAAGTTCATTGTCATTGTGTTTTCAACGTTGTCAATTACGCCCATGGCGGAAATTAAGAGCGCGGGCGGTATGGAAAAAGTTTTTCCGCGGATAGTATATTCGTTATACAAGCTGTCTTTACCGCTTATAAAAGGTACGCCGAATTTTTTGGACATATCATAGCAAGCCTGCGCCGCACGTACCAAAGAACCCAAAACTTCCGGTTTTTCTGGGTTTCCCCAGCAGAAATTATCAAGTACGCTAATCCTGTCGGGATTAGCGCCGACGGCAACCGCGTTTCTCAAAGCTTCTTCTATGGCAGATGCAGTCATTTTGTAAGTGTCGGCTTTACCGTACTGATGATTAATTCCGTTAGAAAGCACAATACCCTTTTTGGTGTTTTTTATTACGGCATAAGGCCAAATTACCGCAGCGTCGCCCGGCCCCCAAATATTTATTGCGCACCCTTGCAAAGGCTTAACTATCGTTTGTCCCTGCACTTCGTGGTCGTACTGGCGGATAATTTGTTCTTTGGAACATACCGCCGAATCCGCTAAAACTTTCTTCAGGCTTTCTCTAATTCTTGTACCGTTAAACTTTACGGGTTTTCGCAATGTTTCTTTCAGCGGTGCGTATCTAGCAAATGCCGCGGTTTTAGGCACGCCTTTATGCAAAAAGTCCATATCAAGTTGTCCGACTGTTTTGCCGTTATAAGCAAGCGTCAGTTTTTTATCGTTAGTGAATCTGCCTATAACGGTAGCTTCAACATTTTCGCAGTCAAACAAATTTAAAAGTTTTTTTACGTTTTTAGGCGGAACTGCAAAAACCATTCTTTCCTGAGCTTCGCTGATCCAAATTTCCCAAGGGGCTAATCCCTGATATTTTAAAGGTACTTTCTCAAGTTCTATGCGTACGCCCGTACTTTCGCCCAATTCCCCGCAGGCGCTTGAAAGCCCGCCCGCGCCGCAGTCGGTAACCGCGCGGTAAAGTTTTAAGTCGCGCGCTTTAAGCATTGTGTCCAATACTTTTTTTTCTACTATGGGGTTGCCGATTTGTACGGCGGAAACATCTGATTCTTTGTCGAGTTCCGCCGATGAAAAAGTCGCACCGTGTATTCCGTCGCGGCCCGTGCGTCCGCCGGCAACGACGACAAAATCTCCGGATTTCACTTTTTTTTCTATCGCGCTTTTTGGCATTATACCCATAGTGCCGCAGTAAATTAACGGGTTAGCCATATATCCGTCGTCAAAATGAACGCCGCCGTTAACCGTTGGTATGCCCATACGGTTGCCGTAGTCGCGTACTCCGGCGACAACGCCTTTCGCGATGCGCTTCGGGTGGTGCATGCCATCAGGCACTTTTTTTGCGGGCGTATCGGGATTTCCGAAACAAAACACGTCGGTATTGGCTAAAGGTTTGGCGCCAAGGCCTACGCCTAAAATATCCCTTATAACGCCGCCGACGCCTGTTGCCGCGCCGCCGTAAGGCTCCAGCGCCGAAGGGTGATTATGCGTTTCAACTTTAAAGGCGATTCCGTTGAGTTTATCAAATTCTATGACGCCGGCATTATCTTTAAAAACGGATAAGCACCATTTTTTGTTAAGTTCCGCCGTAGCTTTAAAAATTGTTTCTTTAAGCAGGTTTTTATATGTAATATTTACTTTTTTGCCTTTTGAATCCGCGCCGCTATAGTTTATAACGCCAGTTAAAGTTTTATGTTTGCAGTGCTCGCTCCACGTTTGGGCGATAGTTTCAATTTCAACGTCGGTCGGGTCGCGTTTTAATTTTTTGAAATAGCTTTTCACGGCTTTCATTTCTTTGAGGTTTAAAGAAAGCGTATTTTTTTTGCTCAGATTTATAAGCTCTTTGTCATTAAGTTTTAAAATTTCAATATTAACGCAGTTCATTTATTTTATAATCCTGAATTAAAGTATTTGCCAAAACCGTAGTTGCGATTTTTTCTAAAACCTGTTTGCCGACAGCTCCGTAAATATAATAAATATGCCCTGTTTTTACTTTAACTTCTTTGGTTATGCCTAAATCTTTAATGGCTTTTACAACGCTTTCAGAAACTGTATCGGTCACGCCTTTTTTAAACCAAACTTCTATGGCATGCACTTTTTCTCCGCCGGAAGATAGTTCCTTACAGCCGCGATCCTTTGCTGTTGTTGAACTTTCAGTTATAAAAAAAGTTTCGGTAATTTTATCGCTTAAAATCTCCCAGCCTATTAAATCCGCTTCAGCTTTGGTTATGCCGTCTATTGCGTATACGGGCGAATAGCCTGTTTTTTTTACATCCTTAATTCCGGCCTGCATTATGTCGCTTAAAACGCGCGCGCCGTGCAAATCCGTAAAACCTTTTTTAGGCAAAATTTCTATTTCATATTCCATTTACTTCTCCTTTTTAGAAGCTCAGCAGCTCGGCAGCTCAGAAGCCCGGAGCAGCTCTGGTAGTTTTGTCTTTGCTTTTTGCCGTTGCCGAGCTGCTGAGCTGCCGAACTTCCGCCTTTCATTTCAGCGGCCGCGCGTTTATGCCGTTTTGCATCATATATTTTTTAAGCTCGTTGACAGTATAATTTTTTGCCATTCTCGGAGAGTATAACATACTGCTTATTATAGCTGCCTGAGCATCCGTATCCGTAAACAATTCTTTCAGATGTTCGGGAGTTCCTGCCCCTCCGGAAGCTATAAGAGGAACAGATACTGCAGCTTCCGCCAGCTTCATTAATTCAAGGTCGTAGCCGGAAAGAGTGCCGTCATTGTCAATGCTGTTTAGGCATATTTCTCCTGCGCCGAGTTCCTGAGCGCGCTTTATCCATTCGATAGCGTCCATGCCGGTTGCAACTCTGGCGCCGTCTATATAGACTTCATATCCGCTGGGCATTTGTTTTGACATTTTTACCTGAGTGGACAATACAATGCATTGCGAGCCGAAGGCTCTCGCGCCGTCTGAAATAATTTTAGGGTTTCTGACAGCCATGGAATCAATGCTTATTTTTTCAGCTCCCGCTTTAAGAGCTTCATACATATCTTCCAAATTTTTGATTCCTCCTCCGACCGTAAAAGGAATAAAGACGCGCCGCGCTACTTTTTTCACGGTTTCAATATCAATCCTGCGCTTTTCGGCGCTTGCAGTAATATCGTAAAAGATCAGCTCGTCAATTTGCACGTCGTACATGGTTCCGGCTAATTCCTCCGCCGGAGCGATGTTTATATTATCCTGAAACCGCACCGCTTTTGTTACCATTCCGTTTATAATGTCAAAGCATGCTATCAGCCGTTTTGTCAGCATTATCTTACCCCGTTCTTTAAGCTTAGAAAACCGTTTAACAAGTTAAGTCCCGCAATGCCGCTTTTTTCTATATGAAACTGGGTCGCGTAAATATTGTCTTTGCGAACTGCAGCCGCAAACGGCCCGCCGTAATCCGCTAAACCCCATATGTCTGACTCATTTTTGGGCTTTGCGTAATAGGAATTTACGAAATAAAAAAACTCATTGAGGGATTCGCAAACCGGAGTTTTTGTAAGATTCACATTATTCCAGCCCATTTGCGGAACCCTGATTTTTGAAGCGTCAAATTTTACAACCTGTCCTTTAAGCCATCCGAGGCAATCCGCATTTTCTTCCTCGCTATGCTCAAAAAGGATTTGCATACCCACGCAAATACCCAGAAACAGAATCTTTTTTTGCAAAACCGCGTTTTCCAATTCCGATATCAAACCCATTTCGCGCAGAGATTCCATCGTCGCTTTTGCGCTGCCTACTCCAGGCAAAATAATATGCGTGGCGCGTGAGATATCGCCCGGATAACGGGCAAGGACAGCCTCGTATCCGAGATGATTGACCGCGTGCAGTACGCTTGGCGCGTTTCCGGCTTTATAATCTATAATGCTTATCATATATAACCTCTAGAGTGTGTTCACACATATTACGCGCATGCGCTGCTAAGATTTTTGAGGAAATTTTACTTTTTTTGCGCCAAAGATACAGAGACGTATCTGCGAAGCAAAAAAAGGAAAATTTACCAAAAAGCTGCCGCAGCCCTTCGGGTTTGGCCAAAACAAGCCCAACTGCGATGTTGCGGCTCCTATCAATAGTCTCGCTATTGCTTCGTCACCGCGCCTAGCATTTGGACTTGTTTTGACCAAACGCATGTGCGTAATATGTGTGAACACACTCTAAACATAATATAAATCGTCCGAAGGGAATTCGGGAGTGCACGTAACATTTATTCCTAATTTTTTAAGCGCGTTTTCATCCGCTTTTGATATCATGTGCGAGCTGTGGGCTACGCATCCCTGTAAATCATGAAGTTTTAAAAGACTCTTTTCAGCCAAAGGATTTGTCGCGGCGCATATGCTCAAAGCGTTTAATACTTCTTCAAGGCTCAATAAAGGGTTTTTATCCTGCAAAATTTTTTCTTTAAGCATCAGCATGGGTTCTAAAACGGCGGGCGAAATAAGATGAATATCGTCGGGAATACCCGCTGATTTTTTAACGCAGTTTAACACAAGGCTTGAAGCCGCGGTTAAAACGTTTGTAGTTTTTCCGGTCATAATGCTTCCGTCGTTTAAAATCAAAGCCATAGCCGGGCATTCGTTTTGTTTTGATTTTTCCAACGCGGGCTTTACCGCCAATCCGTATTCCTGGGATATGCCGAGCTGCTTCATTATAATTTCTATTTTTTCAATCGCGCCGGTTTCCGCTCTTCCTTCTTTATAACTGCAGCATGTTATAAAATACCTTCTTACAATTTCCTGTTTGGCCGCTTCTCTTACCAAGTCGTCGTCGGCAATGCAATATCCCGCCATGTTTACTCCCATGTCCGTAGGCGACTTATAAACATGCTCTCTTTTCATAATTTTTGTAAGTATGTTTTTTACAATCGGAAATACTTCGATATCTCTGTTATAATTCACGGCCGTTTTGCCGTACGTTTCCAAATGAAACGGGTCGATCGCGTTAATGTCGTTCAAATCCGCGGTAGCCGCTTCGTAAGCAAGATTTACCGGGTGATTTAAAGGTAAATTCCATACGGGAAACGTTTCGAACTTAGCATAACCAGCTTTGATATTTTTTTTATGCTCGTGATATATCTGGGAAAGACAAGTCCCCATTTTTCCGCTTCCCGGACCGGGCGCCGTAACTACTACAAGCGGTTTTGTAGTTTCTATATACGGATTTGCTCCGTATCCTTTATCGCTTACAATAGTTTCAATGTTTGTCGGATAACCTATAATCGGCTTATGAATATACACCTTTTCGCCTCTGCGTTCAAGTTTATTTTTAAACATATCCGCAGAAGGCTGTCCGTTATATCGCGTAATAACAATGCTGCTTATGTAAAGTCCCATCTTTCTGACGTTATCGATGAGGCGTAAAACATCCGTATCGTAAGTGATTCCCAAATCGGCTCTTATTTTATTTCTCTCGATATCAGCCGCATTGATGCATATAATAATTTCGGTTTTCTCTTTTAATTTTTCCAAAAGCAAAATTTTGCCGTTTACGTTAAATCCCGGCAAAACTCTTGCCGCATGGTAATCGTCAAAAAGCTTGCCGCCGAATTCAAGATACAATTTATGGTTAAACTGCTCGGCTCTTTTAAGTATCTGCTCCGTCTGTTTTTCCATATAAGAGGAATTGTCAAAACCGGTTTTCATTAGAGATTCCTTTTTAACGGCAGAGTGAAAAGTGGAAAGTGAAGAGTGAAGATACAACCAAAAACTGCTGTCTTCGCAATGACGGTAAAAAATCTTTGCCGTATCTTCACTCTCCGCTCCTCACTCTTCACTCTTTTAACATCTCCCGTTTATTCCCACTCTATCGTGGCCGGCGGTTTCGGAGTTATATCCAGCACCACTCTGTTAACGCCTTTTACTTCGTTAGTTATCCGTCTTGCCGCCGTTTCAAGCAGCTCATACGGCAGACGCGCGGAACCGGCGGTAACAAAATCCTTTGTGGATATGGCTCGTAACGCTATTGTCTCCTCGTAACACCGCTCATTGTTTCGCACGCCGACGCTTTGAACGCCGGGCAAAATGGCAAAATACTGCTGTATTTCTTTTTGCAGTCCCGCTTTTTCTATTTCTTCCCGGAAAATAGCGTCCGCGTCGCGCAAAAGGTCAAGCTTGGATTTTGTCAGCTCGCCCAGGCAGCGCACTGCCAGACCGGGCCCAGGAAAAGGCTGACGATTTGCAAAAGATGCCGGCAAACCAAGTTTCCTTGCGCATTCGCGGACTTCTTCTTTATACAGCATCTTTATAGGCTCAATCACCGCCTCAAATTCAATATTCAGCGGCATGCCGCCCACATTATGATGCGCTTTTACCTGTTTATGTCCGTCCGCTCCGCTCTCTATGATATCGGGGTAAATAGTCCCTTGCACAAGGCAGCCCGTTTTGCCGAGTTTTTTTGCTTCCTCTTCGAAAACGCGGATAAATTCCTCGCCGATAATTTTACGCTTGCTCTCCGGTTCGGTTACGCCTTTAAGCTTTGATAAAAACCGTTCTTCGGCGTCAACGCGTATTAAGTTTATCGCGTATGTGCCGCGAAACAGCGCCGTTACCTGATCCCCTTCGTTTTTACGCATCAGTCCCGTGTCAACAAACAGACAGGTAAGTTTATCACCTACTGCGCGGTGGGCAAGCACGGCGCATACGGCTGAATCAACTCCGCCGGAAAGCGCGCACAGAACAGGACGTCCGGCGGCTTCCGCTTTGATGTTTTCACAAGATTCCTCTATGAACTTTTCAATCGTTCCTTTGAGATTTGACATATTATCTCCCTTGATAGAAGTTGGGATGCTGAGAAGCTGGGAAGCTGAGCAAAAGCAAATACCACGTCCGCTTTGCGGCCACCCCTTTATAAATAAAGGGGAATAGCCTTTGCCCAACTTCTCAACCTCTCAACTTCTCAGCTTCTCAGCTTCTTAATATAGTTATTCCACCGTTACTGATTTTGCCAGATTGCGCGGCTGGTCAACATCGCACCCCAAAATAACCGCGATATGATATGCCAATAACTGTAAAGGTATAACGCTGATTAAAGGGGAAAAAAACTCGTCGGTTTTCGGTATATAAATTTGGTAATCGCTTTCATTTTTTATTACGGTATCTTTTTCGCTTGCCACGGCTATAACCGTCGCGCCTCTTGCTTTCGCTTCTTTAATATTGGAAAGAATCTTTTCATATACTTTTCCGCCTACAGCAACGGCGACAATCGGCATTGATTCGTCAATTAAAGCTATGGGGCCGTGTTTCATTTCGCCAGCGGCATAACCTTCGGCGTGGATATAAGAAATTTCTTTCAGTTTAAGCGCGCCTTCCAAAGCAACGGGAAAGTTCACATGTCTGCCCAAGTATAAAAAATCCCTTTTATGAGCGAATTTTTTAGCTATCTCGTGTATGGAATCGGAATTTTTTAAGAAATCGCCTGCTTTAAGCGGTATTTCCCAAAGTTCTTTTATATATTTTTTTAAAGTTTCTTTATCCAAAGTTTTTCTTTTGGACGCCCAGTCCAAAGCAAGTATATAAAAAGCCGTCAGCTGGCCGGTGAACGCTTTTGTCGAAGCCACGCCGATTTCAGGGCCGCAATGCGTGTATATGACATGATCCGCTTCCCTTGATATGCTTGATCCCGCGACATTGCAAATGCACAGCGTCCTGCATCCTTTGCTTTTTGCAAGGCGCAAAGCCGCCAGCGTGTCGGCTGTTTCGCCGGACTGCGACACAAACACCGTCAGGGAATTTTTACCGAGTATCGGTTCCCTGTACCTGAACTCGGAAGCAATATCAACTTCTGTTTGGATTTTGGCGAAGTTCTCAAATATAAATTTTGCCGTAAGACCGGCATGATAAGACGTTCCGCAGGCGGCTATATAAATATTTGAAATATTTTTAATGAACTCGGTTTCAAGCTTTACTTCTTCTATATAAATCCTGCCTTCTTCAGGATATATTCTGCCTCTGAAAGTATCTTCTATGGTGCGCGGCTGCTCAAAAATTTCTTTAAGCATAAAATGTTTGAACCCGTCTTTTTCAGCCATAACCGCATCCCACGCGATATGTTTAACTTCTCTTTTTTGAGCATTGCCTTTGCTGTCCGTAATGTTTATGCTGTCCGGGGTAATTTCCGCGATATCTCCGTTTTCAAGAAAAATCATGTCTCTTGTGTATGAAAGCAGAGCGGGAATATCGGAAGCTATAAAATTTTCGCCTTTGCCTACACCTATAATAAGAGGCGCGTCATATCTGGCGCAAATCATTTTTTTAGGTTCGTCTTTACATATAACGCCCAAAGCGTAAGAGCCGCGAACGTCTTTCAAAGTTCTTTCAACGGCTTTGAACAAATCTTTTTTATAATATTTCTTTATAAGATGAGCGATAACTTCTGTATCTGTTTCGGATCTGAAAACCTGCCCTTCTTTTTGCAGCATTTCACGCAGCTCGGCATAATTTTCTATTATGCCGTTATGAACTATAACTATGCCGTTTGACGAATCCGTATGCGGATGGGCATTTTCTTCGGAAGGTTTGCCGTGCGTGGCCCAGCGCGTGTGCCCTATGCCGAGATTGCCTGACATCATGTCTTTAGCCAGCGCTTTTTTTAGATTGGCAAGTTTGCCTACGCTTCGCCTTATTTCAAGCCGGTTATCCGTTACAATGGCAATACCCGCCGAATCATAACCTCTGTATTCAAGTTTTTCAAGCCCGCTAAATATAATGTCTACGGCATTTTTTTCTCCTGCGTAGCCCACTATTCCGCACATAATATGCTCCGATATGTTTTTATATACCAAAAATACCCTAAAAGTCGGATAACTTTTAAGGTGTAAATTCGTTATATTTACTTAAAGATTTGAAACATCTTATAAAATTTGTGCGTTGTGTGTCAATAGGCAAAAATACAAAAAAAGATATCTTTTTATGCTTTTTTACCATATGAAAATATAAAATATCAAAATCGTAAAGCATAATTTCTAAAAAGATAGTATTTTTTGCGATTTGACATTTGCAAAAAAATGATGTATATTTTTCCGTAACAAAAATTCAGATACATGCTTATTAAGGAAAGTTCAAAGTTCAGAGTTCAAAGTTCAAATTAGGTGTTTTCGCGAAGCGAAAACCTATTAACAAGTTTCGCTAAAGTCGAAACACAATATTTGAACTTTGAACTCTGAACTTTGAAAACTGCAGTTAAAAAGGGGAAAAATATGAAATCAATCCATAATTATTACGGTGAACTTGTGTTTACCAAAAAAGCAATGGAGCATAAATTAAGCAAAAACGTATATGCCAAACTTATTGCGGCTGTTAACAGTTTGGAGCCTTTGGACCAGTCCATAGCTGGCGAAGTAGCTCACGCGATGAAAGAGTGGGCCATTGAAAACGGCGCCACGCATTTTACGCACTGGTTTCAGCCTCAAAGGGGCGGGACCGCGCAGAAACACGACTCTTTTATAACTCACGGCGAAAACGGCGAAAAAATTGAAAGATTTTCAGCCGAACAGCTTATCCAGTCCGAGCCGGACGCTTCTTCTTTCCCTTCCGGAGGCATACGTTCGACTTTTGAGGCAAGAGGCTATACTGCCTGGGACCCTACTTCTCCGGTTTTTTTAATTGAAGCCGCCAAAACGAAAACGCTGGTAATTCCGTCGGTATTTCTTTCATGGACCGGCGAAGTGCTCGACCTTAAAACTCCGCTTTTGCGTTCAATTGCCGTTTTGAAAGAAAAAGCGATTGAAGTTCAAAAACTGCTGGGCAACAAAAACGCCAAGCAGATAAAAATTTATGCCGGCATAGAGCAGGAATATTTTTTGATCTCAAAAGAAATGCTTAAAAACAGGCCCGACATTACGGTTACCGGCAGAACGCTTTTCGGCAACGCGCCGGCAAAAGGACAGCAGCTGGAAGATCATTATTTCGGAACCATAAAAAGAAATATTTTGGATTTTATGGAAGAAGTCGACCACGAGCTTTACCGTAACGGCATTCCCGTAAAGACAAGGCATAACGAATCGGCTCCTAATCAATTTGAACTGGCTCCGCTCCATGAAGAATCAAACCTTGCGATTGATAATAACCTTATAGTAATGGACGTTTTAAGAAACGTAGCCGATAAACATAATATGGCCGCGCTTTTGCACGAAAAACCTTTCGCCGGCGTCAACGGGTCGGGAAAGCATTTTAACTGGTCAATAGGGGACAATACGGGCGTAAATTATTTCGAACCTTCAAAATCTCCGCTTAAAAATATTTCTTTTCTTCTCGCGGTAAGCGCGGTTTTACTCGGCGTTAAAAAATTCGGAGGCGTTTTAAGAGCGTCCGCGGCTGACGCCGGAAATGATTTCAGGCTCGGCGCTGACGAAGCCCCGCCTGCGATAATCTCCGTGTATCTGGGGGAATTCGTAAGCGGTATTTTCGACTCTATTGAAAAAGCGGGAAAGTTTGACGAAACAAAAGTCAACGATATAATTTTAGGCGTCCAGTCTTTGCCGAAAATCAATAAAGACTATTCAGACAGAAACAGAACGTCTCCGGTGGCTTTTACGGGAAATAAATTTGAGTTCAGAATGCTCGGTTCTTCGGCAAATCCGGCGGACGCCGGAACCGTCTTAAATTTGCTTGCCGCTTACGGCTTTGACGAAATAATAACAAGAATTAACGCCAAACAAAGCGACGATGTGAAGTTCGCTGCTCTTGAGGTTGTTAAAGAAATAATTAAAGAAACCAAAGAAGTGCGTTTTGAAGAGAATAACTATTCGAAAGAGTGGCATAAAGAAGCGGCTAAAAGAGGCTTGCCGAACGCTAAAAATACCCCTGAAGCTTTGGAATTATTTCTTAAAGACGACGTGATTAAAGCTTTTGAGAAATATAAAATTTTGTCGGAAAGAGAATTGAGATCAAAGGTGGAAATAAAACTTGAAAATTATGTCAAAGTAAAAGCTATAGAATATAAGTATGCTTTAAAAATTATAAACACTTTGATTTTGCCGGCGATGCTGAAACAGATAAATGAGGTAGCCGCAACTTTAAATAATTTGGGAAAACTTGACGTTGCTTCCAAAAGTTTAAACGGCGACCTTAAAATTTTGACCGGTCTTTATGACGGGATAAAGGATATTTCGGCTAAACTCGCAAAATTCGTGTCGGAAGATTTCGGCGAAATATCGGTTACGGCAAAAAAATACGCAGTCGAAGGCGCAAATCTGTTAAGCGAGCTCAGAAGTAAAGTTGACATTGCCGAAGATTTGGTTGCGGACGAATATTGGCCGCTTACTAGCTATCAGAAGCTGCTGAACGATTTTTAAAAAAAGAAGTTGAGAGTGCTGAGAAGCTGGGAAGCTGAGAGAAGCTCTGGACGTTTTATCTCTGATGTTGTCGTTGTCTTTGCTCAGCTTCCCAACTTCCCAGCTTCTCAACTTCTAACACAGGAGCATAAAATGATTAAAGCTGTTATCGCAGGATACGGAAACATAGGAAAATTTACTCTTGAAGCTTTGCTTGAGGCTAAGGATTTTGAAGTCGCGGGAGTCGTAAGCGCTCATGCCGATGCCGGGAAAAATCCTGAACTCAAAAATATAATGACGGTAAAAAACCTTTCCGAACTTAAAATAAAACCTGACGTTGCGGTTTTGTGCTCGCCATCGCGCGATGTTCCGGACTTGGCAAAAGAATATCTGAAAAGGGGAATAAATACCGTTGATTCTTTTGATATACATCAAAACATCGTAAGCGTGCGAAGGGAAATCGATAAGACTGCTAAGGAAGCCGGAAAAGTAAGCATAATGTCGGCCGGATGGGATCCGGGTTCGGATTCCGTTGTCAGAGCCCTGCTTGAAGCTGCGGCTCCCAAGGGAATTACCTATACTAATTTCGGGCCGGGAATGTCTATGGGGCATTCCGTTGCGGTTAAATCGGTGAAGGGCGTAAAAAAGGCTCTTTCAATGACGATTCCGTTGGGCACGTCAATACACCGCAGAATGGTTTACATAGAAATTGAAGACGGTTTTGAGTTTAACGATATCGCAAAAAGGATAAAATCCGACGAATATTTTGCCCACGATGAAACGCATGTCATAAAAGTTGACGATGTCGATATTCTTAAAGATATGGGGCACGGCGTCAATCTTACGCGTAAAGGCATTTCAGGCAAAACCCACAATCAGATGTTTGAGTTTAATATGAGGATAAACAATCCGGCTCTTACCGCGCAGATACTTGTTTCGGTTGCGCGCGCGTCCATGAAACAAAAGCCGGGCTGTTACACCATGATAGAAATTCCTATGATAGATATGCTTTACGGCGATAAAGAAGAATTGATAAAAAAACTTGTATAGATGCATAAAGGCATGGAAACGGCAAAAAACAGAAGATGGGATGATAGGATGATAAGGAGTTGAGCAACATCAAGGACTTTAACGCCCGCAGCTCCTCTCAACTTCTCAGCTTCTCAGCTTCCCAGCTTCCCAGCTCTCTCAGCCTCTAACATAAAGGAAAAATTCAAATGCATTGTACCGGAGAAACGATTGATTTACCCATAGTCCACACAGGCAAAGTCAGAGACGTTTATTTATTTAGAAATGATCTTTTGATTGTCGCTTCGGACAGAATTTCCGCTTTTGATTACGTTATTCCCACAATAATGCCGGATAAGGGTAAAATTCTTCATAAACTGTCCATGTTTTGGTTTGATTTTGTAAAGGATATAGTTCCAAACCATATAATTACCGGGAACTTTGATAAATTTCCCGATGAGTTAAAAAAATACGAATATTTGCGGGACAGGTCCATGCTTGTTAAAAAAGCGGAACGCGTCGATATAGAATGCATAGTCCGGGGCTATCTCGCCGGCTCAGGATGGAAAGAATACCAAAAATCAAAAACGGTTTGCGGTATTGTTTTGCCTGACGGGCTAAAAGAGTCTTCAAAACTTCCCGAGCCCGTTTTTACGCCGTCAAGCAAAGAAGAAGGCGGAAAACACGATGAGAATATCTCTTTTGAAGAAACCGTAAAGCGCGTCGGGGAAGAAACCGCCGAAAGTTTGAAAAAATTATCTCTGGCTCTTTATAAAAAAGTTTCGGATTACGCCTTTTCAAAAGGCATAATTATGGCGGACACGAAACTTGAATTCGGATTTCATAACGGCAAATTGATTTTGATAGACGAAATTTTTACTCCGGACTCCTCCCGTTTTTGGGAAGTTGAAAAATACGAAGAGGGTAAGCCACAGGACAGTCTGGACAAACAATATGTCCGCGATTATCTTGAAACGATTAAATGGGACAAATCTTCGCCGGCTCCGGTACTCCCGAAAAAAGTGGTGAAAAAAACAATGAAAAAATATACAAGCGCTTACGAGAAATTGACAGGCAAAAAATTTAAACTATAAAAGACAGTCAGAGCGCTGTCGTTAAAAGGGGAAATCGTATGAGCAAACAGTATGTGGAAAGAACGCTTGAAACCGTGAAAAAAAGATATCCGGGAGAAACGGAGTTTCATCAGGCGGTAACCGAAGTTTTGGAATCTTTGATTCCGGTAATAGAGAAAAACAAAGATTTTGAAGAAGCCGGAATTCTTGAAAGAATAACCGAACCGGAAAGACAGATAATTTTCAGAGTTCCGTGGGTTGACGATAAAGGTAAAGTTCAGGTCAACAGAGGCATAAGGGTACAATATAATTCCGCTTTGGGGCCTTATAAAGGCGGCATAAGATTTCATCCTTCGGTAAACACAAGCATAATTAAATTTTTAGGTTTTGAGCAGATTTTCAAAAACTCTCTCACGGGCTTAATGATGGGCGGGGGAAAAGGCGGTTCTGATTTTGACCCTAAAGGCAAATCGGATAATGAAATTATGCGTTTCTGCCAAAGTTTTATGAGCGAACTATACAGGCATATAGACGCGGATACCGATGTTCCCGCGGGCGATATAGGAGTGGGGGCAAGAGAAATAGGATATATGTTCGGACAATATAAAAGAATAAAAAATATTTTTCACGGCGTTTTGACTGGAAAAGGGCTTCTTTACGGAGGTTCTTTGGCAAGAACCGAAGCAACCGGATACGGATGCGTATATTTCTGCGAAGAAATGCTTAAAGACAGAAAAACAAGTTTTGAAGGCAAAAAAGTCGTTATATCAGGTTCCGGAAACGTGGCAATATATGCGGCGCAAAAAGCGATGTCGCTTGGCGCGAAAGTCATAGCCATGTCAGATTCCGGCGGTTATATTTACGACGCTGAAGGCATTAAGCTTGAAGTTATAAAGAAACTTAAAGAAGTTGAAAGAAAACGCATAAGCGAATATGCGAAAGAAGTTAAAGGAGCAAAATATACGGAAGGCTTTATGGGTATTTGGACTATACCTTGCGACGTGGCGCTTCCTTGCGCGACACAAAATGAGCTTGACGGCAAATCAGCCCAAACGCTTGTCAAAAACGGCTGCATAGCAGTTGCCGAAGGCGCGAATATGCCTTCAACTCCGGAAGCCGTAAAAGTATTTTTAGACGCAAAAATATCTTACGGACCCGGCAAAGCAGCTAATGCCGGCGGAGTGGCTACATCAGGGCTTGAAATGTCGCAAAATTCGCAAAGACTCTCGTGGACGTTTGACGAAGTGGACGCAAAACTTCACAGAATAATGATAAATATTCACAATGCCGCCAAAAATGCCGCGGAAGAATACAATACTCCCGGCAACCTTGTAAACGGCGCAAACATAGCCGGTTTCATAAAAGTAGCAAGAGTTATGCAGTCACAAGGCGTAATCTGACAACACGGCGCCTCTGTGGCGGAAACAGATAATAATTAAAAAATCCCCGGCGATAAAAACTCGTTTCGGGGATTTTTTAATTTATGGCGTACTGATTGTACTATGCAAAAAACGTAAATACCGGCTTAAACTCTGTGCTAAAGTCCCAGCGTTTGTCCTTTCCGTATTTGGCTTTGAAGGATTTATACAGTTCTGGAAGTTCGTTTGAAAGTTCAGGAAATTTGGACTTCATGCTGTTGCTGAAGTCCAACTGATAGACAGCTTTGAGCTTTGCCGCCTGTACATTGGGGTGCTTGGGGGAAAAGCCTGTAATCCACCAGAACAGTTGATCGGCCGGCGCATAGGAAAACAGCTTCTTGGTACTGTTCTGGTTAATGTGGTACAGCGTCAGCGTCATGGGCATTTTATATTGCGTACCGCAAGTCCAGTCAAATGTGATACCCTTTTTGTAGAAATAGATGCCAAGCTCCGCGCCGGCTCCTAAATTCATATAATCGCCTTTCCAAGCCCATAACATAAATTTGTCGCCTTTGTGATCAAACTCAAATTTCACTGCGTTCATGCTGGTTGCCCGGTCGAAGACGTCATCGTATAGGTCGTCATATCCAAAATACTGCTGCCACCAGTTTTGGCTGATGTGGTAAATTCCGTCATCGTCCGGAGTGGCGCCTATTATCAGGTCAATAAACGGGTCAAATATTCCCAAACGCGTAAAGAGCGAAGTAATGGAATTCATAATCGCAAGCGGGTTGTCAAAAAAGTACTCTTTTTGGTTTTGGATATAATCGTAATACTTGAGGTTGTCATAACCCAGCCGCATCGCCGTCACGGAATTACTTACAATAGATTCGGGAGAAGTCAGTATAAACTTTTCATAACTGTCGGCAAACTGACCGTACTTTTTGGGTATATAAATTTGTATTTTGCTGCTCGATATATAAGCATAATAAAGTCCAAAAGATTCAGCCGGCGTCGATAAAAGCATGCCTTGCTTAAACCCGGAACCGAGAATCGTAATACGGCTGCCGTCGAGAATTTGATTCCTGGCAAAAGGCACGCCTTTCTCGATCTCGCCGTCACTGGTGATGCTGTCGAATCTCGGGAAAACGGTGTACGGTAAGTAGTTAGTCTCCGTGCCGTCGTCCGACCGGAGAAAGATTGAATATTTTCCGCAAAGCTGCGACTCAGGTATGGTCACGGATACTTGCGACGAGTCGTGAAATTCCGTTTCGAGCGGTTCCTCGGACGTTTTGGTTTTCAGGAACGCTTTCATGTAGCTGAGCAGGTTTTTTCCGTTGATTTTAACCGTCTGCCCGGGATAAAAACCGTCGGAATCACAGGAGATGATATACGGGTTTGCGAACATCGCGCTAAACGCGTCTTCCTCAATGGCGTGAAAGAAAAGCGTTCCCTGCGTCTCTCCCGCCGGGCCGCTGCCGGTACGCCGGACGCTTTTTCCATTGGCGCCGTTTTTGCCCCTGTACTCCGGTTTACTCGGGCTGAAGCCTACGTTAAATCCCTCTAATCCTCCCTGCCCTCCTGCTCCGCCTTCTCCCGGCAGTCCTGCAGGCCCGCCTGACCCTTTCTTTGTATTGATGGAAATTTTATAAAATTTGGGTTTTAATAATTGCTTTTCAGGAAGAAAAAGAGCTATGTTTCCGCCGCTTCCGCCCTGGCCGCCCTGGCCGCCCTTTCCACCGTTGCCGCCTTTTCCGCCGTTTCCGCCGCGCCCCATGCCCAACGACGTACCTATGATATCGAGAGGGTGGTTATCGTGTCCCCGCCTGCCCCTTCCGCCGTTTCCGCCAGGCCCGCCTTTCCCTCCTTTTCCGCCTCTTTGCCCGAAGAACTTGAATCTCGGGAAACCGTTGGCTTCCAGAGCGATAATAGTCACGTCGGGCGCGTCATACCCTGCAAGTCCCGCGCCGCCTTCGCCGCCGGCTTGGCCGTTTCCGCCTTTGGCCGGCGGAATATTATCGAAAAATCCCGGCCTTTCATATTTCGGATAATTTGGCTCGGAGGTAAACGGTTCCGGAGCTTTGCCGGGTACGCCTTCCTCCTGGTTCATCGCCGGAGAATACGTAATCACGGAGCTTTTGGTTACGCGTAATTTATTTGTGATAATTAAAAGGGAGGAAACAAAATTGACGTCGACGACAAGCGTCTTGTCGCGTAAATCCAGCTCGTCCGCGACGATCACGGATTCCGTGACGCGCAAAGTGCTCATCCTGTACAGGCTTAAATCCGGAGGCAGCGGCGTCGAAATAGGATCACCCTCTTCAGGTTCAATCGTTGATTCAATCAAAAAGCCGGGGGTATTGATTATGAGGTTTTTTAAAAGCATCTTGCCGGCTTCGTTCAGGTTTTTTATGCCGATTCTGTCAAGCTTTCTTTTGGTTTCCGTCAGGACATTCGATGCGGTGAGTTCTACGACAGGCGTTTTTTTTGACCAATAATCCAACAATTTGCGTACTTGCTTGGCAGCCGGAGATTCCTTTTTTCTTCTCGGGCCCAGTTTAGCCATAAACTCTTTTTTTGCCGCAATTCTTTCCTGCCGCGTCAGGTTAAGATCGTACTCTTCTCTCAAAGCCTTTGCTTTCGAAGATTTTTTTGGCATTTGGCCGCTCCTTTCCTGAATTTTATAGTTTGCTGTTTAGGGTGTGTCGACATATATAATGCGCTTGCGCTGCTCGGATTTTTGAGGAAATTTTAATTTTTTTATGACGCGCATAGCAAAAGCTATGTAAGGAATAAAAAAGTTAAAATTTACCAAAAAGCTGGCGCAGCCCTTCGGGTTTGGCCAAAAAAGCGCCAACTCCGTTGTTGCGGCTCCTATCAATAGGCACCGCTATTGCTTCGTCGCCGCGCCTAGGATTTGGCCCTTTTTTGACCAAACGCAAGCGCATTATATATGTCGACACACCCTAGCAGCTATTTTCCGTCAGAAAAGAGAAATAAGAAAACAAAATAAAATCATACTCCGCTGGCATCATTCAATTCAAATAAATTACCTTCCGGATCTCTAAAATAGGTACAGCGCATTCCCCAGGCTTCAATCAGCTGCGGTTCGCTTAAAAATTGCACGCCTGCTTCTTTTAGCCGTTGGTAATCTTTATCTAAGTTCTCTGAAGGTATCACTGCTACAACAGTGTCGGGCTGAGCGTTTCCATGCGGCTGCGCATACCCGTTAAACATCGCCATATTTGCCCCGGCAAAAATTGCAAAGCACGGCAGTTCACCTTCTTTTACGGCAAAGGAAGTGTACGGGCCGTTTCTGTCTCCCCAAACTGCCGACAAACCTATTTTTTTTGTGTAGAAATCAAAGCACGCTCCATAGTCCTTCCGAACTAATATTCTTATTGTTGTTTTGTTAAACTGCATAAGTTGCCTCCTATATAATTGTTTTTAATCTCAAAATCTGCCTGTTTACTTTATCGCTGTTAAATTATATCAAAAACCACATAAAACTTGATGAAGAATAAAGAAGGTTATCTATTTATCAGCAGTCAAATTGTAGCTTGCATCTATAAGAGAAAAAAGCTTCGTATCCTTTATTGCACCGTTAAGGACAATGGTAACCCAATGACTTTTGTTCATATGATAACCGGGGAAAAAATTTTTTCCGTCCATAATAAAGTTTATTACCAAAGGATCACAGCGCAAATTTAATATATCTATATTTTCATTTCCGTCTATGCCTAGCTTTTTTGGAGAGATATTAAGTAAAGCGGCATACCATTTGGAATTTTTGTTATGTCTTAAAATGGCATTATTGGGAAACTTCCGCCATAAAAATTCAGGCTCTGTTTCATATTTCTTTTTAACATATTTAAGAACTTTATTTGTTTGTATGCCGTTAAACGCCATTCATGCTCCGGTTATTTGAAACCAATACGATAAATCCGATGATTTTCATCTTCCCTCCTTGCGTGTCTGGTTGCATGCTATCACTTCATTATTTTCTTGTCAATAATAACGGCAGAAGATAGGATGCAAAGAGGCAGAGATGCCGAGCAACGGCTTTAAAAGCAGTTTTCTCCGCATCTTTGCATCCCTGCATCTCCGCGTCGTCTTTTTTTGCAGTACGGCAAAACAAAGTAACAAATTATTGTATAATAGCATCATTATGAAATACTATGTTGTTGATGTGTTTACTGATAATCTTTTTGGCGGAAATCCCGCAGGCGTCTGTCTTTTGGATACATGGCCGGACGATGCGTTGCTCCAAAACATTGCGTCTGAGAACAATCTGTCCGAAACTGCGTTTCTTGTAAAACAAGACGGATATTATGATCTACGGTGGTTTACGCCTAAGGCAGAAGTTAATCTATGCGGCCATGCGACAATGGGCAGCGCGCATATTCTGTTTGAATTTGCGGAACAACGCGCGGCAGAGCTCCGTTTTAAAACGCAAAGCGGTATTTTATCTGTTACGCGCGGAGATGGAAATATGCTGTGGATGGATTTCCCTGCACGGCCTGGAGTATTCGCGCCGATTTATAGCAGCCTTTCAAATGCCTTAGGCAACGGAATAAAAGAAGTTTTTAAATCTGCCGATATTCTTGTTGTCTTTGGCAGCGAATATAAAATTAAAGATATTGTTCCTGATTTTGAAGCGCTTAAAAAAATCAGGGATGAGGCTTTGATGCCAAGCGATAATTTCGGCGTTATTGTCACGGCGCAGGGTACTGACTGTGATTTTGTTTCAAGATTCTTTGCGCCCAACGCCGGAATTAACGAAGATCCCGTAACAGGAAGGGCGCATTGCGTACTAATTCCCTATTGGTCGAAGCGTCTTGGCAAAACAAAGCTTACCGCTCGGCAGTTATCCAAACGCGGTGGACAACTTTGGTGTGAGGATGCGGGTGACCGCGTGAAAATCGGCGGCAAAGTAAAGCTGTATTTATCCGGTGAAATTAAAGTATAAATAAGAACTGCCATGAACATGAAAGGATGACAACATGAATGCTTACAAATATAAAAAAATAGACGCTTTTACTTCAGGATTATCTTTAGGCAATCCGGCTGCATGCGTATATCTTGACAAGAGCCAAGTCCTTACAGACGCTCAGATGCTTAGTATTGCAAAGCAGCATAAGGGCTTTGTATCAGAGGTCGTATATTGTATAGACATGGGTGATTCCTCGTTCGATATGATTTATTATTCATCGGAATGCGAAGTCTCTTTCTGCGGACATGGTACAATCGCGTGTATGTACTCATTGATAAAGAGCAATCCTCAATTGCAAGCACAAAGGGAAATAAGTATTCGTACCCGCAAAAAAGGAAATCTCACAATTTACAACAAAATAACCGAACAGGACGCAATATACATTTCAGCACCGGAGCCCGTTCATTTTGATATCCCGGTTACAGTACAAGAGATTGCCGATAACCTTCAGATTAATATTTCAAAAATCTCAAAAAAGTATCCGGTTGATTTCATTGATGCCGGAAACAGAACCCTCATAGTACCGATTGCGTCATTTGATGATGAAATCAGTATTTTTCCAAATGAGCAGACTCTGAAAAACTTTACGCTAAAGAATGATATAGACATTATTCTGATTTTCTGCATGGATACGGAAGATAAAACCCACAAAGCTCATACGCGGATATTTGCGGCAAAATACGGGTATTTAGAAGACCCGGCAACCGGTTCCGGCAATGCCGCATTCGGTTATTATATGCTGAAAAATGACATATGGGATGGGAATAAAATAACTATTGAGCAAGGCGGGAATGACAGGATTTTTAATACCATTCACCTGTGCCGCGAAAACGGCAAATTGCTTTTTGGCGGAAAGGCTGCAATGCGAATCGAAGGCGTCTATTATATCTAATTATTTACAGAGACATGGCAGCTGACAGAAAAAATTGAAGAGCTACTATTATATCAGTTATTCATCATCCTACGTAAATCTAGTCTGATAATTCATTTGATTCTAAATGACTTTTCAGGCATAATCAGTTATAATAAATGCATAAATAAAGTTTATAAGGAATATAAATATGGTAACTGCTAAATCAGATAAGCAATTCTTTGACGATATTGCTGCTTTGTTGCAAACAGCAAGGAATAATGCTTATCGTTCTGTTAATTCCATAATGATAGTGACTTATTGGCAAATTGGCAAGCGGATTGTAGAACAAGAACAAAATGGAAAAAAAAGAGCAGATTATGGAGACTATTTAATAACAAATCTTTCTCGTTATTTGACAGATACTTTTGGAAAAGGATTTTCAGAGCCAAATTTATGGAATTTTAGACAGTTTTACGTAGCTTTTCCTAAATTCTCTACGCAGTGCGTAGAGAATTTAACATGGACGCATATTCGTCTTATTATGAGATTAGATAATGAAAAAGAACGCAGCTATTATATGAAGGAAACTTCCGAACAAAATTGGAGTTCCCGCCAGCTTGAACGTAACATTAAAACAGGCTATTATAGACGATTGTTATCATCTAAAAAAGCAAGTAAAACATCTGCATTAGCCTTGAATACAACTCAAAATCAAGAAAGCTTCATAAAAGACCCGTATGTTTTAGAATTTCTTAATGTGCCTGAAGATTTATCAGGAAAAGAAACTCTGCTTGAAAATGCGCTTGTCAGTAATTTGCAAAAGTTTCTTCTTGAACTAGGCAAAGGATTTTCTTTTATTGCCCGCCAGCAGCGTATCAGCACTGAAACAGATCATTTTTATGTTGATTTGGTGTTTTATAATTATTTATTGAAATGTTTTGTAATTATTGATTTGAAAACGGAAAAACTTACTCATTCTGATATAGGGCAAATGGATATGTATGTGCGTATGTTTGATGCCTTGAAACGGGGAAAAGATGATAATCCGACAATAGGGATTATACTTTGCGCCGAGAAATCAGAAACTATTGTAAAGTATTCGTTTCTTAAAGGAAGTAAACAAATTTTTGCGTCTAAATATAAAACAGTTCTGCCTACAGAAACAGAGCTTGCAAATATGATTGCTAAAGAAAACACAAGATTACTTGAACAATCAAAAAAATAATATGCAAACTTCATTATTCCAAAAGTTATATAAAGCAGATAAAAATAGCTAATACTTTCCTGTCATGTCAGATGTTTCCTGAGGCCATATCAGCTCGCCGCGGGCATTCTCCAGAACAAGGCGGCCGCATACTATAATTATGGTTATGACAGTTTGACCTTTTGAGTCGATGTATTTCCATTTATTATTCCATGTTATCTCAACCATAGCCAAACCGCCGCCGTTAAAATTTTGCGCAAATTCAAATTTCGCGGGAATCGCCATCTCGCCTTTTTTGTTGGTGAAGCCCCATTTAAGGTTTTCTCCTTTGACCTTTGCCAGATCATTGGCGCCAAACCCTTCTGCTTCAACAAATTTCGGCGGAATGACCCACTCGCCCTTCGCATTGATGTAACCCCATACAGGGCTGTAACCATCCGGAGCGTTCTCCGCTACAGCCGCAAAACCATTGGCATCAAAATCCTTTGCATCTTCAAACCTCGGCTCAATCACCCACTCGCCCTTTGCGTTTATGTAACCGTATTTTCCGTTTTCATAAACCCGTGCCAGGCCATTGTAGCTGAAATGCCCTGCTTTATTTACATTTACAAACTTCGGCGGTATCACCATCCTGCCTTTAACGTCCATGTAGCCAATCTTACCGTTTTCCTCAACCGCTGCCAAGCCGTTTAGCGCAAAATATAAGTTAGTATATACTGTTGATCCTCCTGTATTATACCCTGCAGGCGTCACCATTATTCCCTTGGCATTGATATAACCATTTTTCCCGTTTTTATCCTCGACTTTAGCCCATCCGTTGTGATCAAAATTCCCTGCATACTTAAACTTGGGCGCAATTACCTCTCTGCCGCGGGCATTAATATAACCCCAATGAATATCACCACGCCCTCCCAGCATTCCCAGTCCTTTTGGCTTCAAAACCGCTGCCAGAAACAGGAGACCTTTCACGAGCGGATCTTTATAAGGATCTTTTTTGACTGCTGCCAACCCATTGGCGGAAAAGTCTTCCGCGTTCCAAAATTTTGCCGGAATCACCATTCTGCCCTTGGCATTGATGTAGCCCCAGCTTCCGTTTTCCTCAACCGCTGCCAGCCCGTTAGGGGCAAAATCCCTTGCCCGCTCAAACTTCGGCGTAATCACCATTTCACCTTTTGTGTTGATGTAACCCCATTTCCCGTTTTTCTTAACCGCTGCCAAACCATTGTCGGCAAAACCGTAAGTGCTATCAAACTGCGGCGCAATCACCATCTCGCCCTTTTTATTGATGTAACCCCATTTATCGTTTTCCTTAACCGCTGCTAATCCGGCGTCGCGAAAACCCCATGTCTCCTCAAACCTCGGCGGAATTACTATATCGCCTCTGGTGTTGATGTAACCGTATCTCCCGTTTTCTTTAACACGCACTAAATCATCGGCGCCAAAATATTCTATTTCCTCAAACTTTTCCGGCGGAATTACTATCCTGCCCAGAGCAGTGATGAGAATGGCGTTCCCGTAAAAATTTTGCGGTATTGGCCACATGTTCAGATTTATCCGGATAACGCGGTCCCTTTCCTTTAAATCCGATGTTTCAGCCTTATCTTCCGGAAAAATGTAGCCTTCGCATAACTTGTCAGCGGTTATCTCCGGCCATATGATTTCGCCGCGGCTGTTTTTCAGGATTTCGAGATCGCATACTTCACTTATGGATATAACGGTTTGCCCTTTTGCGTCGATGAGATACAATTTCCTATTTTCCTGAACCCACGCCAATCCGTTATAATTAAACATCCAGGCTTCCTCAAACCTAGGCGCAATCACCGTCTCGCCTTTGGCATTGATATAGCCCCATTTCCCGTTCAGATTTTTCCTGACCGGCGCCAAGCCATTGGCGGAAAAAGCATTTACATTTTCAAAGTTAGGCGCAATCACCATCTCACCCTTGGAATTGATGAAGCCGTATTTTCTGTCTTCCTCAACTATAGCCAGACCATTGTCGGCAAAGCCGTAAGTTCTATCAAACTTAAGCGGAATCACTACATTGCCTTTTGAGTTGATATAACCCCACTTCCCGTTTTCCTGAGAAGGCGCTAAACCATTGGCGGAAAAGTCGAACAGTCCTCCATTAGCGCCGCCTATGCTTTTCCATTTAGGAGCAATTACCGTCTCGCCCTTGGAGTTGATGTAACCAAAGCCTTTTTCCCAATCTTCCACAACCCAAGCCAAACCGTTGTCGGCAAAATCCTCCGCCAGAGAAAATCTCGGCGCAATCGCCATCTCGCCCTTGGAGTTGATATAACCGTATTTACCGTTTTCTTCAACCATCGCCAGACCATTATCCGCAAAACTTCGCGCAAACTTAAACCTTGCCGGAATCACCATTTCACCCTTGGCATTGATATAACCAAACCCTTTTTCCCGATCTTCCGAAACCATCGCCAAGCCATTAGCGGCAAAATATTCCGCGTCCCGAAATTTTGCCGGAATCACCATTTCGCCCTTTGTGTTGATGTAACCCAACCCTTCGTCTTCCTCGATCTGCGCCAAGCCGTTGGCGGAAAAATATTTCGCTCTTTTAAACCTCGGAGAAATCGCCATTTCACCCTTGGTGTTGATGTAACCCCATTTGCCGTTTAAGGATATCGGTATAAGATCTTCCGCCCTGTTACCAGATGCGCCCGCCGCATTTCCCGTGAAACTTGTAATCATGATTACCACCCCTATAATCAACACAGAAGCCATCAGTCTGATGAATCGCTTCTGCCGCATATCGTTCTTGTTCATTGTGGATTACCTCGTATTTTAATACATTAATTCTGTTCGAAATTCACACTAAGACGATTACTTTTTATGGAAGTTAAGTAGATAATCGAATTTAAGAAACACTTATCAATATTTATATGTTTATTTTAAATTTGAGAAAAAATAGAAACGGCGTATCCAGTTCCGACAGCTAACAACTCTGACTGTAATTATACCAAATTCTATATAAAACAGGCTTTTTGCAGGGAAAATTTGCATTTTTGGTTATATTTGGGAAGTTCTAGCCTAAAATCTTAAGATTTCTCGACTACTATATATAAAAATCTCTGCTGTTTAAAAAATAGGGATTTATAGAGAACTTATATATAAGCTTATATTCTGTAATTTTTAAGTTTAGTATGTAATTTTATATTAGAATAAATTTTGTTATTATACTAAGTAAACATGAGTCTCACTAACTACACAACTAGCAAAACTTGTATTTGTAATACCTTGTGTACAACATTAGGGGTTAAATAATGAAAATGGATTATATTAAAGGAAAGAAAATTTATATTGTCGAAAACCATCACGAAGTTCTTAAGGCATGGGAAACAGAAAAGAAATGCAATCTAATTTCCTTTGACTTTCATACCGATACCGTTCAGGCATTTCGAAATATGGCAGCAGAATCAAAATGGGGTACAACACATGAATACAACAAAAATAAAACAATACAACAATGTAAAAATGGCAAACTTCCTATTGAGGAATGTATTGCAATATTAAATCATGATGAACACATCAGTTTTGCCATAGAAGCAGGTATTATAAAAAAAGCGTATGTCTTTAATTTTTCTTCTACAGATATTCCTATTTGGCATAACGAAAACATTTTTACTTCACACCTAGAATGTTTGAAAGAAAATTGTAGCCTTTACAAAGATGTTGATGTTTGCAATAATTGCCCACAGTACAACAAACACTATAATGATGCCGCGCTTGATTCGGCCTTGGCACCCCACATTGAAAAATTCAAAGCAAATGGACTTGATTTAACAAAGCCGTATATATTAGACTTTGATTGTGATTATTTTCTCACAAAAAAATCATTATCTTTTGAGCAATCCGACACGATTAAAGAATTAATTAAAAATGCCCAAATCATCACTATAGCATTGGAGAGAAACTGCGTATCATATCTTACAGAGCAACGCTCAATAGCAAAAGATAATTCAACAACAAGTGATTATACATACAATGCTTTGCGTGAACTGATAAAAACTTGTTTATAAACAAAGTAAAAGATGTCAAGGTGACGCTGAACTGCCCCCAAAAAAGTAGAGAGTAAAAAGTGTCATGTGGTATAATTGCAGAATAAAAGGAAGGTAAAAACCACATGAAAGATAGCAAGTTATTAAATAAAGAAGAAAAAAAGGAAGTATGTATAAAAAGGTTTGAAGAAGGGAAGTCGACAAAAGAATTAGCAAGAGAGTATGTCAAAGGGACATTTGACAGTGCTAAAATTAACTGTCAGTTGCTACCCCTTTGACACTTTGACATTTCGTTTATGCCTTTTCCATGATTTAACAAAATGAAGATTTTATTTCGTTCTTCAACGCTCAACCATTTGTATTTATTCTTGCTCCATTTTACTAATTCTACTTCTGCCGTACTTATTCCTGTTATTCACAAGGCGCCTTTCTTATACACAAAGAGAAAAAGTATCAAAAAGAGAAACAACGACACTGCCTGCTGCTAAAAGACCTTTTTCTTCTTTTAAAAACTTAACATCCAAGACTTACGACAGATGTTGCATTAGCAAGTAGAACTTGGGTTCAATTAATTTCAATGACTTTGCCGGCAGAATTAGTTATAATGGTGGCGAGCAAAATCCTTATACTTTATGAGGTCAAAAATGAAAAAATCAGTTCATAGTTTAAAGAACTATATCATTGAAATTAAACAAATCCTAGCAAATGCACGCAATAAAGCTTATTCTGCTGTTAACACTGCTATGGTAGAAGCATACTGGTTAACAGGGAAACGAATAGTTGAAGAAGAGCAGAAAGGGAATAAACGTGCGAACTATGGAGAAAAAATATTGCAAACTCTTTCTGTTGAATTAACTAAAGACTTTGGAGCTGGTTTTAGCGAACAAAGTATTAGAAATTTCAGACAATTTTATTTAACTTTTCCTGAATTTTTCCAATTCGCTCCACACTGTAGAGCGAATTTAAGTTGGTCGCACTTGAAATTGATTATGCGCGTATCAAATCCTGTTGCCCGTAAGTATTATATGACAGAAACTTCTGAACAACACTGGTCTGTGCGGACATTAGACAGAAACATATCAACTCTTTATTATAATAGATTATTATCTTCACAAAAGAAAGAACTTGTAATCAAAGAAATGAAAAATAAAACACGCGAATTGCAAGACGATAAATTGGATTTTATAAAAAACCCTTCAACTCTTGAATTTTTAGGACTTCCTTCAAACTCAGGATATACCGAAGCGCAATTAGAGCAAGCCATTATAGATAATTTACAAAGATTTTTACTTGAACTTGGTAAAGGTTTTGCTTTTATCGCAAGACAACAACATATAAAAACCGAACATTCGGATTTTTATATAGATCTTGTTTTTTATAATTATATTTTAAAATGTTTTGTAATTATCGAGTTAAAAACCGGCAAAATAACACATCAAGACATTGGGCAGCTTGATATGTATGTGCGTATGTATGATGATTTGCATAGAAGAAAAGGAGATAATCCGGCTATTGGTCTTTTATTGTGTTCAGAAACTGACAAAATAATAGCACGGTATTCAGTTCTAAATAAAAATAAACAATTATTTACCTCAAAGTATATGACATATCTCCCTACGGAAAAAGAATTGGCGGAAGAGATTGAAAGACAGAAAAGAATTTTTAGATTGCAGTTTGGAAAATAGAAAATATGCAAAACTCTAAGCAGGAAATTTTAGACAAGATAAATGCATTAGAGAAAGAAAAAACAGAACTACTTCGGCAATTAAAACTTTTAGAAAGTAACTCTCCTCAAAAATCCAATAATATACAACTATCAGTCAGTGAAAAAGTAAAGCTTTTCCGTTCTGTCTTCAAAGGGCGTGAAGATGTATATGCCAGGCGTTTTGAAAATCCGGCGGCAAATAAAAGCGGATATTTCCCTGTAAAAAACAAAGATGTATTTTTACCAATAACTGATGAAGTTATAAAATCGCATTTGCAAGGGTACAATGAAAAAGAATTTTCGTATTATAGAAATAAAAAGGATTTTACAATTGGCATATATCCTCTTTTAGAAGATGATTCTGCAAACTTTTTAGCAATAGATTTTGATGGTGAACATTATAAAACGGAAATAAACCATTTTTGTGAAATTTGTAAAAAATTATTCTTACCTGCTTATATTGAAATTTCTCGTTCCGGGCTTGGCACACATATATGGTTTTTCTTTACAAATCCGATACCAGCTCAACTTGCAAGAAAACTTGGAACGTTTCTATTGTCTAGAACTATGGAAGAATATCCGCGACTGAAATTTTCCTCATACGACAGAATGTTTCCAGCTCAGGATTTTCTGCCGAAAGGCGGACTGGGCAATTTAATAGCATTGCCATTGCAAAACAAACCCCGCAAAAACGGATTTGCGGTATTTGTTGATGATAGTTTTATACCATTTGAAGATCAATGGTTATTTCTTTCAAACATCAAAAAGATAAGTTCAAATGAAATTGAAAATATTTTAAATTGGAATAAAACTTCATCTGATGCTTTATTTGAAGAATTGCCTGAAAAATTAAATAATGGGCAAGATAAAGAATCGTTAAAAAATATCGTATTGCCAAATGTTATAAAAACAGTATTGAGTAATGTGGCTTATATTGACACTTCAAACATTCCGCCCAAATTATTAAACACTCTTAAAAAACTTGCAGCGTTTAGAAACCCTGAATTCTATAAATTTCAAGCAATGAGATTGCCTATATATAACAAACCAAGGGTTATATCTTGTGCGGAAATGGAAGAAAATTACATTACTTTGCCTCGTGGATGTATAAATTCTCTAAGAAATCTATTAAATGAGTTGAATATTAGTTTTGAATTACAAGATAAAAGATTATCTGGTAACAAAATTCAGATATGTTTTAACGGAAAACTAAGAAGAGAACAAAAAGCATTTGTAGACAAAATATCAGGCAATGATATTTGCATTATGTCAGCGCCTACTGCTTTTGGCAAAACAGTAGTAGCAGCAAATATTATTTCAAAAAGAAAAACAAATACTCTTATACTTGTTCACAGAAAGCAACTATTGGAACAATGGAAAGAGAGACTAGTAACTTTTCTGAAAGGCAAGAAGATAAAAATCGGCATTTTATGTGCAGGTAAATCAAAAGCTAATTATCAAATAGATATTGCAATGCTTCAAACATTATCAAGGCGGAAAGATTTGAAAGAAACTATGTCAAAATACGGTCAAATAATTATTGATGAATGTCATCACATAGCTGCATTCAGTTTTGAACAAGTAGTAAAACATTTTCAAGGAAAGTACGTTTTAGGAATAAGCGCAACTCCGGAAAGGAAAGATGGACATCAGCCTATAGTGTCAATGCAATGCGGAGAAGTTATATCTGCGGACAAAAAACATTATTTTAAAAATATATCCGATAGATTCGTAAACTATAAAACTACTGATTTTGAATATCATCATGATAATTCTGAAATTAATGATATTTATGAAAATTTATACAAAAATGCAATGCGCAATAAACTTATTTGCGCAGATATTATAAAAGAATATAATCAAAATAAATCTTGTGTCGTGTTAACTGAAAGAAAAGAACACTTGCTTTTGTTCCTTGAACTTTTAAAATATTGCAAAAATATTATAGTTATGCAAGGTGGTATGGGCAGCAAGCAAATCAAAAGTATAAAAGAACGATTAGCAAATATGCCAGAACAAGAAGGACTAATTTTAATTTCAACCGGAAAATATTTAGGAGAAGGTTTTGATTATGACAGATTAGACAGGTTATTTTTAACAATGCCGATTTCCTGGAAAGGAACTCTTATACAATACGCTGGAAGATTACACAGAAAGCATGAAAACAAAAAAGATGTAATAATTTACGATTATGTCGATGATAAAGTTCCCGTTTTGTACAAAATGCATTTGCGCCGTAAAAGAGCATACAAACTTATGAAATATTCTGAAGTTCCTGCCACTAATCTGCCTTTATTTAGTGCAACCTAAGTTTTAAACAGATATTTAAAAAAAACGGGAAATTTTTTCATTTTTTATAAAAGTTTACACATAATCGGAAAACTATTGCAGATGTAACGGTTTTCTATTTCGTCCAAAGTCAGTGTACATTTTTTCAAATTTGCTACACAGTGTGTAGCAAATTGGTTAATCAGCAGATTGCTGTTCTTGTATGCTCTCTATAGCAGGAAGAAACATTGGGGTAATACAAACAAAAAACCGGTATTTTGTTTTAAATACCGGTTTTAAATTAAAATTAAAAAACTATATTTTTCTAATTTTAGTTGCTTTGGGGCCTTTTTCTGAAGATGAAACTTCAAATTCTACTTCCTGACCTTCCGCTAAAGATTTAAAGCCATCACTCTGGATTTCCTGAAAATGCGCGAAAAGATCCGCAGAACCATCATCCGGTGTTATGAAGCCAAAGCCTTTTTGATCGTTAAACCACTTTACTTTACCTTTTGCCATGTGTATTGTACTCCCTTTTTTAATTTACAGCTCTTTGAGAAAGCTGCTGCATATATTGTACCATTTTTAAAAACGATTTCTTTTTTTATTTTTAAAGCTAAAATTCCTCCCGGCAGCTACTCTTGGTTTCCTATCAGCATTAAAGTGTGGCTTGCGGTCAAAATCTCTTCCGTCGCTCTTGCTGAAAGGATTTCTGCCCGGAAAAGAATCTCTCCTTGGCGGAAAAGATTTTTTCTTTTCAAGTAGGTTAGTGATTTTTTCCAATTGCATGCTTATGTTTTTTAGCTGCGCCAATATTTCGTTGTCCATTGCCGGCTCCTTAGTATCTATCTAATTTCTAAGCTGATTTCAAAAGGGGAGCTTTTAAAATCAAAACAGAGAATGCTTTGTTTATTTTTGGCAAAAATGGCTATATTAGTGCCTTTTTTAGCGTTCTCTGCTCCCCTAAATAAAAAATCACCGACGTGGTTATACTAGGGTGTGTCGACATATATAACGCACTTGCGCTGCTCGGATTTTTGAGGAAATTTTAACTTTTTTATGACGCGCATAGCCGAAGCTATGTAAGGAATAAAAAAGTTAAAATTTACCAAAAAGCCGGCGCAGCCCTTCGGGTTTGACCAAAACAAGCCCAACTGCTTTGTTGCGGCTCCTATCAATAGTCTCGCTATTGCTTCGTCACCGCGCCAAGCATTTGGGCTTGTTTTGACCAAACGCAAGCGCGTTATATATGTCCGACACACCCTAAATCGGGAGATGTTTAAAACAGAGAAAAACTAGGATACGGTGTACACAGTTCTGACAGCACTCCGCTCTGCTATCCATTATAGCATAATTCCCTGATAAACAGGCTTTTTACAGGGAAAATCTGTGTTTTTTTAGTTATAATAGGGGACTTCCAGCCTAAAATCTCAACAGTTATCGACTAGAAACTATCAAAGTCACACAAATTCCATACTTTAAATATCAGGGATTAACAGGGAAAGCGTATGTGTTTGGATTTATTACTCTACGATTTTATTTTGATTAATTCAGACATCAATAATTTTTTATCTGTAAAGATGCTATCTCGTTCTTGAATATTGTTTTTCTTGCAATCTTGCCGGAGAATATAATGGGCTAGTCTATGACATGTAGGGCATAAGGTTAATAATTCTTCAATGTTTGTTATTCGTACGTCATCAGAAGTGTATAATGGTATCAAATGATGGACTTCTACTATTTTATTATTGAAATTAAAAGAACATATCTGGCAAGTATAGCCGTCCAAATCTTTCCTTTCATTTACTTGTTGTGAATTTCTGCTTCGTTCTAAAATTCTTCTTTCTTTTCTTATGTTTTCTTCAGCATTTAGTATCTCTAAACGCTTCTTTTGGGGAATACCTTCTTTTTTGCTGCGGTCTAGTTCTGAAAAATTGCTTTCAAATTTTGCCCATATTTCTCTGCCAACCTTTAGCAAATCAGTAAATTTTTGTATATTGTTTTCGTGTTTTATACGTTTCTGAATTTCTGAAAATGATAAAGAATCGTCAAGAACGTATTCATCCAATGCTTCTTTCTTAAAGATAGCCAAAACAGAAGGGTTATGTATATCCTGATAATGAAAAGCTATTTTCCATTTGTATCCTTCTCCCAAGTCAATGTCATCTATTTTAGCAATGTCATTGTTTTGAACAGACTCAATGACTTCAACGATTAAATCTCTGACTTTACTAAAGGCTTCTTGAAATGTTGCTCCATATTTCTTGTGCCAACCGTAATCAATGGTGTATTTTAAAGATTTGTTTTTGCTTTCTTCTTTCTTTTCATCAGATTTTCTGTTGTAAACTCCAAACTTAAATGCGCTGCCACCCCAGATGCTTCCTATGGAGTCTGTTATTACTTCAATCCAATATGTAAAAGTATCTTTTTTGCCTACACGGTGATACTTGTCAAGAGACATTTTTCTGACTTTTTCCAATGGCCATTCTTTTTGAAACCCTAAGAATAAATCTTTTTTTTGAGAAAAAGAAGAGTCATTATCTTCTTCATAATGAATATTTTTATCGTCACTTAAGAACTTTTTGTAGTGAGTAAGGGCAGCAGAATACATATTGTGTCCTTTTGTATTTATGACCTTGAAGCTTTCATCTGCTTCTATTGCATTTTTCAAATCATCATATTTAGATACATCGGTATAATCAAAAATACTAATATCTTTTAACTGGTCACCCGATAGTTTTTGGGCAATATTTTTTAGCGCATCTGTATATTTATAGGCAGATTTTTCTAAACCACGTTCTTTAAGCCATTTAGCAAATTTATTCTGATTCATTTTTGTATCCTTATAATAAGTGCTTATGACCATTACTCACTAAAATAACATTTGAGTTTTGTTTCTGTCATATCTACTACCGTAGAATAAACAGAACCAAGAAAATTTTTCATGCTTGCCGACATTTTAGATACAGACACGCCAGGCTGAGCAATTGCAAATTCGAAGTGTATATCGCTGTATCTAAAAGCTTTTCTAATTTCTTCAATATCTTGTTTCGAACCTTTAAAAAACCTTTTATTTGCTAAAACGCCAAAACTATTTCTTCTTTCCATGTGCTTTAATAGTTCCTCAGGTCTCCATTTATGACGAAGAGAAACCACAGCTTGCCCAGCAACCTCATATAAATCTGAAATGCGTGCTCCTGATTCATCTTTTGAAGAAAATTTACAATGAATCATTTCAAAATAAATAGTATCCTCATCTGAAAATATTGCAATTACATCTGAAGTCTCGCCTGCATTGTCGTCATTAAATACAATCTTAGCTCCTCGATTAACAAGATTTTGCATTATATATTCTTGTATAGAATTTTCTCTCTTTTCAGAACCTTTATATAATGACTCTGTTTTATAATTTACATCTTTCCACTCTAATGCTTCGATTCTATCAGTTGGGATAGATGAAATTGTAGTAGTGTCATAATTTGTATGAATACACCCTGCAATCGTGCATCCGTTTATCAAGAACATGATTGGGGGATTTTCTTCAAAAAATTGTTTTATAGGGATAGGTGAACTTTTTAATCCGTCTATAGTTATCTTGCAGTCATCTAACCCGGTAATTTCATATCCTTTTTCTCCTCCCAAAACAAGAGAAAGCGGGATGTTTTCATCAAAAATGGTCAATATGAAATCAGCTTGTTTATCCTTGCAATGTACGGTTTTCAAAACACATTCAGACAACATAAAAGATTGATGGGAAGGGCGTTCAACAGTAAGTTTATGAATTTTATCATACAAGGATTCAGACCAATCAGTTGCCAAAACAACTAAATCATCAGGATATTTTTCTAGTTCAGTTTTTGCTGCTGAATTTTCAAGCAGTTGATTTGAATCAATATCTGTATCTGTTATTAAACTTCCTATATTGATGCACCATGTTTTCCATTCCTTAAGATTACCAACTCTGGCAGGACTCCAGATTTTTCCTTTTACTGAAGCTCCTATGCTGACAGGAAAACCATCTCTAAAACCAATTCCAACAAAATCAGATTTCTTGCATCTTTTCCCATCTTTCCATTTGCTGAGTTCATTCGTGACATCAGCTCCACTCAATTTAGAATATCTATGAAGATAATTTGCTGGTTTAAAAATACCAGCATGAACTATACTAAGACGTTTTATGGAATCAAATGATCTGAATACACAATCCCCATTTATCAAATCTGGTTCTCTGTTAGTTATGGATTTAACAAATAACTTAACATCAAAGTTTTTTTCCGAATAACCCACATACAAGATTTTAGAAGTAGCGTCAAAATATGCAGCAATTAATCCCCAAGTTTGATCTTTTATTTTATCTGTTTTTGCCCATTTTACTTTTTCTCTTCTTTGTGTTGTAAAATAAAAAATATTTTCCTGCGTATTAATAAAAGGCTGTGAAAGGGAATATTCGCTTAGGTTAAAAGAATCGCTAAACTTCACCCAGTCAACATTTTCTGCATGGAAACAAACACAGCTTAAAGCAGGGTAAACTACCTTGGGATTTAGTTCAATATCAGGGGAGTCAAAGCCAGAATATGGTTGGCAATTTTGTAAAAAAGAAAGTAAAGATTCTGCTTCTTCTTTTTTTGCATCTGCTATTTCGCTAATAACTTTTTCCCAACCGGAGCCTTCTTGGAATAAATTTTCTAATTCAATAGAAATGTTTTCTTCTGCATAATTTACGATAAATGAAGCATCTCCTAAGCCTTCTTGTGTTCTTGTAAAGCGTCCAATAAATTGCAAAAGAACAGATAAAGATTTATGTATTCCATGAACAGCTGCTATTTTAAAATCAGGATAATCAAAACCTTCTTTCAACATGTCGACACATATTACTATATCGTATGCATCTTTTTTGATTTGTTCTACTATTTCTCTCCTGCCTTTAGTTTTAGAGTGTACCAGTACAATTTTTTCATCTGGGAACCATTCTTTATATTTTTCATATAGCTCTTCGGATTGTGTTTGAGTTCCAGCTCGAACCATTATTTTGTGTCTTGTCCAGCCATTTTTCCTATCTTCATTACGTTTTTGTATGGCTGCACTGGCAATTGCAAAATCTTTCTTCTTTGGGTGCTTTTCATCTATAGAAATTAAAGATATTTTAGAAAAGCACTTGTCTTCTAGAGCTTGAGATAATGGATAATTATAAACTATTTTTCCTTCTATTGGTTTCCGGTCATTTCTATATGGAGTGGCGGTAAATTGAACAATTTTAGAATCTTTGAAGAGAAGCTTTAGAGATGCCCAAGTTGGAGCTTTAACATGATGCGCTTCATCAAAATACACATGTGAAAATATATTTTTGAGCTGATCTTTTATGTTATCACTAGCTCCTGCAATAAGAGCAGGGGTTGAAATGACTACATCTGCTGCTTTTATATACTCGATATCATTGTCGTTCGCCAAAGTTTCATTTAAAGTAAATACTACAGGATTTGCTGCATCTTCTGGAATTACATCTAATTTTCTCAAAATTCCCCAAGTTGAAAATTTTGAAGCGATTTGCTCTTTCAAATCAATAGAGGGGACGATTACTAAAGTTTTGTTTGCTTTATCTGCCAATGTAGTAACGAGCATAGTTTCTGTTTTTCCTGTGCCGGTAGGCAAAACAACGGAAGAAACATCTTTTGTTAATGACCAGTTGGCCAAAAGAGAATAAACTGCTCCAATTTGTGCAGGTCTTAAACCAGTATCATTGATACGGACATTGTCAAAGAAAGGTTTTGCAGTATTTACAAATCTATCGACTTTGTCTATTTTATACGTATTATCCCCTTTCTTTTTAAGTTTCGCTATAAAAGAAATACCATTATCATGTGTAAGTTTATACAGCGATTCTGTTTCCTGCAACGAAGAAAATTGCCAAATACCAGGAATAAAAGCCAACTGAGAGATCAGTCCAGCATCAGTCTTCTCATATCGAAAATATAATGGTTTCTCAATAGTTACTGTAACGTTATTAAGAAAATCAAAAGTACCTTGCATAGGACCTCTTCAAAATAAATTAATTTATCCTGTTTATGTAAATTCTACAATAAAAACGTTGTGGATTTTTAGCTGAGTATCTCGATTTTCTATCCAAATTTCTGATACTTGTTTAATTTCGCTATATTTGCAAGAAATATATAATTCTTTCACAGAATCTTTTGAATCGGTATGGTTTTTTGAATTTATATTTTTTTTAAATGTCTTCGTATTTTTTACATTTATCGAATATCTATTTTTTCGTTTTTCAATCACTATATCGCTATAGCTTTTTTCTTTTTTTGGAATAGTATAACCATGTTTAATTAATGATAATTTCTTAAATTCTTTATCACCCAGTGCTATAAAAAGAGTTCCATGATAAATATCAAGTTCTTTTGGGTTACATCCATATTTTAAAACATTAAAAGTACGCTTTAAATTTCCAAATATAACTTTATCGCTAATACCTAGATCTTTCCACAAAAGATAAAATATTAGAAGTAATGTTTTATTATATATGACGTGTCCTTCTGTATAAAAAAAATTAGGAAGATTGTTTAGATGCGCAAATGCATTACGTAGTTCAACAATATTATCAAGAGTTTCACTATTTATATGTATAATTTTTTTAGCTTCATCAGATAAATAATTGGTAATTATATATTGGATCCTGTTTTTATAAGACAATTCATTTGAATAATAAATGCTATTGCTTATTTTTTCTTTTATAACATAATACTGCTTATCTCTGTTGGGCAATTCTTTCAGATGTTCTTCGATAATGTTTGCAAAAAACCCTCTTATTTCTTTTTTTTGTTTCTTTGAAAAAGGTATTTTTATATCCGGAGATTTCGTTCTTGTAATACAATCCAACATAGCAAAAATTCTAAAAAATACATCATCATAAAAATGATCTGTAGGATTGTTTATAATTCCCCACAAACCATGATAGGTGCTTTTTATAGTGTCTATTTTGTTAAAAAGGTTAGTGAAAATATCTTGCATACTATCATCTCGCAACATATTAAACCAAAAAGCAAAATCCAGATGAGAGTTAGGGTTGGAAACTTTTATATGAGAACTATTCGCTTGATAAAAAAACATTTTTTCATTGAGCTTGACTGTTACTGGGGATTGAGGATAGTTTGTTAACACGCATAATAAAAGTTCTAAATTACCTATTATTATTTTTATTTCATTTATATCAAAGTTATTACTTATGTCTTCGACATTAATGTATCCTTTTACAGTTAATTTGTATAAGTCATCTTTCTTTTTATCTTTTATATAAATGAAACTATCAGTAATGTTTAATTTATGATCAGCATATTGTATGTTTTTGATGTTAATCTGAGATTTGTAATTATCTATTTCTTTTATTATTTCGATATAATCATCTGGCAATGAAAAATATAGCCATTTATTTATATTGGTTGTATGCAATGAAATTTTATTTATTTTAAAAGTACTCCAATCGAAGTCTTTTGCATGTGTAAATATTGCTGTTTTTGCAGTAAACGAATAGTTTTTGTGAGAAAAAATTTCATTATACATATCTGCTTTTATATCAGAGATGAAAATCGATCCTTTTTCTAAATTAAAATGTATATTTGTTATTTTATTTAGACTATATTTAAGATCTTCTTTTAAATGTAATTCAATATGTATAAAATGACCTTGTTTAAAAGTAATTTTAGCTTCGATATCCGTTAACTTATATTCTGGAATATTGGCTAATCCATCAAAAGTATGATTTGTATCAAAATTTAACATAAGTTTTCCTAAATTATTAAGGTAATTTTATAATGACTTTTTAAAATATTTCATTTTGCATAAGCACAGTACAAAAGCTAGCTAATCCTATATTTGTGTGTTATGGATTTTTTTTAAAGTGCTAATATGTAAACCTTCACTATATTGGTAACCAGTCAGATTTTTCCGTATACCACTTAAATATTTAAAAGTTTTTCCAAATTTTATTGTTTTATTTTTTACTTCGGTCAAAACACTTTCAACTCTATCTTTCATTTTGTAGTCAAAATAAGATGATATAGAGGAATTTCTCATTTCTTTTGACATTGCGATTAATGTTTTAAGTCTTGAACGGAGTGCATCATATATATCCTTAATATGGCGTTCTTCTGCAAATAATTTACTTTCAAATTCTTTTGCAACTGCACCTCTATCAGTATTTACACGTTTTTTTATATTTGACCATTCTTCTGTATACTCAGTTTCATAATCTGATAATTCTCTGGGTAACCCTTGTCCTTTGTAATAAACAATAGTATTGTCTTGTAAAGTTACATAGTCCGTTAAATATTTATTATCTTTTACGGAAACCAATATATTCAGTTTTATTTCGATTTCTTCCGGCGTGACATGTCCCAGCTTAAACAGTTTTTTTAATTCTAAAATATTAGAGGATATCTTTCTTTTCGTTAATGTTATGAAAAGAAAATGTAAGAGAAATAATATAACGGCTGATATAAGAAGCCCTTCTAAAATTTTAGTACTGCTTATTTGTCTGCATATAATTTCACGCGAGGAAACAATTAAAGAAATTGTAGTTATAAGAAATACAATTACAAACCACCGACGGATATTTTTGTAATATTTATATTTAAAATCCGATATGCATGCGGTGTCAATAAACGAAGAAATAAAACACCACAAATAAAATACCCCGCTAAGTATGGCAACAGGAGCTGCGAAAATATTTATTTGTATTGCCATGTATGTTAGATAAGTAAATAGGATAATATATGCAATATATATTTCAGGACTGTGCATAAAAACAACGGCATTATATTCGGTGTTTTTTCTGCCAAACCTGTTTCGGATATCTGCGATAAGCATAGTTATGCTTGCGAACACCGCAATTATGGCAAGCAATGCAATACCGAAATCCCCGACATCAAAAATGTTTATTTTAGTGTCTTTTTTAAGTTGAAGAAGTCTCCAAACTAGTCCAGCAACCGCAGCTAAAATAAATTGAATTGTAAGTCCCGAAGATTTCAATCCTTTTTCTTCAATTTCTACTTGCAGATCTAATAAATCTTCTGTTTTTTCTTTTCCTGCATTTATATCTTGCATAGTCCCGCCTTAAGCAGTTTTTTCATCTCAATTTTTAAACTTTTTGGCTTAATAATTCAATATATGGTACTCACGGCATAATTAGTTGTCTTGCTTCGTTGTCGTGTATTATACTAAATTAAACAACTTTAAAATGTCGTTATCTTTTAATAGAGAAATAAATATTATAAAATAATATCATTAAAGTTTAAGGAGAGTTTTAAACTAAAAAGAAGTACGACATTTTTATAAAATTTGTTTTTGGAAGCCGGACAGTCCGGTGCAGTTTTGTTGATTATACAGCAAGACAGGTATCAAGCCAAAAACGAACTCGCTTATTGCCGTACTCGAAAGAGTACGGCGGGGCGATGTTTCGTTATGGGTGCTTGATACCTCTCATACGGACATCGCCCTTTTTATTTTATCCAAATTTAGTGACAAGTATATGACGCAATAGAATTATACGATTTAGTTGACTTACTGCTTTAAGTAAGGCTGTATGTACCTAGGAGGAATGATATGAACAGAACAAAAAATAAAAACAATAGTTCTTTAGCAGGAGAATTTGCTGTACTTTCTATGTTAAATTTACGAGGATTTGAAGCGTCTATGAGTTTAGGTAATACCAAATCTTTCGATTTGTTTGTATACAACCGAGAAAAAAACAAAAGTTATAGAGTTGAAGTTAAATCAAGCGTGTCTGGAAATTTTTACTCAAAAAATAGTTTTTATGGCGAGCACAGAGCTTGGTTAGTAAGCGAAAGAATCAAAGAAAACCCTTGTGAATACAAAGATGTTATTTTTTGTTTCGTTTACTTTTCTGATGAAAATGACAATTTCCCGTGCCATCCTTGTATATACGTTGTTCCTGGTGAAAAAGTAGCGGAATATATTAAAAAAGCAGTAGAAATTGCAAAAAATAATAATAGCACTGAAAGAGCATACGTTCGCATAGGGAAAGATAAAAATAGTGAATTACATCTTTTTGAAAACGATTATCTAAACGCATTCAAGTATTTTGAAAAATAGACATATTTAACATGACTTTTGTCTAAAATCCTGCTATCATTGATGTAACAGGAGCTAGACAATGAAAATAAAATTCATATTGACAAGATTACCTTCTGCAGATGCATCTAAATACCCTGTTTGTATAACGGCTGGTGTGTACAAAAATCGTAATAGGTATTCTAAAAAATACCAAATACCTTCTCAAGCGCTTATTGATGCCGTAAAAACTCTTACTTTCCATAAAAATTTTAATACGCTTTTGAAAGATTTTAGGAAAAAGCATAAAATACCGTTAGACGGTTATGACTATGAAAAATATTTGATATTGTCAAAAAAATATGAAAAATTAGGGTTTAAAAATCCTTTTTTAAAAATTTCATATGATTTGTTAGTAACATTTAAGAAAAATCAAAATAATAAGCAACTGAAAGTATCCGACCTACTTTACCCACACTTACCTACCTTGGCTATAGGTAATTTTATAAAAATTAACAAGCAATCAATAGAAATAAATTATCCTGAAAAAGGTTATGAAACTACTGAAGGCATAACGATACAAATTAACAGCAGGACAACATTTAAAGATCTTATAAATTATTTAGAAAAACAAAAAAAACTTAAAAAACAGTTAACTCGACTTCCAAACACTCAATATGAAATTATGGAAGAACAAATAAAAACAATTAGACTGAAAAAGAGAAAAACCACTCACAAAAAAGTTGCCAAAATGCTTGGAAACAAGGTCAGTCCAAGTGCCATAGGAAAGAGAATAAAAACTTTCAATGAACTTAAAGACGACCTGCTTGTATACAACCCTGCTTTAGAAAAATAACACTTTTAAAAAAATCAGCAAGCTCTCCACCACAAGAACAGCGTCTAAACCACGTTATTTCTATGTTTTTCTTATACTTTCTTTTTTTACAAAAAATTAAAATCACATATTTTGTCGTCGTTATTTTTTATGGAAGCGGACAGCTCTACTGCATTTCACTTTCCGCAAAACTTTGTTTTACAATTAAACTGTCTCAATAAAAAAGGAGGTTTAATTGTAATGAAAATCAAAAAAGTAGCAGTAGAATTACTTAAGCCATACAAGAACAATGCACGGGTTCATAATGACCGACAAATCAACTTAATTGCCCGCAGTATAAAACAATTTGGGTTTACCAATCCCATCTTAATCGATAAAAACAACCGAGTTATTGCAGGACACGGCAGACTATTAGCCGCTAAAAAATTAGGTCTATCCGAAATTCCTACCATAAGTATTGATCATCTTTCAGAGACAGAAAAGCAAGCCTACATAATCGCCGATAATAAACTCGCCGAAAAAGCCGGCTGGGATAATGATATTTTAGCTATAGAGCTACAGAATATCATTGATTTTGACAAGGATTTTGATTTAACCCTAACAGGCCTTGAAACCCCGGAAATAGACCTTATACTGCACGAAGCAACCACACAAGAACAGGACACAGTAGATGAAATCCCACACAAAGCCCCAAAACTCGTGGAATACGGTGATATATGGCAATTAGGCGACCATAGACTCATATGTGGCGATTCTTTGAAAAAAAGCACATATGACGAGCTTCTAGGCAACTTAAAAGCTGATATTGTAGTTGCTGACGCACCCTATAATTTAAAAGTTAACGGGGTGGTTAGTGGTAAAGGAAAAATCAAAAGAAAAGAATTTGCTATGGCGTCCGGCGAAATGTCATCTTCGCAGTTTACCGAGTTTTTACATAAAACATTTACCCACCTAAAAGAATTTTCTAGAAACGGCTCTATTCACTACCTGTTTATGGATTGGAGACATTGTGAAGAGATGATTAATGCTGCCAAAGGTATATACTCTACACTGCTTAATATTTGTGTTTGGAATAAGCTAAGCGGTGGAATGGGAAGCTTTTATCGTTCTCAACATGAATTTGTATTCGTGTATAAAAACGGAGAATTTCCTCACATCAATAATATAGAACTAGGCGTGCACGGTAGATACAGGACAAATGTGTTCAATTATCCGGGAATATTCATCAACAACAAACTTAATAAAGAAAACATAAAATTGCACCCTACTGTGAAGCCAGTGGGTCTTATCGTCGATATAATCAAAGATGCCTCTAAACGTAACGGAATAGTTCTTGACTGTTTTGCGGGTAGCGGCTCTACGTTGCTTGCCGCTGAAAGAACAGGCAGAAAAGCATATTTAATTGAGATTGATGTTGAATACTGCGACATAATTATCCACAGATATCAAAAAATCACAGGCAAACAAGCAAAACTACTAAAAAGAATAGAGGAGATTTAAAATGAAAAGTAAGACCAATCTAATTTCACGAAAAAAGAGAAACACTAAAAAGGAGGTAAAACAAAATGATGATGACGTAGGATACGGCAAACCGCCAAAACATGGCCAATTTAAAAAAGGATTTTCAGGAAATCCTTTTGGCAGACCTAAATGTGATAAAAATACTGATACTATTTTTAAAAAAATAGTAGAGGAAGAAATCCCCGGTACAAAAAATGGACGACCTGTTAAAACTCAGATACTTACGGCTATCATTGTAAAGTTAGTGAATAAAGCATTAGGAGGTGATTTTAAATCGATAGCAAAAGTGATTAATATGTCTGAAAAGATAGGACTTAAAGATGCTGAAAAAGCAAAAATGCTATCAGCCGTAAGAGAAGAAGACAAACTTATTCTCAAAAACCTCATAGAAAGGAGTAAATAACATGAATAAAGAAATAGCAGCAGCGTTAAGGAATGATTTTAAAAGTTTCGTTATAAAAGTTTTTCATGAAGTAGCCGCTAATTCATCATATTTGGATAATTGGCATATAGACGTTATTTGCCATAACATAGAGCAAGTAATAAATGGTAATAAAAAGAAGTTAATAATTAATGTTCCGCCAAGGTATATGAAGTCTATAATTTGCTCTGTTGCATTGCCTGCATTTCTTTTAGGTAATAATCCTAAAGAAAACATAATATGTGTAAGCTATTCCGATGATTTAGCCGCTAAAATGGCATTTGATTGTAAAAGAGTAATTGAAAGCTACTGGTATCAGGAAATATTTCCTGCAACAAAGATTTTAAGTGACAGAAGGAGCATAAGTGACTTTGAAACGACAAAAGGCGGTGGTAGATTTTCAACTTCTGTAAATGCAACATTAACAGGACGAGGAGGCGATATTATTATAGTCGATGATCCTATATCTCCCAAAGATTCCAACTCTGATACCATGAGAGAGAAAACTAATGATTGGTACGGCAATACTCTTGTTTCAAGATTAAATAATAAAAACGTGGGTAAAGTTATAGTAATCATGCAGCGTACTCATGAAGTTGATTTTACTGGTCATCTTCTGGAAATTGATCCTGCTTTTGAACTAATTAAAATGCCGGCTATCGCTGAAGAAGATGAAACGTGGGAAACATTGAATTTGCTTGGCAATAAAAAAATATTTACGCGCAAAGTCGGAGAAGCATTGCATCCAGCAAGAGAGAGTCTTGCAGGACTCAAAGAAATTCAAAATAATATGGGCAACTACAACTTCACCGGACAATACCAACAAAACCCAACCTCAAGAGGAGGCAATCTTGTAAAAAGAGAATATTTGAAATTTTATAATTTAACAAAACTAGAAAACGATATGAGCCAAGGTCGCATAGTAGGACGCAGCATTTGTCAAAGCTGGGATACAGCAAGCAAGGCAGAAGAGCATAACGACTATTCTGTTTGCATAACATATCTTTTAGCTTACAACCGTATTCTTAAGCGCCATGAAATTTATATTTTAGATGTTTTTAGAGCAAAGTTAGAAATGCCGGAGCTTATCAAAAAGGCAGTATCATTGAAAGAAGAAATGAAAAACAAGTATAGGCGTTTGGCAAATTTCCAATATATCCTCATAGAAGAGATGAATAGCGGCATAGGCTTATCTCAAGTGTTAAGAAATAATAGATATATTGTAATACCTATTAGTCCAATGCAAGATAAACCTACAAGATTAAAAAATATTTTGCATCTCATCGAAAATGGCACAGTCTTATTCTCGGATGACAAACCTGCTTGGTGGGAAATTTTTGAGAGAGAAGTTATTACATTTCCTAATAGTAAGCACGATGATCAGTGCGATAGTTTATCACAACTGTTAACACATGAAGCAAACACAAATTTGCGCCTTAATGTTGTTAATTAGTTAGTTGACTTTCTCTCAATAGTAAGCGGTAATGTGTATTATGTAAAACATCATATCGTTATCGCTTACTATTTTTATAATACAAAAGATAACATATGCAGGAGGTATATATGAAAAAAGAAGAAAAATTAATAATTTTAAAGGAGTCTTTCAGTATTTTGAAATACTTAGCGAAAAATATTGATGAAAAAATTAAAAATGCTCAAGAAGGTATAAAAGATGAAAATATAAACTTAATAATCGGTGGATTAAACGATATCGATACCACTGCCAAACACATACAAAATATTTATGAGACGATGTTGCTTATACATAAGAATAATTAGTCTTCACTAAAGTATGAAAGATCAAGTTCTTTAATTTCAATTGCAGACCTACATATTACTCCCACATTATAATCAAGCATAAGCTGGGAAAGTTTATAGCCGTCTATAGTTATAATATTATTATTTTTAGCCATTTCTATAGCCTTGGAATCGAATTCGCTGGTTGTTATGAAAATACCTTTATTTGATTGATTATTTTTGAGGGCTCCAACAAAATATTGCATTTCTTTTGAGTTTACTTTACCATCGGTATATCTTTTAGCTTGAAGATAAATTTTATCTAACCCTAGTTTATCCTCATTAATAATTCCATCGATGCCGCCATCGTGGCTCTTTTTTGTCATCTGTGCAGCATCTGAACGATTTCCACCGTAACCCATGGATATCATTAAACCCAAAACTATACGTTCAAAATGTACAGGATCAACCTGCTTTAGTTGTTCTAATATATCTGTTTGAATTTTTTCATTTATTTCTTTTATTGCCGTTTCAATTTTTTCACGTGGATCCTGACTCTGATCTTGTTTGATTACGCTTAATTTTGAAGTAGTATCATTTTTAGAAGATTTTTCTTGAAACTTTCTAAAAGTTTCAAATTGACTTAGATAATCATTATTTATTTTCTTTTTGTCATGTAAAGCTTTTTTGCCCGAAGAGCTTATTTTATAAAGCCCCATTTTAATTTTTTCAAGTAGTCCTGCTCTGTACATATAATAAATTGCCCAATTTAATCGGTTTCTAACAACAGACTGAATGCCACTTGGTAAAAGCTCAGCTAAGTCATCTTCAGAAAAATTCATTTTAGTGATTATACTCTGGTACACTTCAGAATTTTCCTTTTCTTTTCCATCAGCAAAGACTTCTAACGTAGGACTCATAAACTCTTGATATTGTGGTATTGCCATATTATTCTCCATTGTCTGCAATTTGATTATAAAACAATATAAGTCTGCCCCATTATACAAAATCAAAGAATAACATACTATTTATATACTTGACTTCTTGCTTTTAGTAAGCGGTAATGTGTGTATAAGGAGAATGACAATGGTAAGAATACCGCCAGTTGAAAAAAGGTTTAAAAAAGGTGTATCCGGCAACCCAAGCGGCAGACCAATAATACCTGAAAAGATGCTTTTTACGATGACAATGGCATTCTTGATTTTAGTTTTAAAGGCATGCAAAAAAGATAAAGATGCACAAAAAACTTTATTAAATATTAAAAGATTTTTGAATTTGGAAAAATATGAACGACCTTAAAAACTTATCAACAGATGAACTTAAAGAGTTGTGGCTCAAATATTTTAAAACATCTTTGCCAAAACTTAAAAAACCTATGCTTATAAAATATATTCACTGGTACCAACAGGCAAAAGAATATGAAGTTAATTTAAGGGCTTTTTATAGCACAATTGAAAAAGCATCTAAAGATTACTCAACGGAAAAAGTTATCAAAAACGATATTGCTTATGAAAGGGGCACCAAATTTATACGTTCTTATAAAGGTGAAAAATATGAAGTTGAGGTTATTAAAGAAGGATTTTTATATAAAGGTGAAATTTATAAAAGTTTGTCTGCCATCGCGCGTAAGATAACGGGCGTTCACTGGAACGGGAAAACATTCTTCAGAGGCGAACATGGAAGAAAAGAAAAAAATAATTAAATGTGCCATTTACACCAGAAAGTCTTCGGAAGAAGGACTTGAACTGGAGTTTAACAGCTTACAGGCTCAACGAGAAGCTTGTGAAGCCTATATTAAGAGTCAAAAGCATGAAGGCTGGGTTTTGGTTGAGAAAAAATATGACGACGGAGGTTTTTCAGGCGGTACGCTGGACAGACCAGCCCTAAAGGAACTTTTAAAAGATATTGAAAGAGACTTAGTAAATATCATTGTCGTTTATAAAATAGACAGACTTACAAGAAGCTTACACGATTTTAGTAAGATTGTTGACGTGTTTGATAAAAAGCAAGCCTCATTTGTATCAATTACCCAGCAGTTTAACACAACAACAAGCATGGGACGGCTTACGCTTAACATGTTGCTATCATTCGCCCAATTTGAGCGTGAAGTTACCGGAGAACGCATACGCGATAAATATGCCGCAAGTAAAAAGAAAGGGATGTGGATGGGCGGTTATCCTCCTATGGGTTATTATCGCAAAGAAAAGAAGATTTATCCCTCAGAACATGCCAAATCTGTACAAATTATCTTTAATAAATACATTGAGTTTAGCAGCGTTGCAAAATTAAAATACTGGCTTGAAGATAATAATATAACAAGCCAAAATGGCAGAAACTTGACTTCAGGAAATTTATACCGTATTTTAGGAAACAGAGCATATATTGGCGAAGTAGGACATAACGGTATTTGGTATAAAGGCGAACATGAAGCGATTATAGAAAAAGAAGTATTTGATAAAGTTCAGGAAACTATAGCAAACAATAGAGACGTAAGAAAAAAGATTACGCCAAGTAAAAGTTTTCTTGCAGGAAAACTTTTTGACGATAAAAATAATTTTATGAGTCCTGTTTGGAGCAGCGGAAGAGAAGGCGTTAAGTATAGATATTATGTCAGTCAGGCAATCATCCGTAATGAAAAAGATAGAATCGGAAAAATGACCAAGATTTCAGCTCCTAAAATAGAAAAGTTTATTGATGACTGGTTTGAGAATTTATTAAAGAACGAGAAAATAATTTTATCGTTTATTGAAAATTATTCTGTTGAAAAACAAAAGAAAATACTGGAGTTTTTCGAAAGTTATTCTTTGCCTCGGTATATAAAAAGACTTTTGATTCACAGAATAAACATCAAAGAATCTGAAATAGAACTTATACTCTACAAAGAACAATTAACGGAATTTATAACGTCAATATATGAAGACAGAGAAATTAAACTGGTTTTAAACGAAGATTTGAAAACACAGTTAACATTTAAACAGGAATACAAAATGGCAGTGATAGATAACGGAGCAAAAATAATAATAGGGAGCAGTTATAATACCGGAACACATAAGGATAAAAATCTTATAAAAGCCATTATTAAAAGCTATAAGTGGAACGATTATATAATAAAAGAAGGTTTGACGGTAAGTGAAATAGCTAAAAGAGAAAATGTTATGAAAAGATATGCACGTCTCGTATTAAATCTTTCCTTTTTATCGCCAAACATAATAACCGCAATACTTGAAGGCAGACAACCACGCGACTTAACCTACAAAAAACTAATACTTTTCAAGAGCTTCGACTGGAAAGAACAGGAAAAAGAACTAGGATTTTGTTAGAGAGCAATCCCAATAATTTACGTTGCTTTTTTCTTTTATTCGTGCGTATTTTTTCAGATTCGCTACGCAGTGAGTAGCGAATTTAACAATGAAAGGGATCCTAAAAAACTGCAAGCAGAGAATGGAAAGTTTGTTTTTGGCAAGATTGGCTGATTTGTTCTTTAAATGGCGCTCTCAGGCTCACTAACTCAAAAAATTTCGACGACACTTTTGTAAAAAACGGCATTTTGTCAACGGAGAACGGTTTGATACGGAGAGAGAGGGAATAGCATACTATACCCTAACTTCTCATTGATTTTTCAACGTTTCCGCTCTTCTCCGTCAACGTATGGCAATTTTTCAAATACTAATACTGACAACCTTGACAACTAAGCCGCAAACCGTGTGAGAAACTGGTGAGAAACTTCGCTTTACTCAAACGGGTTAAAGTTTGTCATAGAACTGTCAAAATAAGTGTCTAAAAGATGCGCGTAATAATCTTGCGTTACCGTAACCTTGTAATGCCCGAGCAGCTTCGACAGTCCGTAAATATCCTTAGACTTCAAGAGATAGTGCGCCGCGAAAGTGTGTCTTAGACAATGCGCATGATAACCTTTGAAACCTATTTTACCATAAAACTTACGCAAATAGGAAGAGCAGGTATCCATTGTAGGCACAGTACCGTCTTGATATACTACGATTTTGTCCGTCTTAATCTTATCATTTTTCGCGTTCTCTTTCCGCAAAGCCAGTAAATACTCTTTTAGAACTGCTGGAATTTTACCTAATCTGGGTTTTCGACTTTTCGTGCGGAAATCCCCAGTGGACTGTATCTTGTATATGTCGGTGTTGAAATCAAAACTTCCCCATGTCAGGCTAAGAATTTCCGAGAGCCTCGCACCAATGCAGAAGCCTACCATGTTTATCGTCTTCCACGTTCCGATTGAGTTATCTATAACCTTTTGAATATCTTCCGGAGTCTTCCAGTATTTTACTTCTTTCTCATTGGTTACTTTGGGAATACGGAGGTTTTTGAGCGGATTGGAGTGCATCATTCCCCAGTCAACAAATTTCTTGCCGAGATTTTTAAGCGTAGTCCCTTTCCGCCTGATAGTGGCGTCAGCGTTCTTTTTATTGTTTCTAAGCCAGTGAAAAAATCTCTCGCCGAACGATATATCTAAGTCCGAAATCTGCGAAATCGACGGGCAAAACTCTTCTATGTCCTTAAATACCCGCGTATCTAAATCAAGGCTTGCGTCAGCTTTATATTCATCAGAATAGGCAAGATATTTTGCTTTGATATCCTGCCAAGAGATATGTTTCTTTTCAAGCCCTATTCTTTCTCTGTCTTTGTTGTCTTCGTATTTGCGAAGATGCCTATTTGCAGTCTCAAAGTCTTTTGACGACTTAATCCATAAATCGACGCGTTTATAGATAATGTTTCCTGCGGCGTCTCTTACCGGAAATCCTTTTGCATCAAGTTTTGGTTTTTTTTCGTAGTCTCTTATATAGTAGCGCTTGCTTCTTTTCTTTAATGATGCCATATATCATTTCCTCCTAATAAGTGAAGATGTCCTTTTGCGTCTGAATTCTGCTTTTCTTCTCGTAATTCTCAATTTCGCTTATGGGGATTCTCCACATTGTTGTCCCAAGCGGCATTATCGCGTGAATCTTGCGTTCTTTAATGAGTTTAGATACTGTCTGCTTCTTCATACCGAAATGCTCGGCAAATTCCTTTATGCTTAGATACGCTCTGTTCGTCCTTTTAGGCTTCACCTCTTTTTTGTATTTAGATACAGCCTCGGCGGCAGCCTGTTGAGCAGTCCGTTCAATAATTGCTTGCAATTCGGTGGTAAGGGTTATGTTATCGGGCATTTTCCCTCACTTCCGGATTGCTGTCCGATTGTCCCGACTTTCCTGCTAATGATAAAATCTTGCAGGTCTTGCGGTCTTATGCGGTATCCGTTGCCGAGTTTATAGGCAGTCAAAAACCCTTTGCCGATATAACGCAGGATTGTTCTTTCATTGCAACGCAGTTTTTGCGCCGCATCTTCCACGGTTAAGAAGTCAAACATGTCTGCTTTAATACGCTTTATCTTTGGGGTATTCGTTTCGGCTGCCAAATCTTCCAGCGTTAACGGTTTATACGTTTTTAAACTATTCTCAATTTCTTCTATATAGTCGGGGCGATGTCCTTTAACTTTTAACGCTTTGGCTTCGTCTATTTTCCTTTGTGCTTTGCTTTCATCTCCTAAATAGCTTCTTAAAAAGGCAAGCGTTTTCTTATAGCCTTTCTCTGCTAACATTTGTACCGCCGGAAGCCTGTTATCTATTTCCGTATTACTAAGGTCGGGATTATTTCTTTTTATATCCCAAATATATTCATCTATTGAGCGTCTGTAAGCTGGCAGAGCAAATATGTTTTCTTTGACTTTTTTAAGCCTGTATAATAAAATGGCTTGTAATAGTTTCCCGTTGAGATGTTTAACTTTTACGCCGTCCTCGTATTTTTTACGCTCGCTTTTCTTGCTAACCTTAATAATATGGTTTTTTATGTCCTCTTTGTCGTTTAACCTATACTCCATTCTTGGAACATTTTTGTCTTTAAGATATTCCTTGTATTTGTCATAATTTTCAGGGTATTTATCCTCGCATATTGCGCTTTTGGGGCGGTTTTCTAATCTTTCAATATCTTTGCCCTTATCGTAAAAAACGAGTTCCCTAATCTCGTTGTGGTAATACAGTATGTCCCCGCCATTTCTAAAAGTTCTTTCTTGTAAGTCCATACTTCTTGGGACTATGGAGCAAGCAAGGTCTTCTGTCATCATACTTACGGGGTAATCGGTTAGCATATTATGTGCAGGATGAAGCCTTGTAAGTATTGCTTCGTTTATCGCATAATCCGTCGTGTTCACGCCCATTATTGCTAAAATCTTTTGCATTCTTTTACGAAATGCCGGTATAGTATCTTCCGAAGTAGAAATTAGATTATCGCCGTGCATAAGTTTGGCAAATGAGCATTGCACCCGCAGAACCTTTGTTCTCGGTGAGACGGTTGTGTTTAGCCAAGCATACACCATAGGTAAATATACGTCTTTGTTCTGTTTGTAGTAAATATTTCTGGGGTATTTTATATCGTCCCAATCAATCCTACCATCCAATGTTTCTATTGCCGGGCGAAACAAAATAGGTTTCGTTATTTCATACCGTCCTTCCGGAATGTCAAAGGCGATTGTATCTATCTCTAACACTTCTGAATTGTCCGGACATAGAGATTGCGTCGTCTGCCGGGCTTCTTCAATTTCTTCAAGCGTTGCTGTTGGTAACTTGAGAATTTTGTCTTTCATACCTACATTCTAAGGGCAGAAAAGAGTTGAGAAAGAATAGCGATTAGGCGTTTATTGGAAATTTACATATGATTGGGAATAAAAAAGAATAGAAAAAGAATAATCGTGGCAACTTCGTAGGTAGATTTGGTTTCAAAAAATCAGAGTTATTGATGAGAAACACAAAGTTTATATGCCAAAAATAAAGCAACCGCTGAAAAGTTATAATTATTCTTTTCAGCGGTTTTTATATAATTGTTAGTATGCTATGATTTTTCAATATGTTTTATGATTTTTGTTTTCCGGGAGTTTTTTTAACTTTTCTGTTGACATCTTTTTTTACATTTTTATTTTCTTGCAAAATTATGTCAAATACTCCGCCTTTTGCCGAGAAGAAATAACCTTTTTTGCGTTCTCTGATTGCTTTAGTTGCTCCAGTCATTCCAAGAAAGTTATTGATTGCCCCGACGCGGTTATTACCCCAGCGGTTATTTTCGGGCAAAGATTTTTTTGTTTCTTCAACCTCTCTATAAACTTTATCTATATCCACAGGCAACTTATGCTTCATAAGATATTTCATTACTTTAAAATCTTTTGGACTTGGTCTCTCGCCTGTCTTAACAGAAACGCCTTTATAAAAAACCTCAAAAGTATTTTCATTAATCTTTAAGTATTTGTATTCAATAAACTTACAAGGATTTATAATATCATCTCTTATATCCTCTGGAGATTTTAGAAATTTAACCTTAAAAACAACTTCTTGAATAATTCTCTCACGGCTACATCCGGGTTGAATTCTTCTTTTTGCAGATAAAAATTTAACCAAATCTCCTTGGAAGAACAAAGATAGCAACGTGTCGCATTCTCTTAAATCGGGAGTTTCAAAAGAAGAAATCGCTATAGATACAATTCCGGCACGAGCATCATACTTCGGTTGCCATATTTTAACGCATTCATCAATATTTTTGCCATAGCAATCGTAGTCCATTGGTAATTTATCTTCTTCAAAAAGCTGCACATGTTCTTTCAGGAGTTTTTCTAAGAACTTTTTATCGGTAACTTGTATTTTGGTTCTTGCAAATATTTCAGGAGTGAATAGGTCAGAATCAGTGTTTCTCGCAATTACTTCTATGCCTTTCTCGATGCGTATACATTTTTTATAACGTGGATTATTAGAAAGCCATTTTGCAAATTCGTCGTCGCTACATAACTTCTTTGCAGAATCATCTGCATATTGGATGCTGCCTTTATCATAGAGACATAATAAAAGCGCTAAATAAAATTCAGGGATATACCTTGGTTGAGATATGGGAATAGTCATAACCTGTTTTTTAGGGTTTTCAAATCGTCTGCTCATGTACTATGCTCCGGTACCAATAATATAATTTATTTGTACACATTTTAACTTTTAATTTATGCGGATTCAATTCTTTCAAACTTGCAGAAATTTTAAAAAATATTTTTGTATAATATCAGCATAAAATTTGGAATAGGAGAAACGCCGAAAACGCATTGAAAAATGCTTAATAAAAAACTTAATATTGCTTTGGTTAAAGGTTAAAACCTTTATCTGTTTGTAGTTTGTAGAATACAAACACGGTTAGAGGACCATAGTCGCCTTCAATTGAGGGAGTAGTATGCCGTTTTCGGACGGCATACGAATCCCGGGGCGACCTGTTTGTGGATCTCTAACCGCATATACAGGTCGCCTTTTTTATTGGTAAAAAATGTTGTAAGAGTTGAAAGATATAAAAAATTAGACATTAGCGCTATTTTATTAGCGTGAAAGTCGGAGGAGAAATTTATGAAATGTAAGTATTGCGGTAAAGAAATAGCAAATAGCGGCTCACTTCTCGTTGGAAAAGGCAGTGGAGGCATTTGTTCAAACTCACCGACTAAAAAACATGTTTTAGCTAATGCTACCGGTAATAAAATATTGCATTGCAAGTATTGTGGCAAAGCCGTTAGGAATAACGGTTCACTTCTTGTTGGAGCGGGACTTGGAGGCATTTGCCCAAATTCCCCAAACAAAAAACATCGGTTGAATTAAATGAGGTAACAGAGGTAATAGATACAACCGCAAAAGGAGAAAATGACAATGCGTCAATTAAAAAAATGCAAAACTTGTAAATATATATATGGTGGCAGCCATTGTGCCGAATGCCAAGGAATTGTGAACTTAGAAGAAAAACATGAGGAGCAAGAAAAAGACGTAATTATTAGTCTTTGGAAACGGAATGGACTTAATGACAATTTCTCTCTTACGTTAAAAAATAATATAAGGACAAAGTTTGATGTTTTAAAAGATGAGGAAATTTTGTATGTTAACCCAACAGGTTTTTTTGACGGCAAAGATGATATATCTCAAGGCTGTTTTGTTACGGATAAAGCAATATATATTATTCCTGATAATGACGAGCCGGAAAGTATGCACGTTCTGAAGTGGACTAGTATAAGCAAGGTCGATTACAAAGATTTAACCTTTTACTTTTACGGGTATCAGCAAGATGATACTCTTGAATGTCACATTAGCCATATAGTTAATGTTAATGACAAACAAAACTGGTTAAAAGTAGGCGCTATGACTGGATTAGGATCTCTCTTGCTTGGTCCCATAGGTGCTGGATTAGGTTCATTTTTATCAGTTAAAGAAAAAAAGGAAGATAATATTTTAAATAATGTAGCGGTTGTATTTGCCGGACTTTTAACAGAGACTGCAAAACTCGCTGTCTCTATTGCTGATAATGATGATGCGGCTGCAATGGAAATTTTTCAAAGAATGGAAAATCTAAGGGTAGAGCAAAAATGGGATTTATTATTGAAAGAAACTAATGAACTGCCAGATGATGCACCTGCCAAGTTTTATTATACTGCTTGGGTTTTTTGGGGACAGCAGAATTACCAAGAGGCATTGAAACAAGTAAATAGTGTTAAAATAGATGCGCTGGAAGAAGCTATGTGGAAAGATATGTTTCTAAATTTAAGAGGTGAGATATATAAAGCCTTGAATAAAATTTCTGACGCAAGGAAAGATTTTCTACTTGTTTCAAATTCTCAAGGTAAAGAAGTGCGAAATATGGGCGAAAAAGACTTCAAGGAAATGGACGATTTGTATTCTCAAAAATTTTTAGAAATGCCTTATATTAAGCGTAAAGTTTTAGTTCCTGTTGAAATCATGCCTAATACTATCCCTCAAAATATTTCTGTTTTAAGTATTGAGAATTTGTCTTTGTCAGGGATACATTTTTCATCAATAGGACATCCTATCGAAAATGAAGTTTATATAGGACACCCTTTCTTAAAAGACAGATACATACCTTTTAAAGACCATGAGTTAGAATTAATCAATGATAAAATTAGAGAATTTTGCGAAATTATGCAAACACTTGGAGCAACTGAAGTGAAAGTTGAAAGTATAAATTTTAAGTCTGAAGCAAGTGGCAATTCAAAACAGAAACATATTGGCGTAAATGAAACAATTATCGGAACTTCAGGCGCTTATGACAATAAAAAAGATTTGGCTTTTTTAGACAGCATAAAGCAAAGTATTGCAATAAATCAATCGTATCGACCAACGCAAAAGCCATTTTTGCCAAATGAATTATATTGGTATCATACTGAGCCTTCTTGGCAAAGATTATATCGCCAAAGAATGCAAGGCTCTTTGGAAATGCATAACGAAAGGTTTGAAACAAGTACAACGCGCGTTCTACAAAATTCAGAATTAACAAAAATAAACGCAGAATTAAAATTGTTTGGTTTTGGCGTAGGCGGAGAATACGAGGGCAACGAAGAGCAGAAATTAGAACTTAATGAAAATGTTGAAGTTATGTTGTATGTCAAATTTGCGCCTATTGATGATTTGAAATAGAATGACAATACGATATATGTTGTGAAATGGCATAAAGTGAGAAACGAAGCCTGAAAAGCAATAGCTTCTAAGCCAATATAATTATTGGAGGCTGATCTTGGGAAACATGAAGAACAAGGCTTTTATAAATTTATAACTTTTTGTATTAGGCAACAAAGGATGGCTCTAATGATTGGCACAATCGTTGGCGATATTGTCGGTTCGCGTTTTGAATGGAATAACATTAAAACAAAAGATTTTGAACTTTTTACAGACCATTGCGTAGTTACCGATGACAGTATTATGAGCCTTGCTATTGCAAAGGCATTGCTGGATAGTAAAAATTTTTATTCAAGACTTGGCACATTTGCAGTCGAAAATATGCAGAAATTTGGTCGCCTATACCCGAATTGCAGTTATGGCGATAGATTTCGGCAGTGGATATTTTCAGATAACCCATTACCCTATAACAGCTTTGGAAACGGCGCAGCTATGCGTGTTTCTGCTTGTGGATTTGCAGCTTTATCATTTGAAGACGCAGTTATGCTTTCCAATAAAGTAACAGAGGTAACACACAATCATCCGGAGGGTATGAAGGGAGCGGAAGCAACCGTTGCCGGTATTTTTCTGGCTCGTGCCGGAAAGAACATTCTTGAAATACGAGAATACGTGAATAAGCACTATTATCCGATGAACTTCACACTTGACAGCATACGCGACAACTATCAATTCAACGAAACCTGCCAGAATACAGTGCCTCAAGCGATTATGGCTTTTCTTGAATCCGTCTCCTTTGAAGACGCAATCCGCAACGCTATATCAATCGGCGGCGACAGCGATACGCTTGCAGCTATCACCGGCAGTATTGCAGGAGCATATTACGGCGTTCCAAATGAAATACGCAAACAAGCATTGACTTTCCTTGACGAGCGGTTACTTGGAATTTTGACTGAGTTTGAAAATATCATCCAGAACTTGGAAAATTTCAAGTAAACTTATCCGTATATTTATGAAACAACAATAGCCGGGTACTTCGGATAAAACGTAAATGTGATGAAAAGTTGGAACTTAGGCTCTCCTCTCTTATGTTTCTTAAGAACGAGAATAACTCTAGCAAACCGCCCCGTTTGGTCTGAAAACAGGGCGGTTTTTGGGAACGAATAACTACCTATAATCGTAGTAATCTTCTTCTTCTTCCCAAGGGTTGCTACGTCGAGTGCTTGGGCAATACTGAAATGCAAGATGTAAAAGATCCCGCAATATCGCGATAACCGTGCGGACTTTGCCTGCGTTAATCTTTAACTTCATAGCGCGATTTTCCTCCTTTTGTTACCCTGCATTTAAGCGGGTTTTTACTTTCGGACTTTTGCCGCTTTTTTGACAACTTCGGACACTTCTGTCACGATGCTAAACAACGCGACAGCGATTTTGGCGAATGCTTTCATATTGCTTATTGTCATAGTTGAAACACCTCCTTTATCAGATTTTGACTGCCACTCTTTGAGCCAGCGTTCGTAGTTTTGCATAACGCGGACAAATTGCTTTTGCATTAGCATACTTGACAGTCTGTCCCGTATTTCCTGATATTCTTCACATCTTTCAAGCACGTCAAACACAACCGCTTTTAGTTCTGAAATGTTCATAATGCCTTCCTTTAATTAGAGGTATCGGCTGTGCGGGTCAGGCTGGCTGAATTTGGTATCGTTTCAGTATTTCTTTTGCGACATTAAAGGTATGCCATCCTTTGAGCCTTTGCCAGCAGGATAGTTTGGGATACCACTTAAAATAACTGGCTTTCAGTGCTGAACGAATTGCATCTGAAGGCTTGGACGGAAATGAGATTTGAACGTGTGTGGAAGTCTGGACGATTTTAGCGCTGGTGGTCTGTTCATCTTTTGCAGGTTCAGCTGCACTGCATTCCTGCTTCTTGTAAGGTGCGGCGTTGCGTCTGTTAAACTTCGTTTGCTTTGGTGCTGCTGTGTTTAGTGGCTTCATTGTTAGAATCTCCTTGTGCTGCGGCGGCTCGTGCAGGTATTGTCTTTCGAGACAAGACCTGAACTGCTGGCATTGATTTTTGCACGTCTATACATCTGCTTAAACTACTCTAAATCTACCTCCTTTTGCTCTGACTTTTCTTCAATGAAATTACTGATTTTATAAGCAGTTTCTTCATAGGTAAGCCAAGCGTAAAATGTGTAAAGCGGCAGCCCTCTTTTGTTAAGGAGCAGTCCGGTATCCGCCTCTAAATCAATAACAAGCTCCGATATGTCATCTATGAACTTAACAAAGAATTTCAGGCAGTCGGAATGATAGATGAGCTTGCTGACCGTTCCGGTAGCACAGCCTTTACTGATGTCCGAAAGCCGTGCTTTGACCCGCTCAATGAAACTACCACTATAATCTTTGGCATCTTCCAAAATGTCCCGTAACACGAACTTCTCTAAGCGTGTTTGGCTAAACTGCTCCTTTAACTGCTGCTTTGTAATCTTCATTGGTTGCTCCTGTTGGGTTCTATTGTATTAAGCCAGTACCACTCCTTTAACAAACAAACGCCGCGCCCCATAACAAACAACAATATAAGCAGTGCGGCTATGGGATCTATAAGTTCTTGTGGCATTCCTCCTTAAATTTTGGGGCATAAAAATAGCCTACCCGCTATAGCTAAGGCTGTGAGTAGGCTATTCTCTTTATATTTTTTGTAAGATAATTCTATAGTAATACATAAGGCAGGGGCAGGTGTGCCGGTAATGTGGTAATGATTGACAATTTATTTTTTTTATATTACCATAATATAAACAGAAAAAATGTTTATATATGCAAAGAATGGAGGGTTTTATGTTAAAAACATTCAAAATACGCAATTTTAAGTCTATTTTAGATGAAACTTTTTCTTTTGAATATGCGGAGGACAAAGCCCCAAATGGTTATAAGGATTTGCCGGAAATTGCATTTATAGAAAATCAAAAAGGCGCTCGTGTTGTTCCTTTGTTAATGGTTTTTGGTGCAAATGCCGCAGGAAAAAGCAACTTAATTAACGCTGTTCAGGTTTTTCAAAAAGTAATAAAAGAAGGAATAAACGCAACTTATTATAGACAAGGTGGAGTGTTTGGCAGCATTGAGCAGTCTCAGTATTTCCCGAACAAATTAAATACAAAATATAATTCAACATATTTTGAAGTTGATTTTTTTATCGGCAATGACGAATACGTTTATTCTTTGGAATATAATGCCGTTCAAATTGTTTCTGAAGAACTGTATCGGAATAAAAGAATAGTTTTTTCAATAAAAGGCGCAGACTGTCTTAATTTTGAAAATATTGTAAATAAAGAATATGGAGTTTCAGATGTAAAAAATGTTTTTCAAGTTGAATGTTGCTCGGGCAAAAATCAAATAAAATCCTTCTTAAATAAAATAGTAGGCAAATATCCCGGTCTCGCAGAAACTCTCAGCAAGGCGCAAGATTATTTATTTAACAAAATATATGCTCCGCAAGCGATAAGCTATATTCCAAAAGACGATAACGCCTTGCAGGCAATCTCAGAAATTATTACTCGTTTAGATATAGATATTACTCGCATAGAACGCGATAAAAAATATGACGGAAGTACAAAATTCATATCGTATCATAAGGATATTAACGGCAACGAAATCCCCTTTGATTTTGATAAAGACGAATCAGCCGGAACTAACTTTTTGCTGCATCGTCTTGTATGCGCCTTATCTGCATTAGAAACAGGTTCAGCATTGTTTATTGATGAGATAGACATGTCTTTACACCCGTTATTAGTGGACGAGATAATAAAAATGTTTAAATCAAAAGAAAGCAATTCAAACAACGCGCAATTGATAATTACGGCGCATAACCCGTATATTTTGGAAAATAAAACAATACGAGTTTCAGAAGTCGCGTTTGCAAATAAAACTTTGAAAAACGGCACAAGATTAAAATACCTATATCAGTTTGACGATGTTCGCAATTCTACCGATTTTGTAAAAAGATATTTAGAGGGAAGGCTTACGGGCATTCCATTGGTGTATTGATATGAAAATACATAAAATTCACATAATCGCCGAAGGCAAATCCGAAAAAGTCTATTTTGCAAAACTAAACCGTTTAAGCAGAGAACTTATAGACGGCGTTTTGCTTTTTGAAGTGTATTCTTGTAACGGCAACAATGCGAAAAGCGCAAGAGAGCAATGGAGTACGGCGCAAACAAAAAGAGATAAAAAATCAAACGAGGAAGTTTTACTTGTTTTGGACTTTGATTGTTTTAAGCGCGGCGATAAAGACATTAACGCTTATAATAATTTTGCAAAAAACAATATATATTTTTTTATAATGAATTTTGAAGATTTTTTAATTCAACATCTTTCAAAGGAAAAAGTTTTGTTTTGGAAAGGGAAAATGCAACAGCAAAACCATTTTGAAAATCCGTTAAACAGTGGCGAAGTTGCTGAAAAGATAAAGGGAGTTTTGCCGACATACAAAAAAAGCGAAGTCCCGTTTGAAATAAACACTGACTCGCTTCAAAATTTAGCCAATAACTATAAAGATTTTAATCACGGGAATAATAATTTTATAGATATTTTGCTTGCAATTTTACAACGACATAAAATTATATAGCAGAACAAATGACAAATAATTGGCAAAAAGTGAAGTTGAGTAGCAATACCTGACAAAACAGAACACCCCGACTGATAAGCATAACTCAGCCGGGGTGTTTTTCTGATACTGTGTGAGCAATAGGTGAGAAAAACTTTGAAAATTCTATTTTTCCCGACGCTGACAAAAAGAGTTCAACGGAGAGAGAGGGATTTGAACCCTCGTTACCCTTTCGAGTAAACAGTCTTTCCAGGACTGCGCCTTAAACCGCTCGGCCATCTCTCCATTCACTGCGTTCATTACGATATGTCCAGGAGTCGGTTCCGGGGCGCTCACATCTCGCGCCCGTGGCAGACTCGTGCTCCTTATTCGTCGCACTGCCACCCGCTCGGCATCTCTCCATTTGTTTCGTTAATGAAAAACTATTTTACAATATTATCGTTTTTTATTCAAATTTCAATTATTTTCGATGTTGTCTCTACCGTTGATTAGTAATTCGTAATTTGTAATTGGTAATTGTTTTCAACGTCCGCCGCCGCCACCGCCGCCTGAGCCGCCTCCTGAACTGCCGCCGCCACCGGAACCGGAATGGCCGTTGCTTCTTGGAGCTGCGGAGTTTATTGAAGAAAGCAGCAGTCCGCCTGCAAAAACGCTTCTGCCTACGATATTATTTGTGTAGTGTTCTATAGTTGCCCGCGAAAGAGTGTTTTCAAAACGTTTCATCCACTTGTTTTCAATATCAAAAGCAAAAGCGTAAGGGAGATAATCGGCGAAAATCTTTTCGGTGTCTATGGGAACGGACAGTTCAACTCTGTTCCTTTCCGCGACTGTCATGTAACGGTAAAATCCTTTAATATGTTTAAAAAGTTCGCGACCTTCTTCCGTAAGGTTATCCATTATATTGAAGTATACAAGAAATGCCCATAACGATAATATAAAACAAGCTTCGATTATCATTGCGCTGCCGCCGGCCGCGGAACCAAGTCCTATGAAAAATACCGAGTAAAAAAGATTAAGCGCTATAAAAAATACGGTTTTCATGGTTTTGCTTTTAGGAAGACTTACGGCTACGATAAAAAATATCGAATAATGCAGATTGATGAAAATAAGAGGCAAGGCTGCCATTGCGGCCGCGGGAATAAGAAGAATCTGAAATAGAATTAACGCTATTATTGCCGGGATTATATATTGCCGGTTTGAGACAATATATTTTTTCTTTTCTATTTTAAACCCTTTTTCAATTTGATTTATGCAGGAGCTGAGAGGAAGCCAGTTTGACTGGTTTATGGCGAATCGGTCGCTTGCGCGGAATAAAGTTTCGATGATAAACTTTTCTTCTTCGGACAGATTGGATGTGTCCCTGTCTTTTATTTTTAATACGGCTGTTTTTACGTAAACAACTCTTTCTTCGATAAGTTCTATTTTTTCTTTCATTATAAGGCTGACCAGCGCCGTGGCAAAAACCTTTTGGTCAAACCCTCTTTTCCATAGCAGCCGTATAAAAGCCGGCGATATGCCTGGCGGAGGAGTAAATTGCGTGACAATAATATCGTTGGGGTCTTTGCCCACTGCAAACCAGCTGATCAGCATATATGCCATAAGAATGACAAATAAAACTATTGCCGCGGCAATTGCGATTCCGGACAGCTGGGACGGAAGATTCGTCAGAGCGGATTTTGAGTCTTTTATTTCTTCGGCTTTTACAATGCCTTTTGTAAAAGGAACGGCGACCGTAAAACCTTCGCCTTTGCGCAGAGGCTGCGTTGTTGCAAAAAAGTTGTTGCCGACTCTTACCGCGTTGGAATTTTTGGAGCCTCTGTAACCGGTATAAGTCGAAACCAAGTCGTTTTTTATATCCGCGCCTTCCGGAAGATTAATAAGGAAAGAGGCGCGTTCAATGGTAAAATCCCAGTCATTGCCGGTTACGTTCCAGTAGATTTCATCGTAATCGTCAAAACCTTTTACCACATTAGCAATAGAGTAAATAAGCCTGTAAGTGTGTATTCCTTTAGATATATAGTCGTCATTTCCGAAGTTTATGCGCAAATTCCTGCCGGCTCTTTCGGTAAAAGCGGGATGGGGGGAGTTATCCATATAGAGAGAAATAAATTGTACTGGTTTGTTTGAAGAATTAGGAATATCTCTGTAGAGCCCGCGGCGGATTTTTATATGTTCAACGTTAACGGTAATTTTTTCCTGAACGGTTACGGATCCGTCAGGATTTACATTCATAGCTGAGGCAAAATTCAGTATTCTTTCTTCTGCCCAAGCAAATCCGGCAAACAAAAAAATAACAGCAGCTAAAAATAATAAATTCTTTTTCATAGCCTACTCCCAAGTACGATGCCTTTCCGCTTCTTAGCAGTTACTCTGCATCCCTGCCTCTCCGCATCCCCGCATCGCTGTTATTTATTCCCGTTCTTCGTACCAGTTAATATTTCTTGTAGCGTACATAACTATCGCCAATCCCAAAAATAAACTGACGGATCCGAAAATGAGCGCCATATCCTGCAGCTGAAGCAGCACATATAAATATATGTAGAGCGCTGACATCGAGCTTGCTACAACTGCCGTTTGTTTTATGTTCAAATTTTTTATTACCGCAAATTTTATGTAAGCGGTTATGAGCGCTATTACGGATACGGCGGCAATCAAATACGCAAAACCGAACGGTATAAACTCTGAAATGGAGACGAGCAGAATATAGAAAATTGCCATCGCAAAGCCGACCAAAAGATACTGGAACGGATGTATGGGTTTTTCGCTTGTGATTTCAAAAACAAAACACGCAAGAAACGTAAGGGTTATGAACAAAATTCCGTATTTTACGGCTCTTTCGGCGGCGCGGTAACTGTCTACCGGCACTAACAGGGTTGTTGTAAACAGCGAATATGAAAGGTTTAATCCGTCAATCCTTGGCGGGTTTCCGCTTGCAATATAATTGATATTCCATGTCGCGCTGAATCCCTCGTTGTTTATCTCTTTTGTGTCTGGTAAAAAGGTTCCCGAAAAGTTGGGGTTTGTCCATTTGGAGTATATGTGGAATCTGTTGTCTTTAGCCAGCGGAATAAAACTGATGGCATTGCTGCCTTTTATATTGAATTTTATTTCAAAAGTGTTGTTATCGTTAAGTATAACTCTTGAGTTCAGGGATTTTAGACGGTTTGTTTCTTCATAATCATAATATCTGGTGTATGACATTTCCGATGAATATCTGCGTACGTTTGGCATCCTTATGCTCAAGGGCATTCCGATTATTGCAGGTTCGAATTCCGCTTTTTGACCGTTCCAGACAAAAACAGGCGTTGAAATTCCTTTTAAATCATTAATTTCCAAAGATATAAAAGATTCATTTTCTTTTGCATCTGCCGGTTTTTTAAATTTCTCAAAACTTCCTTTCATTGTTATTTCCGCAGTGAAAACGGGAACTTCAAATATACCTATATACCTTGTCTGCGATATGACGTTTACGTCAACATCCAAATCTTTCGGAGAAAATTTTGCGTATTCCGTTCTTGTTGACCATGTTTTTCCATTATCTTCTCTATCTCTATATTGTACGGTGTAAGGAATATTCAGAATCGGCGCCGCAATCAAAATCTGATCACCCCATGAGCTTATTATCTCTGAAGTGGCTGCGTACTTATATTCAAACCTTTCTTTTATGGTTTTGCGGACAAATGCCAGCGGTATAAGCATAAGCAAAATTAAAACGCCTATTACAAGCGATTTCCAGATGATTGAAAAGTTCAATTTTTTTGTCATTTTGAAAGCTCCTTTTTAACGGCAGAGTGAAGAGTGGAGAGTGAAAAGTGAAGATAACGAGTTTTCGCGAAGTGAAAACATATTAGCAGGTTTCAGCAAAGCTGAAGCACAATATCTTCACTCTTTTTTCTCTGTGACATTATATCAAAAAAATGCTTAAATAGAACTATGGAAAAAGAAATGAAAAAACCTGAACTTTTGCTTCCTGCGGGTTCGCTTTCAAGGCTGAAAACCGCGTTTTTGTACGGCGCGGACGCTGTGTATGCGGGTACTCCGGAAATGTCTCTGCGCGCGAAATCAAAATTTCCGCTTGAAGATATGGAGGAAGGCATTGTCTGTGCACGCGGTCTCGGGAAAAAAGTTTATTTAACTTTAAACCTGTTTTCTCACAACCGCGACGTAGAACGGCTTGAAAATTTCTCTAAAACAATCAAGCATTTAAATCCTGACGGAATTATTATTTCCGACCCGGGAATTTTTCAATATATTAAAAAAGAAATCCCTGAAATGCCTCTGCATATTTCAACACAGGCAAATGTCTGCTCCTGGCTTACAGTTGATTTTTGGAAAAACATGGGCGCGGATTTATGCGTTTTGGGAAGGGAAGTAAGTTTTGGCGAAGCCGTTGAAATAAGAAAAAAATGCAGGGGTATTAAACTTGAAATATTCATACACGGCGCAATGTGCGTAAGCTATTCCGGAAGATGTCTTATGTCGGCGTTTATGGCGTCAAGAAGCGCGAATCAGGGCGCGTGCGCTCATTCGTGCAGATGGAAATATAAAGGCAAGCTTGTTATGGAAGAGGAGCTTCGTCCGGGCGAATATTTGGAAATGGAAGAAGACGAGCACGGCTCATATATACTGAATTCAAAAGATTTATGCCTTATGCCAAGGCTGGATAAGATATTGTCCGCAGGGTTTGATTCTTTGAAAATAGAGGGGAGAAACAAAACCGAATACTATGTCGCGCAAACCGCAAGAGTTTACAGAAAAGCAATAGACGATTATTTCGAAAATCCCGACAGCTGGAAACCTGAAATTTATATGAAAGAGCTTGAAACGCTTCAAAACCGCGGATATACGATTGGTTTTTTTGACGGAATTCCGGGCGAAGAAGCGCAGGATTATGTGGATACAACAAGCAGAAGCAATTGGCGCAATGCCGGGTATGTTAAAGAAAACGGCGGAGAGTATTTAATAATAGATATCAGAAATAAAATTAAAAAAGGCGACAAAATAGAAATTCTTTCACCTTACAAATTTGAGCCTGAAATAATAACAGTCAACGAAATGTACGACTGTTTTGATAATTCTTTGGTTGAACAAATTTCGCCCGGAAAAGAAAATCAGGCTGCAAAAATAATTATTAACAAAAACATGGCGCACCTTTTTCCTGAACTTACAGTTTTGAGGATGCCGCTGTAAATTTCTTGTTAAATATGATATATACTTATAAATCCAAATAACGGGTGCCCGCAAGCGGGAAGCTTGCTGTATGACGCTAAGAAAGCGTTAGGGCTGAGAATATACCGTAGCTCATACTTGAACCGGATAATGCCGGCGTAAGGAAATAAATACTGTTTAAAAAGCGGGATATACCTTACAGGTATATCCTATTTTTTTGTGAAGGAGAAAAAATAATATGTATGTAAATGGGCAGGAAATAACCATAAAAAATAAAATCTCTTTAAATGAATTTTTAAAAAACGAAGGATACGATGCGCAAAGAACGGCTGTTGAAAAAAACGGCGTTATCATACCCAAAAAATCCTTTGAAACCGAAATGCTTTCCGATAATGATAAACTTGAAATCGTTTGTTTTGTCGGTGGAGGGTGAGAAAAATGCAAACTAGCGATGAATTGGAAAACGCCATAACAGCACGCAATGCCGCGGGCATTAAAGAAAAACTAAAAGCCGGAAAAGCCGCGATAGCCGGTCTTGGCGGGCTTGGCTCAAATATTGCGGTAATGCTTGCGAGAATCGGCGTAGGAAAGCTGCTGCTTGTGGATTTTGACGTTGTAGAACAGAGCAATCTGAACAGACAGCATTATAATTTAACGCATTTGGGAATGTTAAAAACCGAAGCGCTTAAAAGTCAGATTGATAAAATAAATTCGTTTGTTGAAACGGAGATTCGTACCGCAAAAGTGACTGAGGCCAATGCATTGGAAATTTTTAAAGACTACCCGATTGTCTGTGAAGCGTTTGATAATCCGCAATACAAAGCAATGCTTGTAAACACGCTGTTGGAGTATGGCAGGAAAAAGATTGTCGCCGCTTCCGGGATGGCCGGTTATGACAGCGCGAATAAAATAAAAACAAAGCAAACGCTCAAAAATCTTTATATATGCGGCGATTTTGAGCCGGCAGTGCAGGAAGGCATAGGTTTTATGGCTCCGAGAGTAACGATATGCGCGGGACATCAGGCAAACATGGTATTAAGACTTTTATTGAATATTGAAAAGGAGTAAAAAGAGAGATGAAAGATACTCTGGTTATCGGTAATAAAGAATTTAACTCACGTTTCATTTTAGGCTCAGGTAAATTTTCGCTTGAAATGACAAAGATTGTAATAGAAAACGGCGGCGTGGAAATGGCAACGCTTGCTCTCAGGCGCGCAAACACGGGCGGGAAAGAAAATATTTTAGATTATATTCCAAAAGGCATTACGCTTTTGCCGAACACTTCCGGCGCGAGAAACGCGCAGGAAGCAGTGCGCATTGCGCGGCTTGCAAGGGAGCTTGGCTGCGGCGACTTTGTAAAAATTGAAGTAATAAACGACTCAAAATACCTTTTGCCGGATAATTATGAAACAATAAAAGCGACTGAAATTTTGGCGAAAGAAGGTTTTATAGTAATGCCTTATATGTATCCTGATTTAACAGCGGCAAGAAATATGGCTGATGCCGGCGCTGCGGCGGTTATGCCGCTTGGCGCTCCCATCGGCAGCAATAAAGGTCTTTTGACAAAAGATTTTATTAAAATTCTTGTTGATGAAATAGATTTGCCGGTCATTGTTGACGCAGGCATAGGCAGACCCTCGCAGGCTTGCGAAGCTATGGAACTCGGCGTTTCCGCGGTTATGGCAAATACCGCGGTCGCGACGGCAAATGATGTCGGTATGATGGCAAGCTCGTTTAAGCTGGCTATAGAAGCGGGAAGAAAAGCATGGCTTGCCGGGCTTGGCAGAGTTTTGGAATATGAAGCGGAAGCTTCAAGCCCGTTAACGGGATTTTTGGAGGACTAAAAAATGGCAATGGAAGTTATTGACTCCGGCATTATGGAGAAAGTGTTAAGCCGAACCGGAACGTATAATTATGAAAAATATACCGCGGACGACGTGAAAAAAGCCCTTAATAAAAACGTCTTAACATTTTACGACTATGGCGCACTTTTATCGCCGGCAGCGGAAAATCTTTTGGAAGAAATGGCAAGACGGTCAAAAATTGAAACGAGAAAACATTTCGGCAATTCCGTCACTCTGTATACGCCGCTGTATATTTCAAACTTTTGCGATAATCACTGCACATACTGCGGTTTTAACTGCAAAAATGAAATAGCCAGGGGCAAGCTGTCTGTTGAAGAAATTGATAATGAGCTGAAAGCAATTTCCAAAACAGGGCTGAAGGAAATTTTATTATTGACCGGCGAATCCCGGACGCATTCAAATGTTGAATATATCGGTGAAGCGGTTAAACTTTCAAAAAAATATTTTTCAACAATCGGAATTGAAATCTATCCTTTAAATACCGATGAATACGCGTACCTTCATCAATGCGGCGTTGATTTTGTCAGCATTTATCAGGAAACTTACAATACGGATATATATGAAAAGTATCATTTGAGCGGGCCAAAACGGTTGTACCCTTATCGTTTTAATGCGCAGGAACGCGCTGTAAACGGCGGCATGAGAGGCGTCAGCTTCGGCGCGCTTTTGGGTTTGGGGGATTTCCGCAAGGACGCTTTTTCAACAGGTATGCATGCGTATTGCCTGCAGCAAAAATATCATCATGCCGATATATCTTTTTCAGTTCCAAGAATACGCGGGTATATAAACAGTCCCGGCGCTAATATGCACGGCGTTCGGGAAAAACAGCTTTTACAGGTATTGCTGGCATACAGAATTTTTATGCCGTTCGCGTCAATTGTCATTTCAACAAGGGAGCGGGCAGGTTTCAGGGATAATATAATAGGGCTGGCGGCAAATAAAATTTCAGCAGGGGTAAAAGTCGGCGTAGGCGGGCATAATGCGGAAAAAAAAGGCGACGAGCAGTTTGAAATATCAGACGCAAGAGATGTTTCCCAAGTGCATACAATGATATTAAATAAAGGGCTTCAGCCTGTTTATACTGATCATATCAGGATGATATAGCGGTCTCAGTTGTCATTCCGGCCTTCGAGCCGGAATCCAAGGTCGTAGTTAAATAATCAAAAAATTTAAAAGAAGAGGAAAACAATGAATAAAACAGACCTGACATTATATTTTGTTACAGACAGCACAGACATGGACGAAAAGAATTTTTTGGAAATTGTAAATCAAGCATGCGAGGGGGGAGTGACTCTTGTTCAGGTGCGAGAAAAAGATAAAAGCGGCTTTGAGTTTTTGAGCCTTGCCCAAAAAGTTAAGCAAATAACCGATCAATACGATATTCCTTTGATTATAAACGACAGAGTTGATATTGCAATGGCAATAGACGCTGCAGGGGTTCATGTAGGGCAAAGCGATATACCGGTTTATGCTGTCCGTAAGATGCTTGGCAAAAATAAAATAATCGGCGCGACAGTCAAAACAGTTGAACAAGCAAAGAAAGCAAAAGAAGCAGGCGCGGATTATCTGGGCGTAGGGGCTATTTATCCGACAACTACAAAAGTTATTACGGCTATTACAGAAGTGGCAACATTAAATGAGATTGCAGCCCAAACAAATATGCCAGTTGTTGCAATAGGCGGTTTAAACGCTTCAAATATGCATGTATTATATGAAAGTAATGCTTGCGGAATAGCCGTAGTTTCAGCAATTATGAAAAGCGAAAATCCGTGCGATACATCTAAAAATTTAAAGAAGCAGATTTTAGAGAATTTTAGAAAGCGTCAAACACTTCATTAAGCCATACCGCTACATCGTTTTTAGATATTTTGTTTTTTGTTCCGCGGCCGATCCGCCTTTCTATTTGGTTGCTGCCTCTGGCTGTAAATCCCGGCTTTACCTCGCTTGCTCCTATAGCATTTTTTCTTATATCATCGTAAAAATTTCCGGCTCCGCCGCCGCCATGAGTGCAGAACGGAACAACAATCTTGCCTTCAAAGCTATTGTTCGCCAAAAATGTCGCGACAGGCGGAGCATAGGTGTTGAACCAAATCGGAGAACCTATAAATATAATGTCGTAGTCCGCGACATTTTTTTCAAAAGGCTTGATTTCAGGGTGAATGTTGTTTCTAAATTCTTCCCTTGCTCTGTTTAAGATTTGCCTATAGCTGCCGGAATAAGGATTGACCGCTTCAATTCCCTGAATATCACCGCCTACCGCCTCGTGAATCCATGCTGCTACGGTTTGAGTATTTTTATTCGGAGATTCGGAAAAATAAACCACCAGGATTTTTCCTTCGGGCAGGCGTTCAAGTTCCACATCTTTTACGCTGCGCGCAGTACCGCAAGCCGCGACAAAAAGTGCCAGTGCTGCATATAATATTTTTTTCATTTAATCTCCTTTCTGCAGCAGTGTTACTCCATTTTCATGACTGCGCGGCCGTTGATTTTATTTTTTCTTAACAAATCGATAATCTCGTTAATTTGTTCCAGCTTATAAATAGTTATGTCGGATTTAACTTTTCCGCGAGCGGCAAAATCCAATGCTTCAGCCGCGTCCTGCCGCGTGCCTACTATGGAACCGCGGATTGTTTTTCTTGATAACACCAAATCAAAAATCGGGGTTTCAAATTCGCCGGGAGGCAAACCGACTATGGAGCAAAAGCCGCCGCGTTTAAGCATTTCCAAAGATTTTTTGAATACCGTCGGCGAAACCGCGGTTATTACTACGCCCTGCATTCCGCCGGCTTTTTGCACGGCAGCTATTGCGGGGTCTTCTTTTAAAGAATTGACGGTAATTTCCGCGCCGTGTTTTGCGGCAAGCTCTAATTTGTCATTAGCAATGTCTACTGCCATAACACGCATTCCCATAGCTATCGCATACTGCACCGCCAAATGACCAAGGCCGCCAACCCCGACTATGGCAATCCACTGGCCTGCTTTTGCTTCTGTTTCTTTAATTGCTTTATACGAAGTTACTCCGGCGCATAATATCGGCGCGGCTTCGTATAAGTCTAAGCCTTTCGGAATTTTTACCGCATAGTTTCCGTGCGCAAGCAAATATTGAGCGTAACCTCCGTCTGCCGAATAACCGGTATTTTTTTGATACACGCACAAAGTTTCCCATCCGCTTACGCAGTACTCGCATACTCCGCATGCGCTGTAGAGCCACGGCACGCCGACAATGTCGCCGATATTAAAATGTTTTACTTCGGCGCCTTTTTTTACAATTTTACCTACGGCTTCGTGGCCCGGAATAAGAGGCAGTTTTGCTTTAACAGGCCAGTCGCCGTCTATGGCATGCAAGTCCGTATGGCAAACTCCGCTTGCCATAACTTTTATTAAAATTTCGTGGTCTTTTACTTCGGGAACTGCAATTTCTTCAAGAATCAAAGGTTTTTTATATTCACGCGCTATCGCAGCTTTCATTTTTTGCGGGATATCCATTTTCATCTCCTTTGCTATCTTGCCGCTATTTTGCCTCGGCAGTTTTGTGGAACTTGTCCACTATAACAGCTACCGCGCCGTCGCCGGTAACGTTGCAGGCGGTGCCGAAACTGTCCATAGCCACATAAAGCGCTATCATTAAACCTAACGCCGTTTCGTCAAAACCCAGCATGCTGTGCAGTATGCCGAGCGCCGCCATTACCACGCCGCCGGGTATGCCCGGCGCGGCTATTATCGTTATGCTGAGCATCAGTATAAACCCGCTGTACGCCGCCGGGCTGAAAGGCATGCCGCCGACAATCATTATTACCATGGAGCAGGCTACCACTTTTATTATGCTGCCTGTCATTTGTATTGTGGCGCACAGCGGTATGACGAAATTGGCAACCTCTTCGCTGACGCCGGCTTTGATCGTCTGGCGCAGGGTTACAGGTATTGTCGCCGCGGAAGACTGCGTGCCCAGCGCCGTGGCGTAAGCCGGCAGCATTGTTTTCAACAGGCTCAAAGGATTGCGCCGCGCGACAAGCCCGGCTATGGAAAATTGTATTAGCAGCATTACCACGGTTATCAAAAATATCACTATTGTTATTTTGACAAACACGCCCATCGCGGCAGCCGCCTGGCCGGAAAGCGTCATCTCCAAAAATATACCGAAGATATAAAGCGGCAGCAGCGGGACTATAGCTTTTGAAATTACGAAGTTGACAACAGCCTCCAAGTCTTTCATGGCAGCTTTCAGCATTTTTCCGTCGGTAATTGCGGAGCCAAGGCCTATTATGAAGCCCAGCATAAGCGCGGTCATCACATCCATCAGCGGCGGCATGGCTACGGTAAAAAATGGCGCCAGGTTAATGCCGCCTTCAGCTCCGGCCGCAAAGTTGTTAACGCCGTTCAGCATAGGCTTGATGAAAACCAGTGTGGCGCTGTAGGCAAAAAAGCCCGCAAATAATGTAAACGCATATGCTAAAGCGATGGTCAACAGCAGTATTTTACCCGCGCTTTTGCCGAGGTCCGCTATGGCCGGCGCAATAAGACCGAGAATGAGTATCGGAACTATAAAGCCCAAAAAATTGCCGAACAATCCGTTAAAAGTGGTAAAAACGCGCGCTAAATCCGGCGGAAAAAACATTCCGCATGCTATGCCTAAAATGATGGCGATAAGCGCTCTTGCAAGCAAAGATATTTTTGGTAATTTCATTATTATTTCCTATTAAGCCTGATTATTTCCCATTTGCGGTACTGCCTGTAAATCGCAGCCGCGGGGATGAAAAACAGTGACACTATCATTAATATCAGAGCCTCTCTTAAAATATCGCTTAAGCAGAACAAAAAATCGCCCTGCCCGTCCGCAAAACCAGAAAACACCGCAAGAAGTATCATGCCAGCACTCCCTTACTTCAATCGCTTTCCATTTTTCCATAATTACTTCCGCTTAATTTTATTATATAATTTTTGAAATATTAAAAATACCACGCCGTGCAGTATTTCATAAAATATAAAATCCCCTGCGATAAAAACTCGTTTCGGGGATTTATATTTTTAAAATAAAATTGTTTAAACGGCATGAAGTTCTTAATTGCTTTTCTGGCGGAGAGAGAGGGATTCGAACCCCCGGTAGGATTTCTCCTACAGTAGTTTTCAAGACTACCTCCTTAAACCGCTCGGACATCTCTCCATTCACTGCGTTCATTGCAAGATGCCCAGGATGCGGTTCCGGGGCGCTCACATCTCGCGTCCGCGGCAAACTCGTGCTCCTTATTCGTCGCACTGCCGCCCGCTCGGACATCTCTCCATTTATTAAAGATTTGTGGTATAGCCTCTTAAAGAGTTTGAAAATTATACAAATATTTGAAAACCTATTCAAGTTTGGTATAATCAGCTTTATGAAAAAATTTAGCGGCATTATAATAAGAATCTTTATAGTTTTGGCGGTTATGGCCGCGCTCCTTCTGGTTTTTTTGAGAGTTGCTTTTCCTCCGGCGAAAATAAGAGCCATGATAGAGCATTATGCTTCCTCGGAACTTAACAGGGAAATAAATTTTGATGATATTTCATTCGGAATAATAGGCGTCAGCCTCAAAAACTTTTCTTTATCGGAACCGGGCGGGTTCGTAAACGGAACTTTCGCCGAAACAAAAAGATTATCTTTTAAAGTAAGGTTTTTGCCTTTGTTAAAAAAAGATATTTTTATTTCGCATGTTAAAGCGGACGGACTGTTTGTCGATATTATAAAGAAAGAAGGAAAGTTCAATTTTCAAAAAACCAGCGACGGCGTTTCCGCTGCCGGCAAGAGTCCGGAAAACATAAAAAGAAATCATATAAGATTTGCAGTGTCCGACGCGGTCATAAAAAACTCCCAAATCCAGTATTTTGACAGAGACGGCAACGGTATTTATATTATTTCCGGTTTATCCTGCGATATAAGGAATCTTCAGATAAACAAACCTTTTACGATAAAGACAAAATTTGATTTTTCGTTCAAAAATACCGACAGGGAAATAAAAATGCCTTTCGAAGCTTTTCTTTCGGTTGATTTGAAGAATATGAATATTTTTCAGGCTTTAGTTGACGCTAAGTATATAAAATTAAGACTGCATGATTCTCAAGTTTCGGCAAGAGCAAAGCTTTCAAACTTTATTAATCCGAGGGTAAGCATTTCGGCAGAATCGGATATTTTTACGCAGGATACTTTAAAAGATATACATATAATAAGACCGTTTAGGTTTGACGGATTTAAAGTTGACGCTGATTTTGATATAAATTTCACGGAAAAGAAACTTGTTTTCGATAAGCTGGATATTTCTTCTGGAAAGTCCTCAATAAGTTCCAGCGGAAACGTGTATTATGAAAAAGAGAAAGAAGGTTTCAGATTTAAATCATATATGAGCCTTGATTTTGAAGAAGTTTTGAAAGGTTTTAGGGCGCATTCCGGCAAGGTGTCTTTCGGCGGTTTGTTTAACGCGGAAACAGAGATTGACAAAAACGGCATAAAAGCTCAAGCCCGGGGAGAAAACCTTTCTTTAACTTTACATAAAGCCGGCGTAACAATATCGGATTTCAAAGGAAAATCAGATTTTGAAATCGACTTTTTTTCCGGAGAGATTATATTTTCAAAATTAGACTTTTTTATAAGAAATTCAATCATAGCTTCTTCCGGAGGAGTTTTTGAAATAAAAAAGAAGCAATATTATTTTCCGTCTAATGCCATGATAGACGTAAAAGACGCCGCGTTTATATTTGATAGATATGTAAATAAGTATTCCCCTGAAGGATATGCCGATATTGTTTTTACGGTTTCAAACGCCGGCGTTCAGGGAAACGCGGAATTGAAAAACGCGAAAGCTCAATATTTGCCCGCGCTTTATTTTGATAATCTTAATGCCGGCATTGATTTTGATTCTTACTATAAAATAAAAATAAGCACAATGACCGGAACGCTGAACGGCGAAAAGTTTATATTATCGGCTTTTTATTGGAAAGATTTACAAAATATAACGTTTTCCGCCAATGCCGATATAGGCAGACTTTATATTCCGGAACTGCCGGGGCATGACGAAATAGAAGATTTTATGTCCGATGGCGGCGATAATGATTCACCGTTGGAAACAACCGTAAATGATATACCGCGTAATTTTAATTTTAAAGTGCGGCTTCATTCGGATTCAGTTGAATTGCCTCACATAAGGTCAAAAACTTTTGATATAAACGCCGATTTAAAAGATGTTACGGCGCAGCAAGACAGAATAAGCGGGTTCATTACTTTTAACGCCGATAAAGTTTTAATTGAAAACCTGGATGCGCTTATCAATAAAAACAAATACACCAAAGCGGCTTTCTACGGACTCGGAATGACATATAAAATAACGAAAGAGATCGGCGTTAACGTGTTTGAGGAAGATGAAGAAGCCGCGCATAATTCGGCGGTAGGGCTAAAGTTCAGTTCAGTGGAAGGCAATGCGGATTTTGTTCCGGGAGTCGCGCATGTGCGCAAGTTAAAATTTTCTTCGTCTTATTCGTCCGTTAACGCTTCCGGAGAAATTGATCTGCGCGACAGCGAGCTTAATATGCGCGTTATAATAAGCCCGCTTTTGGCAAAATCTTTTGTTATAAAGCTTACCGGCAATATCCACAAACCCAAAGTATCGGTAGATTTATTAGGCAGCGCTTTTACGATTATTGATACGCTTCAACAGGCGGGAACAAATATTTACGACTCCGTTAAACATAAAAAAGAAGAAAAGAAAGATCAGATGAAATGATGCATAAAAGCTTAGAGACACGGATGCGTAGTAACAGCGAAAAACCACCGATAAAGATTAAATGTTATCGGTGGTTTTTTTTATTGACTTTACCCTGCATCCCTGCATCGCCTTTAGAGTGTGTTCACACATATTACGCACATGCGCTGCTAGGATTTTTGAGGAAATTTTACTTTTTTTGCGCCAAAGATACACGGACGTATCTGCGAAGCAAAAAAAGCAAAATTTACCAAAAAGCTGCCGCAGCCCTTCGGGTTTGGCCAAAACAAGCCCAACTGCGGTGTTGCGGCTCCTATCAATAGTCTCGCTATTGCTTCGTCGCCGCGCCTAGCATTTGGACTTGTTTTGACCAAACGCATGTGCGTAATATGTGTGAACACACTCTAATTATTCCACGAATATTTCCACTCTTCTGTTTGCTGCTCTTCCTTCTATCGTTGCGTTTGAAGCGGCGGGAAGCAGCGATGAAAAACCTATATAGGACATCTTTCTTGCGGGAATGCCCGCCTCTGCAAAAACGTCAAATACGGCTCTGGCTCTTTCTCTTGACAGACTCTTATTCAGCTCGGCGCTGCCTGTTGAATCCGAGTGCCCTTCGATTGTTATTTTTGTAAAATCGAATTTTTTAATTTCTTCAGCCTGAAGCCTGATATTTTCTTTTGCTTTTTCCGTCAGAACGGCTTTTCCCGTGTCAAAGTTTGCCATATTAAGGCTGAAAGATTTAAGCACGGGTTTGCTTCTTCTCAATGCCGCTTCTTTTTGCTGCTCTTCAACAACCGCGGCATCGTCCATATTTATTTCTTTTACGGGTTCTTCGGCGGGTTCCGGCTGTTGGGACGCGTTACGCAAAAATTCCGCGGCGTCAAATTCGTCTTCCTGCGCAGGCTGCTGCTGCGCGTTGAGCAAAAAACCGGCCGCGTCAAATTCATCGGATGTCAACGGCGCTTCTTCGGTTATTACGGCGTCTGTTTCTATCGGTTCAGCATTATCAGGCGACAAAAAATCCGAACTGTTGACTCTTTCCGGTTTGGATTTAGGCGGTTTTCTTTCTCCGGTATGGCTGCAGAAATTCCATCTTAAACCTATGTTTCCGTAAAGATTTTGGAAATGCTCGGCTCTGTAAATGCTTCCGTTAACAAAAATCTTCAATTCTTTTATTATTCTTACCGAGGCGCCGGCAATTGCTCCGAAAATTAGTCTTCCTTCTTCGGCTCCTCTGCTTTTAAATATTAAATCGCTTCCTTCAAAAATGCTTTCAATTTCAGGGTATACTCCGGTGAGAAGATATTTTAACTCTCCGTTTATATACCAGCTGAATAAATTATCATCGTATACCGCTCCGGCTCCGGTTCTTATTGCCGAACGCGCGTAAGAATCTTCGGAAACTTTAAGGCTGAGGCTTTCAGCTCCTTTTTCTTTAAATCCGTTGTAATGCGTGTTTTTGGCTTCAAGTCCGGCATAAGGCCTTATGTTTGTATATTGATCAACTTCAAACTTCATGGCTCCTTCGACGTCAATGCCGAATGTTGTGCCGTCAAAATCCGCATTTGTGTTTCTGTCGGCAAAAGCAATGCTTCTCTTCGTGCTGTAGCTGTTATAACTTCCGAATATTAAAGATTTAATTTCCCATTCTTTATGTATAAGCCCGCCGTAAACGCCCAACCCCTTGTCCGTTATGTCGGCCCTGTTTGAACCCTGCTTGATATCATGAGTGTTATATTTGCCGTAAACTCCGAACATCAGCATATCGTTGTTTTCAACAAATTTGTCAAACCCTATCATAACGCCGTTTGAAGCGTCGTTGAAATCGTTTAAAGAGTTGCCGTCTTTCGAATAAGTCGTGGCAGCGCCTCTTAACTGCGCCCAAACGGCGCTCTCTGTTTGCCGGTATATGCAGTGATTTTTTATTCTGTCGTAAATTTCATTGTTTTCAAAGTCAACGCCAACGCTTCTGATTACGTTCGCAAGAAAATATCCCGAAGCCTGCGCGAGCGCTTTTTTCTGTCCGTTTTCATCCAGGCCTTCAATAACCGAAATAATTGCGTCTAAGTCGCCGCTGCTTGAGGCTGAAAGCGCGTCATATGTTTTTGCCGTCTGTTTCTGGTTGAACGAAAGCCCTGAAAGCGAAGAAAAACCGGTTGTCAGGCTGTCTCCGACCAGGGTCAGCGTTATCCATTTATCGAATACGGTGCCGTATCCTATTTCAGGCGAATTCGTAAAAGAAGGCGTTGTTACCCAAACGCTTGCGAACGCGCCGTTAATATTCTGCTGCGCGTTTATCAGTTTATATGTCTTTTTTCTGAAAGTTGCGGGATCGGATATGTCGGTTGTTATTTCCAATATGCTTGAAGCGCCAATGTTGACATTTCCGGAAGATATTATCCGGTCGCTTGTATTCAAAGCCGCATGAATTTCCATTGCCAGAGTTCCGTCAATGTTAAGAGACGAAACCTTTATCGTGTCGGCAGTATTGTTTACGGAGTCGAATCTCGCGCCGTTTCCGATTGAAAGTATTCCCGCATTTATTTTCCCGCCGCTTTTTAAATTAAAAGAGCTTCCGCTTAAAAGATTTATATCAACTATATCAAGATTACCGTAAAAATTAAATGCTCCGTTGCCGGATACAGTAAGATTTGAATTGTTTCCGCTTCCGGTTATTGAATCATACATTTCAACCGCAGCTCCCGAAGCGGTGTTAAACTCAACCAAACTGTAACTGCTAAGATATAAAGCGTTGGATTTGCCGCCGGCTTTGTTGTTTTTGAAAACAGTTTGGCTGCTTGTATTAACGGTAAGACGTCCCTGCAGCGAAGTGGAAACTCCGACAATATAAACCGCGCCTCCGGCTGTTCCGGCGGTGTTGCCGTCAAAAACAGCATCGCTCAAATTCATGGTTCCGGCATTTATGTAAACCGCGCCTCCGCCGATTGCGGCCGAATTGTTTTTAAATTCCGCAGTTTCCTGAAAACTTACGGCAGATTCATATACCATAAGCGCTGCGCCGTTGTCTGCCGTATTAGACGAAAAAGAAACATTTCCTTCAAATATTGCATTCGAATTGTTGGTTATGTCCGCTCCGCCGCCTGAATTTTTCGCGCTGTTTGCCGTGAAAGTTACGCTGCCTGCAAAAATGATATTTGACATTGAAGAATAAAATCCGCCGCCTATATCGTAAGAAATATTGTTTTCAAACGACGCGGAATTAAAGGTTATTGTTGACCTGCGCGCGTAGAATCCGGCGCCGTTATTATATTCGGCAAAATTGTTCTTAAATGACGCGTCTGCGTTAAAAGATATGACAGAGCCGGCGTCCGCGTAAAATCCTCCGCCCATATATTCGGACTTGTTTGCGTTAAATTCGGCATTGCCGTCAAATTCGAAAACGGAATTTTCCGAATAAAACCCTCCTCCGAGATTTACCGCAAAATTTGAGCCGAAAAGCGCGTCTGATGAAAAATGCACAAAAGAGTTTCTGATTGCCATAGCTCCGCCGATTACCGCATTCCCGTTTGTGAAAGCCACAGAATCATTGAAAGACGCTGTCGACGCGTTAAGATTTAAAAACGCTCCGTCAGCCGTATTTTTGGCATTTTGGAAGTTTATGCCCGTGAAAGAAATATTTGAACCTGCGGACGCCGTAAATCCGTTATACTGTCCGGCGCCGTCAATAATTGTTATTCCGGCTATAAAATTTATTGTTTTGTCTGAAATCAAAGCAATGCTGCCGCCCAGAGTTATTGTGTGCGTGGAAAGAAATATGTTATTTGACGCGGGATTTGCAGAAGAGGCGTTTATTTCGCTGTTTAAGCTTGCGTAGTCTGTTGCCGCAAACATCTGCCGGAACGGAATGGCGGCAAGAGTGAATAAAATAATAAATTTTATTAGTTTTTCCATGTTAAATCCTCTTCTGTCGGCTTTAACTATTCATAAATAGTCTATAACAGAAGGGATGTAAAATCAAACAAAATATGTGAAAAATTTGAGGATTTTTTTTGCAGTTTTACGGTCTCTTATTTACTTAAGAGATTTTTTGTAAATAAAATAAGAAAACACAAAGAATACGGCGGCAAAAATTATCAGCGATATTGAAGGCATTATTGCGTATTTTACGGGAATATCCCCTAAAATGAAAAGTCTTAGTTCATTTAAAGAGTAGGTTGAAGGGAAAAGATAAGAAACGGTTTTCAAAACGGGATGCAAAGCGTGATGCGGCCACGCGAAACCCGACAACAGCACCGCGGGCATGGCATAAAACATCAAAACCGCCATTGCCATTTCCTGCGATCTGAAAAAAGAAGATATAAAAACGCCGAAAGATGAAACCGCGATTATGAAAGCCGCTGACAGAATGAAGTATCCGGCAAAAGAGCCTATAAAAATGCCGTTTGCCGGAAAAGCCGTTAAAGCATAAACCGCAGCCAATAAGACGGCCGTCAATGCATACGGAGCGGTTTTTCCGAAAAATATCACGGCAAAACTGCCGCCGGAAATCTTCAGCAGAGTTTTTTTTCTTTTTTTCTCTTTATCGCTTATAAACGCGGTGCATATTGCAACAAGAAGTATCTGCTGCAGCACCGCAAATAAAAGACCGGGGATTAAAAAGTCCGAATAATTCATTCCGGCATTAAATAAATAGCGCGCGTCAATTTTTATAGGGTTAAAAGACGCTTTCGCGGCTTTGTATGAATACCCTTTATCCACAAGAAGTTTTGTGAACTGTTCTTGCGAAAATGAAGCTGAAACCGCGGAAAATTTTTTCAAAACATTGCCGGATATTATGAAACTGCTTGAATCGGCGGCATTAAAAGCAAAAGTGCTTTTTCCTTTTTTTAAGTCCGCGCTGAAATTTTTGGGAATAAAGTAAAACCCTCCGGAGCCTTTATGGAAAATATCTTCATACGCTTCATGCGCCGAAAGCGGACGCGCGGCAACTTTCAGCTCAGCAGAAGCGTCAAAATCTCTCACAAGCTTACGCGACATTGAGGAGTTGTCCGTATTTACGATTCCTATATTAATATCCGAGGCTCTCTTGTTATGGTAAAGAACCGAAAATAAAAGAGCGAATAATACGGGAGCTCCTACGCATACAAGCAACAGGTCAGGCGATTTCAGGAAATATTTTATTTCTCTTATTATTACGTTTTTAAGAGGCTTGAAATTCATTTTTTCGCCTCCTGTTTTTTTATTCTCATAAAAGTGAAAACATAGGCAAGCGAAAAGAATATAACGCCGGATATTACAAGCTGTTTCGCGTATGTTAATATGAACTCCGTTCCGAGCCCGTACATGTAAATTTTACGAAATCCCGCAAGAAAAGGAGTAAGCGGTATCGTTTCTGAAAATACTCTTAAAAAAACCGGCATTTGTTCTAAAGGCCATGTGTATCCTGACAATAAAAATGCCGGAGCCGCAATTATAAGGCAGCCTCTTAAAGCGTTTGCTCTTGTTCTTAAAACGGAAGATAAAAGCATCCCCAGACTGATTGCGGCAAAGGCAAAACACATGCTTAAAACTATAACCGCGGATGTCGAACCGGCAATCGGTATTGCGAAAAGAGGGAAAAGAACTCTATATAATATTTCAAAATGAACGTAAGCGAAAAAAGTATAAAATATTAATTTGCCCGACATTGCCTTAAGTACGCTTGCGCCGCCCGAGCGCAGCATTGCTCGGATTGTTTTTAAATCAAACTCCGTTGAAATCGCAAGTATCCCCGCTAGAATCAGAAGCTGCTGTATGACTGACATCCACAGTCCGGGCGTCAGGAAAATATTATAGTTTAACGCCGGATTAAAAAGTTTTGCCGTATCGTTTTTTACAGGCATAAGAAGTTCTTTTGCCTGTTTTGAAGAAAAGCCTTTTTTGTTAAGAGTTTTGTATTTTATGCCGCCGCTGACGGTCGCGATAATGGTATTGGCGTCAATATCCGCTATGCTTGCGGCAATATAGTTCGAAGAGTTTATAAAAACCGTTATATCGTGAGTTTTTTGTCTTTTTATATTTTTTTGAGTATTTGTGGGAATATAAAGCCCTAAAACGGCTTTTTGGCGTGCAAACAGATCCCGAAGCTCTTCCGTATTAGAAATTCTGTACTTAACTTCCATGCCTGGCGAGGCATTAAAAAACCTTATTATATTTCTGGAAATTTTACTGTTATCATGGTCTATTACGGCAACCGGCAGCTTTTCAAGAAACCCCGCGCTGTAAATCCCTCCGAGAAAAAGACAATCGGCAATAGGAAATATAAGCAGCGCCAGTATGTAAAGCCTGCTTGAAAATATTATTTTAAATTCTCTGATGATTATATTCCAGATTGCTTTCATAGTTAAATTAGAAGCTGAGAGAGCTGAGAAGCTGGGATGCTGAGAGGGGCTGTGGTCGTTTAAGTTGTTGCTGTTGCTCAGCTTCCCAACTTCCCAGCTTCTCAACTTCCGCCTCTTATCACCGCCGTCATCCCCGGTCTTAAATTTTCAATTTTCTCTTTGCTCTTAAGCCTGACTTCAAAAGTTTTTAAATCATAATTGCCCTGCTGCGCCGTAGGTTTCCATGAGGCAAAAGTTCCCATGGCTGAAATATATGTCACTTCCATGCCGAACTTTTTATCTAAAGCCGGAAAAAATACTTCATAAGAATTGCCTTTGCGTATATTCTTCAGATTATCTTCGCGGATATTAAAAACCGCCCACATATCGTCGGAATTTAAAATTGTGAGAATCGGATATCCGACGGCGACAAGTTCGCCGGGATTTGAAATTATCTGTACGATTTCACCGTCTATCGGAGCCGTGACGGTAAGTTCATCATAATATGCCGTTACTTCATCTCTCTGCCCTTTAACAGCCTGAACTTTCTGCTGAGCCGCGTTATATTTGAAATCGGCTTCGTCAAGCTGCTGTTTGGGAACAACGTCCGTTTCATACAAGTTTTTTATTCTTATATAAGTTTTTTCGGCAAGGACAAGCTGCTCCTGCGCTTCTTTGAGCGCGGCATTAACGGTTTTGAGTTTGGCGTCAAGCTCTTTGCCTTCAAGCCTGCCGAGAATCTGTCCTTTTTTTACGGTCTCGCCTTCGGTGACGAATATCTCCGCTATTCTTCCCGGCACTTTTACTCCGACGTCTATTTCCGAAGCGTCAACTTCGCCGACAATGATTTTTTTATCCGGCGAACATCCGAAAAGAACCGCGGTTATCGCGGCAAGAATAAAAAGTTTGAAGGTTTTCATTTGTTATCCCCTTTTTTAACGGCAGAGTGGAGAGTGAAAATTGAAGAGTTGAGATACTGCAACGACACTAAATATTCGCGCGTAGCGCTCATTATCTTCACTCTCCACTCTTCAATCTTCACTCTATTTTTATTGTGTCTGATATTGCGCAAATATTCAACAAATTTGCATAAGCGGAATTATAGTCGAATACCGCTTTTGACCGGTCTATTTTTATTTTTGCAAGCGCAAGTTCCGCGTCAACAACTTCCAATGAAGTCGCGAGGCCTTCTTTAAAAGAAGCGCGGAAAAGTTTAAGATTTTCTTGGGCAAGATTTTTGTTTGTTTCCAGCGTTTCATAATCTCTTTTTGCCGTCGCGCATTGATGATATAATTTTCTTACGGCTGTATATATCAGGCTGCGGACGTCATCAATTTGGGCTTCAATCGCCGCTATTTCAGCTTTCGCGGCCCTGATTTCATTAATGTTTGAACCGCCGCCGAAAACGTTTAAAGTAGCCGTTAGACCCAAAGCCCATTCCGGTTCAACCATCGTAAGTTTGTCCTGCAGAATTTGATATTCTCCGACTGCCGCTATAGCAGGAAGCATATTTCCGAAAGCAGCCTTATGCTTTTGTTTAAGCATGAGTTTTTTGCTGTTTAAAAGTTTCAGGGAAGTGTTGTTTTCAAGCGCTTTTGAAACGTAAAAATCCGCGTCTCTTTCTCCCGGAAGCATTTCCATGGGAGTAGAAAGCTCAAAATGTTCGGTTTTTATTCCTACGGTATTGTTCAAAAGAATGGCCGCGAGCTCTTTATCCGTTAAAGCTTTTTGATAGTCTTTTTTTGCTTCTGCTAAAGCGACTTCCGCCCTTAAAAGATTTGCCTTTGAAATTAGCCCGTTGTCAAAAAGTTTTTTAGCGTTTGCGGTATGATTTTCCATGTTTTCCCGCAGGTCTTTTCGTATTTCGATAATTTCGCCGGCAAGCTTAACCCGGTAATAATCTTCTATTACGGATGTTATTACGGAATTCTTTGTATTTTTTAAATTTATTTCCCCGATATTTTTTTCAAGTTTTTTGACTTGCGCGTTTGCGGAAATTTTAAATCCGGTAAAAATCGGCTGCGTAAAAGTTGCCATAAGTCGGACAAAAGTGTCGTCAAGAATCTTTTTTTCAAAAGACGGGATAGACTGCTCCAAAACCGACTGATTTCCTCCGGCAATAACGCCTGCGCCTATCACGGCGGAACGTATATCGTTTAAGTTAAGATATATAGGATCGTTTATCTTAACGCCCAGAGCCGTTAAATCCACGCGCGGAAGATAATGCCCTTTCGCGGCATTGGCGCTGTGCGAAGCGCTTTCAAGATTTTTTTGCGCCGCGGTAATAGATGGATTATTTTTCAGCGCGTGTTCAACTGCCGCGCCTACAGTGAGCGAATCGGTTTGCGCAAATACCGTTAACGGCAGCCAAGCGATTAAAAATAAAATCAAAATCTTATTCATTTTGTTTTTTCCTTTGAAACTCCGTTTACAAGTATGTCCGCCATTGTTTCCGAAAGGGATTTCATGTTTTTTACTGATTTTGCAGCGAGAAACTCCTGCTCCGCTCCTTTAACCGCGGTTAAAATAACCAGGACAGTATTTTTTATATCTGAAACGCGAAATTCTTTTGACCGGTTTCCTTTGCTTAAAATACTCTCCAAAATAACCGCTTCTCTTTTATCGTATTCGGCTCTTGTCTTCTGTACAATATCGTGCTTTGAAAAATAGATATCTTTTATCGTCGAATACCCTTTTGCGAGCTTTTCGAAGATTTGGAGATGCGAGGTTATAAACGCGCGCAATTTTTCTTTAGGGGTTTTTGCCATACGGATATTTTCTCTGAGCATAACGGCAAACTTTTCAAGTTCGTTTTCTATAACCGCTTTGAAAATATCCTCTTTATTTTCAAAGTAATAATAAACCGAACTTTTCACCTTGTTGAGATCCGATGCAATTTCTTCTATGGTAGTTTTTCCGAAACCGTATCTGGCGAACCGAACGGCCGCAGCATGTAAAATTTCTTCTCTCATGGCAACCTCTTATTTGAACAAATGACCTATTTGTTCAAATAGTACAATAAAGATATTTTTTTGTCAATAGTATTTGAAAGAATTAAAAAGTATAATAACGGCAATTACTAATTACAAATTACGAATCAACGGCAAAAGGCGGTATAAATGAAAAAACAATTTTTGACGGTTTTGGCTTTTTTGGTGGGTTTGGGTATTCCTGTTTTGGCAAAAGGGCCGGCAAAGGAAATAAAACTGCTGCAGCCTGAGCATTCAAAAGGGAAAATTGTTTTGCAGGCCATGAAAGACAGGCATTCTTCAAGAGAATTCGCGGATAAACAGCTTGATATACAGACGCTTTCGGAACTTCTGTGGGCAGCCGGAGGCATTAACAGAGAAGACGGAAGAAGAACGTTTCCCACGGCAATGAACGCCCAGGAAATTGATATATATGTATTTATGAAAGACGGCGTATATCTTTATGTCCCGCAGGAAAATAAACTTACTTTAGTTTTAAGCGGAGATAAAAGGGCGGCGACAGGCAATCAGGCGTTTGTGGCTGACGCTGCGGTAAATCTTGTTTATGTTTCGGATTTGGCAAAAATCAGAGGCAATGACGACAATTGGAAAATGTTAATGACAGCAGTTAACATAGGGCACAGCTCGGAAAACGTTTATCTTTACTGCTCTTCAGCGGATCTCGCATGCGTTGTGAGAGCCTTCATTGACGGTCCGGCAGTTGCCAAACTTTTAAAACTTAAAGATTCGCAAAAAATAATTATCGGCCTGTCCGTGGGGTATAAGAAGTAATAACGGCGATGCGGGGATGCAGAGAGGCAGGGATGCGGAGTAACGGCGATTGGCAATAACGTTATAGTGAAGAGTTGTTTTTTTAGAGAAATATAGCGCCTGCAAAAAAGCGACGGAGCGTAACCTCCGCTATCCAGCAGTGGTTGCGCCCCGTACGACAACAGTATAAATTATTTACCTTTTTATGTCAAGTAAACTTTTATTCTTTTTTACGACTAAGACCCTGATAATTTTTTTACTTAGCTTAAATGCTCTGTTAATTTGAAATAAAGCTTTTCGTTCGTTTAGCTTTATTCTACGCAAATCAAGTATTAAATTTGCAGATTGTTTTAAAGCGGCTCTTAAATTATTTTCAATAGTGCGGTTGCTGCCGCCTTTAGGGGCTTTCATTTCCCAGAGAATGTTGTCCATTTTTATATCAGGCGTTTTTGAGTTTTTTGTATAACTCGGAACTAAAAACTCAACATCTTTGCCTAATTTATTAAAAAATCTTGCAGTTTCAAGTTCGTGCAGTTCCGGGAAAACGCCATAAGGGATAATAGTTTTGCCGGTATTCATAGAGGTATTATATACAATAATTTTATAATTTGCAATATAATGTAAATTTATTTATCTGCTATTTGTAAATTTTAATATATTTATTTAAAAAGAACATGAATATCGATCTATTCAACTTCGTTCAAAGGTAATATTTTTTTATCGTTCTGAGACGATGCGGGGATGCGGAGTAACGGCAAACAGCAATAGAGTCGGCTTCAATAATAAACAGGATTGTAAATGAAAAGAGTATTTCTTATTTTTTTAGCACTTTTTATAGTTGTTTTTTTAGCGGTTAACGTTTACGCGGTTACTGTCACTTATTATAATGAGTTCCAGACGAATTTGCAGGTAGGCAATAATGTAGAGATTATAAACAGCGATATTATCAAAGCAGACACTAATGCGCTGACAATTATTGTTCCGTCATCTCTTACAATTACCGGAAACGGACGAGTTATTAATATGGCCAGCTTTGGAAATATGATAACTATATCCAGCCCAAGCGTTATCGTTACAATGATTTCGGCAACCGTTCGCGGAGGAAACTATGCGGATAGCGGCGGGGCGATCAGTGTCACGGGCGCGGATTCAGTATTTAATGTTGACGGAGTTTCTTCATTTGGTAATATTCTTGGCGGTAATTTTTCTTCAGGTAACGGCGGCGCAATATATGCTGAAAGTAATTCATCCGTTGTTTTTTCCGGAAGCACGACTTTCCAAAACAATTACGCGAATGCCGGCGGAGGAGCGATATATCTTACAGACAGCGCTTCGGCGGATTTTTCCGGTACTGCGCTGACGGCTTTGGGAAATATTACAAATAACGGTGACGGCGGTTTTCTGTCGGCTGTATCGGCAGGGACAATCACTTTTGGAACGGCAATGTTTACAAATAATTCCGCTACAAACGGATACGGAGGCGTAATATTCTCAAGCAACTCTTCCATAAATTTTATCCAAGACGTTAGTTTTGTAAATAATTCGGCTTTTGCAGCAGGGGTTATGTGCTCAACGGCCGGAAGCATGGTGACTTTTTCAGGAGCAAATACGCTGTTTCAGGGCAATCAGGCCGAGGACAGCGTTGCGGCTGTTATGGTAAGGAACGGCTCCGGAATTACTTTTCAGGGCGAAACAACCGTATTTAAAAATAACTTCATGACAAATAATGCTTATGGTACAGGCGCAATAGACATAGCGTATAATTCAGTCGGAGATTTTACAAACACTATGCTTATTGCCCAGGGAAATAATGCCGGAAACGGAGGGTACGGCGGATTTTTATGGACTCGCAGCAGCTCCGTATCTTTCGGGAACGCTCTGATAGGCGGGGCAAATGCCGGCGACGGCAACATTGCTTATTACGGCGGCGGCGTATATGCCGTAGATTCCGCGAATATTGTTTTCAAAGGTACGGACACAATATTTAGCAATAACATATCTTATCTTGAAGGCGGCGGTATAGCCGCAGCTGTAAATTCAACAGTCACGTTTAACGCTGTTTCTAACGTATCGTTTCAAAACAACATGGCAAACAATAAGGGCGGAGCCGCAGCATTAACAGAAGCTTCTCTGCTTGTGATTCAAGGCGGTTCTGATTTTATCGACAACTCAGCGGCGCTTGGAGGAGCGATAAGCATAGAAGGCGGCAGCAGCGCAGAAATAACAAACGGCAGCTTTACAGGCAATAAAGCCTCATTGGCAGGAGGAGCGGTTTATGTGAGCGGCACTAATATAAGAGCTTCAGAGTTTCGCTCATATACGACGGCTGCCGGAGACGCAAGGACTGTTTTCAACGGCAACGAGGCGCAGGGAATAAGAAACGCGATTTATCTTGACGATTACGGACATGCGTATTTTAACGCGGACGCGGGAACAGCCATAGAAATGTTTGACGGCATATCCGGAATCAATAATATAACGACTTATTTTGAATTTTCCGGCGCAGGCGATTTTAATCTTTACGGAACATTTGACACTCTAAATTTAAACTCTTCAGGGAATTTTAATCTTATGGCCGGTTCTGAAATGAACGCAAATACCGTAAACAGCGCGGCAGGCGCGAAATTTAATATGCAAAACGGAATTGCTGATGCCGCGCGCATGATAACTTTAAATAATTCGGGCCTTATAGCCATGGATATTATAAGCCCTACGGAAAACGATCAGATAATAATTTCAGGACAGATGAACTTGAGCGCGTCAAGCGCTTTAGACGTAAGAGCCGACAGCATGACGGATGAAAATTTCAGAAAAAGAATATATAAACTTATAAATTATGATTCTTACACGGGGAGTTTTACGGCTGTGTCTGTTTCAGCCCCGATTACTTTAACAAATGCTCCGGAGTTATTTTACGGTATTGATTATGCTGACTGGGTGACGCTTTCAATACGGGGCAGCCAAAGCGGTACGGAATTCATGAATATGAAACTTGATACATTCAACCAGAAAGAAGCCGCGAAAGCTTTGGATAAAATATCCGAAACCGTTGTTGACCACTCTCTGTGGGATTTAGTTTTGTCTGATATTGAAGCGCATGATAACGATGGAATTAAAAACATACTTTCGCATTTGGCAGGATTTTTTCTTCCTAATATAATCAGAAACGCTGTCGCCGACAGCCCGAACAATGAAATATACGACAGGATAAAAAATCATTGTATTGAAGGGCATTCCGTAAGCAACGGTTTATGGGTTCAGGCCAGGGGAGGAGTCGAGACTTTTTACGAAAATGAAAATTCAATCGGTGATTACAAAAATATTTCCTCAGGCATTATGGCCGGATATGACAGGTACATGGAAGACGTGAATCTTATGCTCGGCATTTACGGCAGATACGGCGCTGATTCGATAGAGCAGGGCAGAAATAAAGCCGACGGAAAAAGGACAGGCATAGGAGTTTACGGAGGATATATAAAACAGCGCTGGGAATTAAAGGCCATCAATCTTATAAGTTTTGATTCTTTCGATACAAAAAGATATGTGCCTTATAATGGCGCGACGGCTGAGGCTGAAATTAAAACAGCTGCTTTAAGTTTTGATTTTGAAGGCGCTTTGAAGTTTGACATGAGCGCATATACAAAGCTCAGACCTTATGCCGGATTTGAATTTGCGAACGCGAACTATGGAAATTTTAAGGAAAGCGGCGCCGGAATCTTTAATCTTGACGTGAAGAGCGGCAATTATGTAAGGTCAGCCGGGCGTGCCGGCGCGGGGTTGCATTATGAAAAGAATATTTGGAACTGGTACGCCAATCTTGAAGGCAAGCTTTTATTAAGCGGTACTGAACCTGAAATAGAAAACGCGTTTGTAGGTACTTCCGCTTTGTTTAAAACAAGGGGAGCTAAGGAAGGGGCGTTAGAAATCGGGGCAGGGGTTGGCGGAGCGGTAAGATTAACAAAAAGCCTTAAAGTATTTGCCAACGCAAATTATTACGGAGCGGACAAATACCAAAATTTATTCGGCAATATAGGGTTAAGATATACGTTCTGCAACACCTTATCTTTGAAGAAATATATACCCGTTTATGACCCTTCAATATATGAAACCGAACCTGAACCTGCAAAGCCTGCGCCTGTTGTTATGCCAAAGTCGGAAGATATAGATATGTTTAACGAGCTGGGTATTGAAGAGCAAAAGCTTGAAGCGCAAAAAAGAAGGGAAAAGCCTGTGCTTAAATCTTTCAGCCTTAATATGGCAAATTTTGACACGGGAAAAGCCGTTCTGACTGAAAAAGCAAAAGAAGACATCAGAGTTCAGGCTGAAGAAATTAAAAATCTCGACTTTACAAAAATAACAATTGAAGGGCATACGGATTCTATCGGAAGCGGCAAACTTAACAAAGAGCTTTCAATAGAAAGGGCAAAATCGGTTTTTGACGAATTCTCGCGCTGCGGAATTCCAGAAGAAAAGATGTTTTACATAGGTTTCGGTTCAGAAATGTCGAGAGACACCAACACAACGGCAAAAGGCAGAGCCAGAAACAGAAGGGTTGAGATATTTGTTGAATAAGAACTGCGGTTAATAGAGAAGCTTATGAGAATTAATAGTTCATTTGCCAAATTAAAGATTTTTTTAATATGTATTATCTTTACGGCGTCATTTTGCATTGCCGCGCTGCATACGCATAATTATTGTTCGGAAACCAAACATTGCGACATATGCTTAATAATGCATAACGTATCCGTCGGGCATTCCGCGGTTTGTATTTCGTTCATACTTTTTGTAATTTATATTTCTTTATCCGTAGGACAAAAATACGGTATTACCGTAACCTCATCAAAACTTTCCAGAGCGCCTCCTTCTGTTAAATGACAAAAGCAGGTTTTAATTCCTCTCTTTTGTCATTGCGAGGAAGGACAAAGTCCTGACGCGGCAACCCAGCGGGTTTTTATTCCTTTCTTTTGTCATCCCCCGAGTGTATTAGTCGGGGGTCCATTTTATAAATACTCTTTAAATTATATTAATAGAGGTGAACTTATGTTTCAAAAAAAATTATATTTGGGAACGGCTTTATGCCTTCTCGTATCGGTTACAGCCGCGTTCGCGCAAGATTCTTCCGCTGAAGAGCGTATACAAACATTGGAAGAAAAAGTAAAAAAATTAGAGAAAGTTTCCGCGCCTAAGGCGACGTCTCTCGGGCTTTCCGCTTTTAATCCTGCTATAAGCGTTGTTTTAAACGGACAATACGGTTATTTTTCGGAAAATGCAACAAATATTCCCGGATTTCAAATAGGTGATGAAGGATTTCGCGCAGGCAAAGGTTTTTCTCTGGGAGAAACCGAATTAGACTTTAGCGCGAATGTTGATCATACATTATTTGGCATGGTTACGCTGACTGCGGCAAATGAAGACGGCGAAGATATAATTAACTTGGAAGAAGCTTACATAAAAACGCTTGCTTTGCCTTACGGTATTACGGCAACTGCCGGGCGTTTTCTGCCGGTATTCGGTTATCTGAACGCAAAACACAGGCATGAGGACGATTTTGCCGACAGACCGCTGCCTTACCGCGCTTATTTGAACAGCGGATTTTCCGATGACGGTATCCAAGCGTCTGTTGTGCTGCCGACAAGCATTTACAGTGAAATCGGGGGCGGCGTTTTCCGCGGAAGAGGTTTTCCCGCGGCAACAGTTAAAGACGATACCCCGGGTTTAGTAACCGGGTTTGCGCGAATCGGCGGAGATTTTGGCACAGGCCACGACTGGCTGTTCGGAATTTCATATTTACATGCCAGAGACAACGGGCAGGGAAGAGAGTCTGATGATGGTCTTGTTTTTACAGGCTCCAATGATTTATACGGCATTGATTTCAAATATGTTTATTCGCCAAAAGGCAATAACAAACACACTGAGTTTTCTTTGCAGGCCGAATACTTGTTTCGCAATGAAGAAGGCGAATATGAAGACACATTAACGTCTGCCGTTGCGGATATTGACGACAGCACATCAGGTTTTTATGCGCAGGCAGTATATAAATTCATGAAAAAATACCGGGTTGGTTACCGCTATGCGCTTTTAAACGCGCTTAAGACGCCAGCAGGTTTTGAAGGCACGGCATTAGATTCCGAAGGACATAATCCTCAAATGCACAGCTTAATGGCGGAATACAATACCAGCGAGTTCGGGCGTTTCAGAGCGCAGTATAATTATGATAAAACTCACGGCAGGGCGGACAGCCAGGTTATTTTGCAATATGTGATTACTTTCGGCGCTCACGGCGCGCACACATTTTAAAACGGAGGCAAAAATGAAAAAATATTTACTGACGTTTTTAACATTAACGTTCTTTTCTATTTTCTCATCCGCGGCGCAAGCGCAGATTAACGTTTTTGCTTGTGAGCCGGAATGGGCTTCTTTAGTCTTTGAAATTGCAGGCGATAAAGCGATAATTTTTACCGCTGTCACGGCGCAGCAGGATCCGCATACCGTTGCGGCAAAGCCGAGTTTGATTGCCCAAATGCGGAAGGCGGATTTGGTTATAGGCTCCGGCGCGGAACTTGAAACCGGCTGGCTTTCTATATTGCTGCAAAAAGCCGGGAAAAAGTCCGTTCAAATGGGAGCTGAAAATAATATTATGGCTGCCGATTATGTCAAACTTTTGGAAGTTCCAAAACAGCTTGACCGCAGTATGGGCGATATTCACGCAGAAGGCAATCCTCACGTTCATTTAAATCCCAACAATTTGCTCTCCGTTTCAGATGCTGTTCTGGCAAGACTTTCAGCCTTAGACCCGGCAAACAAAGCTTACTTTGAACAGCGCCATGAAGCGTTTAATAAAAAAATTCAAAATCAGATTCAAATATGGGAAAAACAAGCTGCGCCGCTTAAAGGAATGGCAGTTATTTCAAATCACCCTAATATGACTTATTTGTATGACTGGTTAGGCATTGTTTCTGCCGGAACACTGGAACCAAAGCCCGGCGTTCCGCCGACATCAAAACACTTGTCCGAATTGATTGATATTGCAAAGAAGAAAAATGTCCGTTTAATTGCGTATGCGCCTTATGAAAATCCGAAAACTGCCAAATGGCTGTCCGGCAAAACCGGTATTCCTGCGGCAGAAATGCCTTTTACTGTTGGCGGAAGCGGAACAAAAGATCTTTTCGAACTCTTTGATAAAACCATTCAAATTTTACTTTCAAATAAGGAAGGGTAAACAATGTTTTCTGAAATTTCCGTCATTTTACCGGCATTGATTGCGGGAATACTGATACTTGCCATTCATGTGCCGCTAGGGGTTGAGGTAATAAAGCGCGGGATAATATTTATTGATCTTGCCATTGCCCAACTTGCGGCAATGGGCGCGTTCTTTGCAACGCTGCTTTTCCATGAATGGGAAGGCACAATCGCCTACGTTTTTGCGGTTCAAAGCCTTGCTTTCTTGTGCGCGCTTACAGGCGGTTTGTTTTTCATGTATATTGAAAAACGCCACAAGAAAATACAGGAAACAATTATCGGATGCGTGTTTGTTTTATCGGCAACTTTGATATTGCTTGCGCTGAGCCAAAACGCTCATGTTGGCGAACATCTGAAGGATTTGCTGGCCGGACAACTGCTGTTTGTTTCATGGTCTCAAATAGGTTTGCTTGGAACAATGGCAGCTTTATCCGCCTTTGTTATGTATAAATTCCAAACCTTAGTTTTCGGCAGATGGTTTTATTTGTTTTTTGCCATGTTTGTTACGGTATCAGTCCAGCTTGCGGGAATCTATCTTGTTTTTGCGACGCTGATATTTCCCGCTGCAGGCGTGTATTATGTTATGCAGTATAAAAATAAATTACTGCTTGGATATTTGGGCAGCTTTTTAGGGCTTATCGGCAGCCTTATCGCAGCGCTTTTGTTTGACCTGTCAACAGGCCCTGCCATTGTTTGGGGTATTTCAATAGTAATGCTGGTTATTTTTTGCATTAAGTCTTATGCTGACAGAAAAAATGCCGCATAATTATAATGAAAATCCATACAACGTTAAAACACAATATATTGGTATAAAATATACTTTTACACCAATATATTGTGTTAAAAAATTGACTTTTAAAAAAAATTTTATTAATATAGACGAATTAAAAGGAGGCTGTAACAATACAAAAAGCAGGAAGTACTTTCTAAGGGAAGAAGGGTGAAAGTCCCTCGCTGGTCCGCAACCGTAAAGCCGGAGCGCTTAGACAGTATTAAACTTACGAGACTAGGAGAGTATTATGGAACAAATTGTAAAAAGAGACGGAACCGTCGTAGATTTTAACGAAGCAAAAATTACCGCGGCAATTTTAAAAGCGGCGGAAGTTACAAAAGAGTTTGACGCGCAAGCCTCAGTTCACCTCACGCAGGCAACAATATCACTGCTTAAAGCCAAACACGGACTTCTCCATCAGCCGAATATCGAAGAAATACAAGATGTCGTTGAAGAAGTTTTAATGGCTTCCCAATACAAAAAAACCGCCAAAGCCTACATTCTCTACCGCCAGCAGCAGTCAAAAATAAGAGATTTTGTATCCGCGTCCAATAATGACATGGTTGACGAATATCTTTCCCAGCTTGACTGGCAGGTAAAAGAAAATTCAAATATGTCATATTCGATACAAGGCCTTAACAATTACATATCTTCCAACATAAGCAAAAATTACTGGCTAAATAAAATCTATCCCGATGAAGTAAAAACTGCGCATTTGTCGGGAGATATACACATTCACGATTTAAACATAATATCCGTTTACTGCGTAGGCTGGGACTTAAAAGATTTGCTTTTGGAAGGATTCAAAGGAGTAAAAGGAAAAGTTGAAAGTTCGCCGGCAAAACATTTCAGGACTGCGCTCGGGCAAATGGTCAACTTTTTATACACTATGCAGGGTGAATCGGCGGGCGCTCAGGCGTTTTCAAATTTTGACACATTGCTTGCGCCTTTTATCCGCTACGATAATCTTAATTACGAACAGGTAAAACAGTGCCTGCAGGAATTTGTTTTTAACATGAACGTGCCTACGAGAGTCGGCTTTCAGACTCCTTTTTCAAATATAACAATGGATTTGACGGTTCCGAGTTATTATGCCGATGAAAGCGTGATAATCGGCGGAAAATTTCAGGAACAAAAATATAAAGATTTTCAGCCTGAAATGGATATGTTAAACAAAGCGTTTTTTGAAATTATGATGCAGGGCGATTCTTCAGGCAGAGTTTTTACTTTTCCTATACCTACTTATAATATAACAAAAGATTTTGACTGGGAAAACAAAAATATTGAAGGTCTTTGGGAAATGAGCGCTAAATACGGGATACCTTATTTTTCAAACTTTATTAATTCGGATATGAATCCCGAAGACGCGCGTTCAATGTGCTGCCGTTTAAGAATTGATAACCGCGAATTGGAATACAGAGGCGGAGGCCTTTTCGGTTCAAATCCGCTGACCGGCTCCATAGGAGTAGTTACGCTGAATTTGCCTAAGATAGGTTTTCTTGCAAAAACAAAAGAAGAGTTTTTTGCTCTTTTAAAAGAACGCATGATTATCGCGAAAACTTCCCTTGAAATAAAGAGGAAACTCCTCGAAAAATCAACTGACGGGAATCTGTATCCGTATACAAAGTTTTATTTAAGAGGAATAAAAGAGCGTTTCGGAGTATATTGGAAAAACCATTTTTCGACAATAGGTCTTGTGGGCATGAACGAAGCGTGCACAAACTTTTTAGGCGAAGATATCGCAAGCGCCGAAGGCTATAAATTTTCGCTTGAAGTAATGGATTTCATGAGAAAACAGATTGTGGAATTCCAGAAAGAAACGGGAAATAACTACAATCTTGAGGCAACCCCCGCAGAAGGCACAAGCTATCGTTTGGCAAAACTGGACAAAGAAAAACTTAAAGATATCAAATGCGCCAATGAATTCGAGTATACAAACAAAAAAGCATATCCTTATTACAGCAACTCAACGCAGCTTCCGGTAAATCATACCGACGATATTTTTGAAGTTTTAGACCATCAGGATGAGCTTCAGACAAAATATACGGGCGGAACGGTCGTGCATGTTTTTGCGGGCGAGCGTATACGCGAAAAAGAAACAATGAAAAATCTCGTAAAAAAAGTCTGCGGCTCTTACAAACTTCCTTATTTTACTTTTTCGCCGACATTCAGCACTTGTCCCAGCCACGGTTATGTTACGGGCGAACATCCCGAATGCCCGCATTGCGGCAAGTCTTGCGAGGTTTATTCAAGAGTCGTAGGATATATACGTCCCGTAAACCAATGGAATGAAGGAAAACAAAGCGAATTCCAGTTGAGAAAAACATTTAAAATTGATCAGGAGCAGGCTGTTCTGATATGATGTCTTTTGTTATAGGAGGCTTGCAAAAAGTCTCTTTGCTTGATTATCCGGGAAAAATAGCGGCAATAGTTTTTACGCAGGGCTGTAATTTTAAGTGCGGCTATTGCCACAATCCCGAACTAAATGAAATCAACGCTCAAAAGCCGGTATATACCGTACCGGCTTTTTTTGAGTTTTTAAAAACAAGAGCCGGCAAACTTGACGGAGTTGTCATCACCGGCGGCGAAACATGCATTCAAAAAGATCTTAAAAATTTTATTTCAAAAATTAAAGAAATGAATTTTTCGGTGAAACTTGATACAAACGGTTCAAAACCGGATGTTTTGGAAGATTTGATAAAAGAACGGCTTCTTGATTACATAGCAATGGATATAAAAGCTCCCCTAAATAAATACTGCCGGATAACTAAAACAAATATTGATACCAAACAAATAAAGAGAAGCATTGATATAACCATGAATTCCGGAATCGAATACGAATTTAGAACAACCGTAATCAAAGGGCAGTTGGAAGCGGATGATTTTATCAAAATCGGCGATTTGATTAACGGAGCGAAAAAGTACTATCTGCAAAAATTTGTTCCGACAAAAATACTTGACGGGAAATTTTTAAATAAGCGGACTTTTACGGATACCGAATTTAGCAGCATAATAAGCTGTTTAAAAGAAAAAGTTGAATTAATTTCGGTCAGATAAAGGCAGAGAATAGAGAACAGAGAAAAGAGAATAGTTTGTTTGTCTTTTGCCGTTGCCGTATCTGTTATCTATTCTCTATTATCTTTTCTCTGTTTTTCTTGACAAAACCAAAGTAAAATGTTATATTCATCTAACAAATCGCAAGGGATAGAAATGATTAAGAAAGAGCAAACAATCATTAAATTAAGCGCGGCTTTAGAAAATTATCTTGAGACTGTAGCTGCCCTTAAGAAAGAAAAAAAATATGCTAGAATCGGAGATATAGCAAAAGCTCTTGATGTAAAAAGTTCAAGCGTTAATGTTGCCATTAATTTTCTTGCCGAAAACGGGCTTGTGGTTCATGAAAAGTACGGTTATGTTGATTTGACTGAAGAAGGGGAGAGAACTGCCGCTGAAATTCAAAGAAAACATGACATATTGTATAAATTTTTAAATGATATTCTTTTTATTGACGCGGATGTTGCGGCTGAAGAGGCATGTGAAATCGAACATGCTGTCAGCGATAAAACAATACTTAAGCTTGAAAGATTGTATAAACTCTTAAAAAAGCATTTTTTAATAAAAGCCGAAGATATGGAAAACTTGCGGGAGTATTTGGAAAAAGATACGGAAGAGCAGGGGTAAATAAGTCTTTATAAGAATAAGACTTATTTTTTTATAACCGTTAAGTTAGTTTAAGCTAAAACAATTTTAGATAGCTAAACAAGGTTTAGTTTTAAACTTAAAAATTAAGGAACTTTCTAAAAAAATTTTATTATATAATTTTATATGAAGTTGACATTAACAGATTTAGATATATCTAAATAATATAGGAGACTCTAATGACAAAGTTAAGTTGTGCGAAAAAAGGCGCATGTTGTAAATTTGTGTCAACGTCATGCGATGCTGACTTAGGCCGCAGGCTGCTTGAGATGGGCTTTATGCCGGGTGAAGATATTGAGGTTGTTACAAATACCGGGTTTAAAGGAAGCATCATGGTAAAAGTCAAAGGTTCAAAAATTGCTTTGAGCAATAAAATTGCGGATCAGATTATGGTTTTGGAAGAGGCTGATAATAAAGATGCAAAAGAATAAAACTATTACTGTTGCTCTTGCCGGCAACCCCAATTGCGGCAAGTCCACTATTTTTAATGATTTGGCCGGAGCAAATCAAAGAGTGGGCAATTATTCCGGCGTAACGGTTGAAAAAAAAGAAGGAACAAGGCATTATAAAGGGTTTGACATAAATTTCGTGGATTTGCCGGGAGCCTACAGCCTTTCGGCTTTTTCCGAAGACGAAGTTGTCACAAGCGATTTTCTTATTAACGACAAGCCCGACATAATAATTAATGTTATCGACGCTTCAAATATGGAGCGCAATCTTTATTTGTTCACGCAGATTATAGAACTTGATATTCCCGTAATAGTCGCCTTAAACATGGTTGATATTCTCCAGTCACAGGGGAAAACTGCCGATATTAAAGAGATGTCGTCACTTTTAGGCGTGCCTGTTTTTGCTACTGTAGGCAATAAAAAAATAGGGATTAACGATATTTTGGAATGTATAGTGGGAAACTGTGAAAATGAAAAGTTCAAAAACCAGGCAAGAGCAAAAGTTGATTACGGCGACGATATAAAAGAAGAGACTGATAAGCTCAAATCCCTGATTGCTAAAGATGAAAACCTTTTAAAATATCCCGGAAACTGGCTTGCCGTCAGACTTCTTGATAACGACCCCATAGCTTTAGGCGCTGCCGGGAAGGCTTCAAACGGCAAAGATATACTTGCCCAAAATGAAAAAAGCAGAAAGCACATCGAAGAACATTTCGGCAAAAAACCCGAGATTGAAATTACAGGACGGCGCTATGGTTTTGCCAGAGCCGTTGTCAAGACCGTCGTCAGGGAAACTGACGGTAAAAAAGCCGATATAACGGAAATAATAGACAATTTCGCGCTCAATAAATATCTGGGAATACCGATATTCGCCGCGGTAATGTATATTATTTTTAAATTTACGTTTACGCTTTCCGGCCCTGTTGTAAACGCGTTCGGGTTATTTTTCGAATGGCTCGGCGGTTTTGCGGGCGGGATTATTCCTCAAGGCCCCGTGCAGTCGCTGGTTGTTGACGGCATAATAGGCGGAGTAGGCGGCGTTTTAAGCTTTTTTCCTTTGGTTCTTTTTATGTTTTTCGCGATTGCATTTTTCGAGGATTCGGGATACATGGCAAGGGCGGCTTTTGTTATGGATAAAATAATGAGCAGATTCGGTCTTCACGGAAAATCTTTTCTGCCGCTTATGATTTCCACAAACGGCTGCGCTGTTCCGGGCATACTTGCTTCAAGAACTTTGGATTCGAAACGCGACAGGCTGATAACAATGTTTGTCACTCCTTTTATGATATGCGGAGCAAAACTGCCGGTATTTGCTTTGATTATCGGAGCTTTTTTTTCGGCTAAATATCAGACTAATGTAATGTTTATAATGTATATATTAAGCGTTGTTATCGCTTTGTCTATAGCAAAACTTCTCAGCGTGACAATACTTAAAGGCGAGCCCGCGCATTTTGTTATGGAACTTCCGCCATACCATATGCCTACTTTGAAAGGGCTGCTTTTAAAAATGTGGGAAAGAGGCTGGCTTTATGTAAAAAAAGCGGGAACAATAATAGTTTTGGCGTCAATTATAATTTGGGCTGCTTTTGCTTATCCGGTTGTGAAAGGAACCGAGAACCTCGATGAAACGGAAATTGCCGCTGCGCAAATGTCCGGAAGTTTCGCAGGAAGAGCCGGAAGGGTTTTGGAGCCTTTGTTTAGACCCATAGGAATGGACGGCAACAGGGCGATTGCATTAATAGCGGGATTTGCGGCTAAAGAAATTGTCGTAAGCACGCTCGGGACAATTTATTCTTTGGGCAGCATAGATCCCGAAGAAGCGCAGCCGCTTCAAGAAAGAATAGCCGCAGATCCTGATTGGTCTCCGCTTAAAGCCGTAGCGTTTCTTTTATTCTGCCTCATTTATATACCGTGTATTGCGTCGGTGGTCGTATTTTTTAAGGAAACAGGCTCCAGTTATAAATGGCTGGCGCTTATGGTTGGCGGGACCACGCTTTTAGCATGGATAGTCGCTTTTATTGTTTTTCAGCTGGGAACTCTTCTTGGAATAGGAGTACAGTAAAGGCAATTACGAATTACTAATTACGAATGACGAATCAACGGCGAACGGCAAAAACAATTACGAATTAAGTGCAATGAAAGGCGGAAGTTCGGCAGATTGGCAGCGGAAAAACAAAGTATTATTTGAGTGTGAAAAAATATATTAAAGAGGTAAAAATGCAAAATATTATAATACTCATAATTGTTATAGCGGCGGTATTTTTTTTTGTAAGGCATTTTGTTAAAAGAAAAAGCTGTTGTTCGGATAATAAAACCGATAAACGCTCTTGTTTTGGATGTTGTTATAAACAAAATCAAAATGACAAAAAATAACGGTATGTTTTCTGTTGTAAAGGAGGAGATATCAGTTTTATCTCGATTTTTTTCTTTTTTGTGTTTGACCGCCGCTTGCGCAACAAAGCATCATGTATACCGAGCCTAAATATAATAAAAAGAGAGGGCGAAACCTAAGCTATCAGGCAAAGGCTGCGTCCTCCGTCATTAAAGGGCATACACTTTAAATTATATTAAGCGTTTCTTGGACAGACGGATTTGATGTGTTTTCATACCTAATGATTGTATTTTTAAATTCTTTTTTAATACCGCCGGTAAATTCATCAGCCCAAGAAGGCGTTAAAACGTCAACTCCGGAAAAATCAAGCACAAACTCAGCTTCGCCGGCCTTTAATGTATATGCTTTCGCAGCCAAAAAGGCTTCTTTTCCTTCAGGTCTTGAAACTAACAAATTTCCAAATTTTGATATTTGAATTCTCATAAATTTACTCCTAATACTTAGAGTGTGAACAAACTCTAAGTACAGCTAAACAACCATTGACATATAGATTTTAATATTATTTATTCCTACATAAAGATGGAGAAACCTAATCAATTCAGCAAAGGTTGCGCCTTCTGGTTTATATTTGATATAAAAAAGCAAAAGAGCGTGGCCTAAACTATCCAGTAAAGGCGACGCTCCCTGCATCATTATTGTAGCGTAATTACTTTTTTAAGTCAAGCAGTTTATTAGACTTTGCAATGATTAATAACCTGTCGGCATTTCTAACAAGATTAAATTGTTTTATTACTTGAGAAACCCCTCTATCAGATATTTTAGTTCTTCTTAAATCAAATATTATATTTTTAGATTGTTTTAATGCTTTTCTAAAAATATTTTCTATTGTACGCTTGCTATTATTTTTTGGAGCTTTAATTTCCCAAAGAATCCCGTCCATTTTTATATCGGGATTTTTTATTCCTTTTGTTCTATTAGGCGTTAAAAACTCAACATCTTTTCCGAGTTTGTTAAAAAATTTTGCCGTATCAAGTTCGTGCGGTTCGGGACGATACTCAAACGGAATAATCGTTTTGCCAAATTTTGTCATAGATGTATTATAGTAAAAAAATATATACAGTTTCAATTTGTAAAACTTTATTTATGTAAATTTTATTTCAGTAAGTAAAAAATAAGGAGAGTTGGATAAATAAGACACAAAAAGATTCAGCAACAATAGAAAACCGGACAATAACAAAATTTTTGTTATCGTCCGGTTTTATGTCTTTACTCCGCCTCGGCCTTTAGCATACAAAAGACGCTAACTCATCCGTTTGCCAAGTTTGTTTTAATGCGCCTATGCTGCTTTTCCTATTTTCTGACATTACTTTTTATCTTTTCTCAATTATCTGCCGTTACGCTGCAGACAATATGCTTTCGTAATCTTTCATGCTGAAATCCGGTTTGATATCGTCTTTTGTCAAATTCTTTCTTCTTTCTTCGGCTATCGGCGGTATAAGTTCTATAATTGAATTTATCGCTTTAACTTTAGCTGTCTTTTCCGTATCTTCTCCGAAAGCAGTCTGCATTAATTCTTGAATCTTTGCGTAGAGTTGATTTTCCGCTTGTCTCTTTGTCAAATTACTCGTGAACTGTTTTTCGCTGATTTCTAAGCCCTTTCCTTCTGCGTTTTCCCAAATCTGAAAAACTAAAGCGCGTCCCAAAATAATTTCATAATTTTTATCCTGAAGGCCATTCGGCTTATGCGCTTTTCTTAGCGCCTTTGCCGTAAGTATTTTTTCGATTAGACCGCTAACAAATGCATCGTACGTTTCCTTTTTATCAATCTCTTTCATCTGACTTGTCTGGCTTTCCAATTTCGTTATGTAAACAGATATAGGGTGGGATTGAGGCAAATCAAGTGCTGATATGATTTCTCTATAATTGCCGGCATCGTAAGCAATAGCTACCTCTAATTCTTGTTCCGGGCTCATTTGCGGCATATCTTTAATATCAAAATTTCTTGCCGCGTTTAAAGCAAAATCAGGCGTCATTTTTTCCGGCGTAAACATCTTTAATATTTTCATGCTGGAAATAGCTTCTATTATCTGCGATATGAATAATCCGCTTTTTTCAGATGTTATTGCATTGTTAAACTGCGAGCTGCTTATCATGAAATAGCCCGGAGGAGCGGTTCTTACTTGTTCTTCAAGCTCTTCGAGAGTGTTGAAATCCTTAGCTTTTGTAACGGTTGAAACAGATCCGAGAGCATAATTATGAATTTCAATTTTACCTTCAGCGTTTGTAAGGATATGTCCGGCAAATCCAGCATTTTTGAGATCGTTCGGTACTTCCCGAGATACTAAATTTAGAAATACATGAACGCCGTCTTTTCCTGCAGCGTTTAAAAATTCCAAGAAACGCTGTATCCCTATTTCGTTTATAATGCTTCGAGCCAATGCTTCGTCTATTACAATCTGCCCGTTTCCTATTTTTTGCTGTTGTTCAAGAGCTTCAATGAATTCTTCTCTGGTTTTCACCTTATCAATATCATGCAGCAGCCCCTTCGCGAAAGTAAAACCGTCAGTGTTCTTAGTTTTTCTTAAAGAAGCGTTATATTCCGCGACTTTACCTTTTTCAAGCATGTCTTTAAACAGATTATATCCAACCTGGACATTACCGTTATCAGAATAAGTTATTGCTTTTTGCGCGTCCGAATGGTCAACTTCTATCCATTCAATCGAAATATTCCTCAAGTTTGCGGATGTTCCGGCAATTTGTTTTACAATTGTATTGATTTTTCTGTTGGAAGCAAGCTCGGCGGCTATAGATTCATCAAGCGAAGTGTCTGCATATACAACAATGGCGCCCTGTGACCTTCCTGTCCATAAACCGCTTCTGCCGCTTGGAACAAAATTCAGCTCCGGGTAATCTTTAGGAATGCCTTGTCCTTTTATAACATACACGGGAAGATTGACATAGCCTTCTGTTGTCAAAGTAGCCGCAGCGCCAAACTCTCTTACGGCGTCTACTATGCCGGACTGCTCTATAAAATGAGAGTTTACGATTATTTGTTTGGCTTCATCGGAAAATAACGATGATAAAAAGTTTGCCGCTATTTTAGGCAAATTCATAATGAAAACAGCGGGAGCAATCAATCTTGGCCCCATATTTTTGTGCGCAAGAAAGTTTATCAAATCCGTGTCTTTTTGAGAAATTGTTTCCGGAGCTCTTGATTTGCGCGTTGTCTGCGCCAAAGCAGGCGCTGCTTTGGTTTTTTCGCCAAAACGTAAAAAAGAACCCGGAGAACGTAGATAGTATTTCCCGTTTATTCCTCTTGTAATTTCAAATAAATGCGCCGTTTCGGGATTTTCAAGTTTTATTTCGCCGTTTACATTTATAATTTTATTTGCGCCTATTTTTTCCGAAATAACAAAATCTATGGGTACGCCTTCTCCGTTTGCAAGCATAGGTATTTCGAATACAGACATTGCCTTTGGAAGTTCTTCTACTCTCTTAGGGTTCATAATTTCCGAAAGAGAGTTTGCAAGCTCGTCGTCAGATTGCTGCCGTGCTTGCGAATCTTCGTACTTCTGTCTTTCGACCTTAGCAGGATTTTCGAGATAAAGCTGGTTGTTAAGAAGCTGTTCCGTACCTTCTCTCACAGCTCCGTCTTTATTATAAATAGGCAGATTTTCAACTTTTTTCAAAAGATTATTATAGAAATCGGTTCCACTGAAAACTGAATATTGATCCGTAAGAACTGATTTTATGCTATTTGCATAAGTATCTGTCAGATATATGTATAGATTTCTTGGAATCTCTTTACTTCCTTTGTTTATAAAAGTTGCCGACATAATTAATGCAAATGTCTGACTTATATTCTCAAGTATCTGATTGCGCGCCTGCTCATTACGTTCAATACCGTTTAAATCTTTCATAATGTCAATATCGCGCAGCATAAAAGCGTTTAGTCCGGTAAGAGCAGCCCTTAAATCATAATCATTTGTTATTGATATTTCTCCGTTTTTAAGATTTTCCATAAACTCATCAATCAAATCATCAAATTCTTCGATATCTGCCATATACACGCCTGTAAGTAAATTAAAAGCAAACAATCTGTGCATAATATCCGTATCTTTATTGTTTGCGATGTCTGCCAGCGTATTAGCGTTTTTCATATGGCGCATTACATTTTTAATATATCCGAATTCGGTATTGGGGAAAACTCCTTTAAGTTGTTCCTCAGAATAGGAATCGTAATTCTTGGCTATATTTAGATCAGTCAGCCACAGCTCGTCCGCATAATGTCCGGCATTATCCGTTGAAGGTCTGTTGCTTATAAAATTTTTCCGGTTCATAAGAGACAAATCATGTTCGCCCGTTGTATAATTCTTAACAAAATCAAGAAATGCTTCTTTATTGAAATCTTTGAATATTCCCGGCCTAGACAACATATAATCGCTGAATTTGTCCGTAAAATTTTCAAAAAGAGCTTTCTGTGATTCGTAGTCCTTCACAGACTTAATGCTTACGGCAAATTTTAGTATAGCCTCGGTAAGATGAGTCCACATGAATTCAGCGCTTGCCGCTTTAACTCCATTCTGTAAAATATTTATAAAACCCATTGCGGCGCTATGCTCGCCCATAGGTTCCTGCTGCTTATCGGAAAATAAATGCAGAGTTAAATACGAATATTTATAAGGCAATATTTTTCCCATTAATGAATCTATAAAGCCCTGCCCTGCAAAAGAAAAAAGTTCATGTAAAGTTCCTATTTCATCCGAATTGAACTTAAAAAGCAGGTCCGGAGCCAGAATAAACAGATAGTTATGAAAAAGCTCATGAGCGGCGTAGCTTGCCTGAGTGTGATCTATAGTAAAGTCAAACCCCGAGCCTGCCGTTGTATGTCCTTTGTCATTCGCAGTTGGCCGCAGGTTTACGATAACGGCAGCCGCCATTTTTTCAAAAAGAGTATCGTAATATACGCCGTAAGGAAATTTTTCTGTTTCAACGCTCTTTGGAATACCGAGATTATTCATAAGCAGAATATGCGTGCCCATCAATATTGCTTTCAATTCATAGTTGTTTTCTGCTGTCATCGAAAGTATTTCGTCGTCAAAATTTTTGATAAATGCGGCAGGATCTTTAACATCCTTATCCGGACTGCCTTTAATTTTTAGATAAAGAAGCGCTAACAGCCGCATTTTTAGATTTTCTTTTTCATTTTTAAATATTTTAAGCAAATAATCCTCATCATCTCTGTTGATGAGGATTTCAAAATATTTAGCGGTATTAGATGGAAATGCTTTATTAAACAGGCCGCGCTGGTCTGTGTTCATTTCTTCGCCGTTTTCTGTCATAAACCTGATAGCGTCGGCTATATCATTATCTATTCTATTTAACAAAAAACTGTATTCCGCGGACGCAGTTGTATTGACTATGGGCATATTTTTAACAAACTCAATCTTGGCGTTAAGATAAGCGTCGATATTTGACGATGCGTTTTTCTTTTTGTCTTGAATGCTGTCTTCTGCAATCTTGCGCATGATCTTTAAAAGATGTTGATTTTTTATAGCGCCGCTGTCTATAAGTTTTTCTAATGCGCCAATTTGCGTTTTAAATCCCGGAGCAAAATCATAGGTAGAAAAGAAGAAATTTCTGATGCCATCTTCTATCTCTTGAGGTATAGTCTCATCCTTGCCGTAAGACGCATCAATAAAATTAATCCTCTCTGCAAAAATTTCCTGCGTTCGAATGGCAAATTCATCTCTTTGCTCTCCTGTTATATTCGTAAATGATTTCATAAGATTCAGATAAATGAAATCATGAAGAACAAAATTCGTTTTGTTGTTTTTTGCCAGTTTAGTAAACACCTCTATCCATATATACATAAATGCCGGTCTGTTCGGGAAAAACGATTCTGATTTGAAATCTTTCTTAGGCATATCCGGATTTGAAAAATAAGTAAACAGCGTATCTAATCCGCTAAGAAGCAGGAGCGTGTCTGCAGACTCAATATTTAAAGAAGTTCTATTTTTCAACATTGACACTGTCAATGACTTCATAGATGCCTGGAGATAAGCAGTAACTTCATTAAGAGCTTTTTCGCTTTCCTGTACATTTACCTGCGCGCCTGCAGCCGAAAAAAGTTTTTTCGCGTTTTCAAACATTTTTAATGTCTCGCGCAGCGCGGGATTAATATCAATCTTTGCAATCTGCGCCGACAAAAAGCCGTCCGGTTCTCCGGCTTTATCTTTTCTTAAAACATTGCTTACCGCTTCTTCCATAATTTTTGGTATTTCGGGATTTGTAAATTTGCGCGGGATTATAATTTCAAATATTTCAAGCTGGGTGAACTGCATTATTTTTTTGCCGGCGCGTCCGAAAAAATCTATAAAGTCTTTTTTAAGCGAATCCGGTATATTTTGGTTTCCGGGATATATTTCATCCAGCAAAGTTAAGTTTTTATTAAGTAACAAGAAAGATTGGGATTGTCTGAAATGTTCGTTTAATTTCTTATTATTGGAAGCCTCCATAAAATTTATCATGACGCCGGCATTAATATAATTTGTAAGAGCAAATCCCTTCTCATTGTTTTTCGATAATTCCACAAAGGCAGACCATATATAATCAAGCTGTTTCTGGGTAAATTTTAAATCGCCAAAAGATTTTTCCTGTACTGAAGGGTTAAAAAAATAATTTGTAAGTATGTCCACGGAAGCAAGAAATAAAAACGAGTCCGGCGAGTTTAAATCCGCTTTAATTTTAGCCGCGGCGTCTTTTGACGCAAAAGATTTTACATAATCCGAAACGGCTTCAAATGAGTTTTTTATGTCTTCGTCGCTGACGTTTTCACCTCTTGCTTTTGCTTCAAACTTGTTTTTCGCGGTTTCCAGCATTTTGAAATCTGTCCTGTATTTTTCTGAAACCATTGAAAGAATTTTGTCTTTTTTCGGTCTGAGTTCATTAAAAAGCGTATTTGTATCAAGTATATCGGAATATCTTGCAATATCCATTGAGGTAAGAGTATCGAAAACCAAAAAATCAAAAGCAATATTTTGCTTCGAAATATTGATATCTGACGGTTGATACCCTGTCAGAAGCCTGTAAAAATTTTCAAGAGCATCGAAAGAATTAAAAATTTTGCCAAGCATATCTCTCAGCTCAGAATGAACCCGTGGATTGACGGCATCTTTAGAATACAGGTTTTCAAAAGCTTCCATAAGGCTGTATTCTGAAAAATCCGTAACATATAAATACTGAGAGCGATTACGTCTGTCGATATTGCCTTTGTTTATCAAGGCTAACGAAAGAATACTTCTATAAGTGTTTGCGGAATCTTTAAAAAAATCTCTTTGGTTCTTGCCAGACATTACGGCTTCATGAAGCCCGGCAGCGACTGCCTTGAAATCGAATATATTGTTAATTTCTATTTCGCGGTTTTTAAATTTATTGATAAATTCATTTATATTTATCAGCTCGCTGAAATCTTCAGTATTGCCAATCTCTCTTATCATTGCCAAAGCATAAAGCCTGTGCTTAATGTCAGCTGAAGAATCATTAATTATATTTTTAAGCTCATTCGGAGATTTATTGTTTTTCATTATATATAAATATTCTATTTCATCCGGATGAAAACCGAATTGGAAAAGACGTTCTGTATCTTTAGAAATATATTTGGCAGCTTTAAGCTCTGCCAGCGATAAGTCAAGTGCATAATTTTTATAATTTTCCGTTGAAGACATATTTTCAATGAGGCGCTTTCTCTGTAATATCAGCTTTCCGAGCTCTGTTCCTTCAAGCTGTTTAAACAGGTTTAAAAAATATTCTTTATCTGTTTTAGTTTCAGGAAAATTATTTGATATAAAATCCGCGTAGTTTTCCAAAAAAGCGGTAAATAACGAGCTTTGCGTTGTGTAGTCTTCGTACCGGGTGTCTTTTGTAAACTGAATAATCGCTTCCGCAAGATGAGGCAATGAAAAAATATAATTGAGTTCTTTAAATACTGTCCAAGCCGTATTTAAAAAACCTCCTACCGCAGCATGAATATTTTGTTCCGGCTGTTCAGTGTTGCTATATAAAAGAAAATTCATGCTATATCCTTTGAAAGGTTGAAGATTTCCGAGCTTTTCAACAATCACTCCCATGATAGTAAAGGCAAAGAGTTCGTGAAACGTTCTATCGGTTTTGCTTATTATTATGTCAAGTTTTGGAACAAGAAACTCCAAATAAGTATGTCCGAGTTCATGGGCAATAATGTCGATTACGGCAGATGCTTTTGTGAAAATAAGTCTTGAGTTAGCTCCAACTTTGTCATGTTCCGCCTGCGCGACAATTATAGAGGATGCTATTTTTTTAAATAGATCATTATACTGATTGACGGCAATAAACTTAAATTCTTTCGTTAGAAACAGATGCGTGCCCATGGCAGCAGCTCTCAAGTCAAAATTGTTTCCGATTTCAAATGTAGTTACAACTTTCTCAAACTCATTCGTTATTGAAACGGTATCTGTATCGCTGATAGTTTGTCCGTTTGCCTTTAGATACATCATGGCAAAAAGCCTGTATTTCAACTCTTTAGTTTTGTCGTTAAAAACTTTCCGTAAATATACATTATTTTCTCTGTTAACTAAAATGTGAAGATAATCATACTCCCCGTTAGGAAAAGCCTTATGTATGTTAGGAAAGTGCCGTTTTATATTTTCGTGAGGGATCGCGTCAAAGTTATTGTATTCATAAAGAGCTCCAAGGTTATCTGCGATTTCTTCAACTGTATTGTTCAAATTATCCTGATAATCAAATGCTGTATTTTCACCGGTAGGGTCCGAGAATGTTGGCGCGTAAGAAATTTTCGGGATTTCTTTTGAATATTTTATTTTGTCATTAAGAAGCGATTCCAGCTTCTCAGAAGCAGTAATATTATCAACAAGTCGGCTTTTCTCGGATATATCTCTGCCAAGGTCTGGTTCAATAAGGCTGAAAGTTCTTATAAAATCTTCCGGATTAAGATCCGGGTTAAAATTTTCCTTAAGAAATTTTGAATATGCTTCCAAAAATTTTCGAATGAAAACGCTTTGCGAAGCGTAGACGGATTTGTCATTTTTCGCAAATTCAACTATTGCCTGAGAAAGATGTATCAATGAAAAAGGATAGTTCAATGCTTTAAATGCTGCAGAGATACTGTTAATAAATCCTTTTGCAGCGCTATGAATTTCTTGTTCATCGAAGCCGTCTTCTCCAAATTTTAAAGTCATAAAATTTTCGGCGAAAAAAGGAATTTTTTTCATTATATTTACAGCAATATAACCTTGTATTGTATATGCAAAAAGTTCATTGAGCATGCTTATATCAGAGTAATTAGACAAAATATATAGGTAATAGTGTCCCAGTTCATGCGCGATTGCGTCAGGCGATACATATTTACGCGTAAACATCAAAGTCTCATTAGCCGCTATCTTCTTATTATTATTCGGGTCTCCAACAATAATGGCAGATGACATTTTTGTAAATAAATTTTTATAATTTCTTGAAAATCTTAAATCTTCGTGTTCTTTGGTAATGTTTAATTCCCGAGAAAGAAGCAGATGAGTTCCCATTATTGAAGCCTGCAAGTCAAAATTATTGCTGACTTTAAACGAATTAATATTTTCGCGGTATGCTTGCGCGAGCGACTCTATATCTTTATCCGTAAGTCCGCCTTCCGAATCAAATTCACGATTTGCTTTGAAATACATGGCGGCGAAAAGCCTTTGGTGAATAGAGTGCTTATTTTCTTTGTTCTCAATTACGCCGAGTAAAAAATCTTTGTCGTTTTTATGAGACAGTATGTCAATATATTCATACTCGCCTTCAGGAAAGGCTTTTTTTAGTTTGCTTTCGTCAGGCAGAATTCCATAATCGCGTAAAATCTTTAAATTATAGGAAATATCGTTAATTATTTTATAAAGCAGATATTGATAATTTTCAGCATCATCATAATCGTCTATGCTTGGGATTTTTTGCGTCATGTTAAATTTTTTATCAAGAAGAGAATCCAGTTTTGCGGAAACCAATTTTATTCTTAAAGCTTTCACTTTATCTATAATATCCTGATTTTTCAGCGAAGAGTCATTTAACAAACGTATCAGCGCATTGTCCGCGTTATCGTCATTTTTAAATAACCCGTAAAGGGCTTCCAGATTGCCGAGAAAAATCTGAGGGATTTTTCCGCTCTCTCCGTACTCGTTATCCAGCAGGAAAACATTGTTTTTGAAAAACTCCATCGCTTTTTTTGCAAGCGTATGGCCAAGAACCGGAAACATATTAATAAATACGTCAACAAAACCCGAAGCTCCTTTTGTCATAAGATAGTTCGACAGAAGCAATCCGTTAGCGTACTTTTCGGAAAGATAAATATATAAATGAAGTACATTGTACATATCCGATACATTAAAAACTGCTGTTTTTTGAGGATTTTGCAATAAATAGCCGGTCATTAATTCTAATGCGGCTATAAGTAAAAGAGTATTCGGCGAGGTTATATCGATTTTTTCGAACTCGATGTTTTTACTCAAATTTTTGAGCTGAGATTGTATAAAGGCAATTACTTGATCGAAATTGTTTTCAGAAAGTTCTTTTTTTGCGGTTTCAAGCATTTTAAAGGCTTCTTGAGTTTTTTCCGGCAAAGCTTTTAAAATATCGTTTTTTTGCCGTTCATTTCTTAGCGCGTCCATGTCGCTGCCAATCTCCATTGAAGTGAGAGAGTCAAAAACAAGAAATGCAAAGGCCGCCTGCCCGCTATTTTCGTCAACATTTTGTTTTATTCCGATTTTTGCAAGCCGTTCAACGGTTGACGGAGTTGTGAGTTGGTCGGACTGATTGGCTATTCCTCTGCCAGTTGATAATTTAAGTTTTGCGTCATCTTCTGCCAACAACTTGACAGTATGCGCAAAAGCAGAACTGCCGTATAAATCGTCCACACCTGATATAATATCATCACGCTCTCCGAACTTTACAAACCATCCCTTTAAGTTGTCTTCGAAACCTGATTCCATGGAAATACCTATTAATGGATACCAATTTCCTTCATTTTTTAAACCGGTACCGCGACGGGATTGATAAAATAAATATTTTTCGCCGTTATCATATTGTATTTCGACTATATTTCTGCCCATATAAAAAAATCTTTTGGTAATTTGTATATTCTTATCTTTTAAATTACTTTCTAATGTTTTTACCCTGTTAAAATATTCATTAATACGTTTGTAACTTTCTTCATTGTCATAATAAGCATAGGTTTTTCCTTCTTTTGAAGATAAAAATTCTAAAAAGTATTCTTCTAAATACTCAATATTTTCTTTATTGTTCCCTATACGTTCAAAATCATATTTTCCGGTTGACAAATCAAAAGTTTTGATGCTTATAGTTTTATTGACAGCAGTAATATTGACTTTATAATTATGATCAAATCTATGAGTAGTAACTAAATAATATGCTCCGTTTTCTTCTCTTATTTCAAATTTTTCATTTTGCAAATTTATAAAACCGTCAGAAATATTGTGGATTATAAACTTGCCGTTTTGTTTTGAGATAAAAATAATAGGAAAATCTTCATCGCTGTCTTTATAACCTTCAAAATACACCTTCCCGCCTTCTTTCATTTCGGGAAGCTTGTATGCGTTGTCAGTTCTAGGAAGCTCTTTAGGCTCTTTCCACGCTGCAGTTTGGCTTATCTTTTTTAATGCTTGTTCTCCTACTTCTTTCTTTTCTAATCCATTAGAACCAATAGTGTAAGGAGTGCCTGCCGTAATAAATATGTTTTTATCATTTCCAATATTTATTCTTGCCCACTTCATACTAACATTACGACCGGCCTGTATTGATCCATACCCAAGCCCATACATGCCGGATTTAGAAATGTTAGACGTTGTTTCAAGATTTTTAACTTTAGAACTGTCTTCATTAATTATAAGAATATCTTTTCCATCGAAATAAATGAATATTTTTTTTGAAAGGTTCGCATTATTGCCGTGTATAAAAGCGTTTTTAATCATTTCTTTAAACGATTCAGCGGTTCCTTCTATTCTCAGTTTATAGAATTTTTCTACAATGTTATCTAAAACCCTGTTTGTTACGTCTTGAAATTTTTCACCTCCGGCTTCATCTACGACGCCTTCTTCTGTTTTATTTCTGTCATATACCAACGATATTAACACAGGCTTTCCCGCGTCAATGGCATCCATTTTTTTTTGTTCAGAATTTTTGGAATCATTAGAATTTGTGAATCCTGTTATCATGGTTTTTGACCTATCAATCTCTATATCTGTAAAATCTAAGCTAACGAATTGTTCAGGTTGAAGCTTGTCAATTAAAATTTTTTCTATTTCGTTAACACGTTCAGTTTCCTTATTGTTAAAATCAATATGTAATGCTGCAGTTATTATAAATGCCGCTCTTATTTTTACGGCTAAATCTGCTATTTGTTTTATTATCGGAAAATTAATTTTGCTTTTTGCCGCCCTAAAAGCTTGTTTTGTCTGTGAATTAATACCTCCTTCCGAAGATAAAGCTTTTTCCACGGCTTCCCTGTCTTCTTCTGAATGTAAAAATAAAAACCCTTTCTGAACTTTCGGGAACCAATCGCCCAAAACCATTATCGGCGTTTCTATTCTTTTAACCCATTTTTCCTGCGTCGGTTTTGAAACATTAAATGTTTTAAAAATCCATTTTAGCCAAACCATTGTCATTTGCGGGGCGGGTTGGGGTTGCAAATGCAGTATGCTGTTGTCTTTAGGCATGAAAATTTCACGGCTGTCGCCTTGTATGACTTCAACGTGAACTATTTCATTGGTTTTTGTGTCGATTGCGAAACGAAATTTAATGTCTTTTTTCGAGTCTGTTTTAAAAAGTTCTATGATTATGGTTGTGTCCGATATTGGAATCACGCCGGGATTAGAATTATGCATCGGCGCTACCGTTACGTCGGAATAATAAAGTTGGCTGAAATCTTCTTCTTCTTTATAAAAATCAAATACTCTTAAAACGTCTCTTTGGTTATTTGTCAGAAATTCAAAAGCTCTTGCCACGAATTCCTGATATTTTAATCCATCCGCCGTTGCCGTTGAGGTAAGTTTTAAAGATTCTGTTGTCGCCCTGAAAGCTTTGGCTTCGTCCGTAATGAGCAACAGTTCTCTGTTATTATTGAGATGAGTTGCTTCGTGCGCTATTTTTACTATAAGAAAATCCATCTGTTGCTCATTGTTGAGTTTGTCAAAACTTTTTCCGGGCACTACTATGAATCTGCCGTCGAAATTTGCAAAATCCATATTCGGAGCGTCAAGGTTTTCAAGAAACAGCACGGGGTATCTTTTTCCGGGTTCAATTATTCCGTTTTTTTGCAAAATATCATATGCGGCATTTACCTGTTTTTGCCTTTTGTCTTCATTTGATTTTTCAATTGATCTGCGAACGTTTTTTTCAGAAATAAGCGAAGGAGTCTGTAAATATCCGTGTTGGCTTAAAGATTCGACGATTCTCTGCGCAGGCATGGTTATTATAGTTTCGTTTGCAGTTTTCTGATATTCTGCAGCTTGTCCGGCTTGAGCAATATTTACGGGCGTCTGCCGCGGGATAAAAACTTCTTCGCGATTTATAAACATTTCGGACGAATGCGACGTGGTCGGCGAATAGGAAAGGTACATGAATACGAATATAATAATAGCAGCTGCTCTTCTGAAAAAATTCTGCTGAGTATTTTTTTTCTGCGGCATGATGCGTAGGATCGCTTTTTCAGATTCTTTGTTATGAGCGTCCAAAAACGCTCGCTGCATTTCGAGCGGAAGTCTTCCTAATGTTTCGATGTTGATTCCATAAATGTATTTTACTTCTTTGTTCTGCGCTATAAAAGCCGCGACATTCATTTCAAACCCGTCGCCGTTTAAAAAGTTATAGAATCTGTTTTTCTCGGCAAAATTAATAAAGCCGGTTACAAAACCGTCAATATCCGGATTTAAAATTCTTATTGCGGAATTGGGAGTGAGAATGGAATGTCGAATAAGTTTAAATACTTCGTCCATGGCGGATTTATAATCTTTTTCTGTCTTAGCCGGATTATTATATCGCCTAAGGTCTAGCGCAATCCGTCCGTCTTTATTTATGATTTTTACGGTATTTCTTTTTATTTTCTCTTTGTCGGCAGGAAGAGTTATGGTATCGTTTTCAATTTTGAACTCCGGGTTAATGGATTTTAAATTATCCATAAGAGCTTTGATGTTATCCGGCGAATACCGCACGTCTTTCATTAAAGATATTCCCGCGGTAACAAGGATTTCAAATTGTTCTTGTGAAATTGCCTGCGATGCGATTCCAAAAGCAAGCGTTTCTCTTAAAAATATACTCTGCTGTCTGATTATTTCTTCATAAATTTCTTCGGCGCGTTTAGTGTCTGTTGTTACCGTAGGCGTTATAATAATGTCTGTAATGCCCTTTTTTGCGAGAATGTCTTTCAATCCTGGGCTGTGAAAACCTCCGGTGACTACAACTATTATTTCCTCGGCGTTTTTAAATATGTCGTCGGCATTGTTTGTAACGATACTTTTAGCGCTGCCTGTATCTTTTGGCTGCCAGTATTTGAATATATTGTCGCTGAAAATATCGTTTCTGTCCTCATTTATTTTATGGAACGCGTTGAGAATTTCAAAGTCTTGCTCAACGGATTTTAAGTCGTTGACAAACGCGTATTTTGCGTAAAGCGTTCTAAACTTGTCCAAGCGCGCGGCTAAATAAGCTAAATCATCGGACATGAGCGTATTTTTCATGTAATCCCTGAAGTAGCCGTAAAAATCGCTCATAAAAGCTATTTCGTTTTCCGTCTGATCATAAGACAGCGCAGTCCGAAGTCTTTCAATCAGGTGTCTTTCTTCCGCTATTAAATCCAGCGGATTAATATTTCTGCTTAATGTCTGAAGTTTAAAGAAAGTATTTAGGTCAGAGTAATGGGCGTTGAGGTTGATATCAAACATTGTGCTGAAATTTGAAAGAGCGGCGGCAAGTCTGTCTATATTTGCGAAATTATCGGTTTCATCCAGAAATATCTGGAATGCCTGAGGGGGAAGTTTTGCTTTTAAATAAGAAAGAATTGCCTGCAGCTGGAGTTGGACTTTCTTCATGTTCAAGTCCGCATTTGCTTTTGTCACGAACATGAAATTTTGTATGTTGGGATAATTAGAGGTATTTATCGGCAGAACATTGTTATACTTTTCCGGATTCGAGTTGATTTTGTTGGCGTACTTGTTTAAAATCGCGTAAAATTTGTCAGTTTTCATTTTGCCGCTGTGATATTTTTCAAGGGTTTTGTTAAAACGTTTGTTGCGGATATTGGTATATTTGCTGTCCCAAAAATTTAGATTGTTTTGAATTTTGGCAAGCAGTTCGTCGTATATTTCCTGCTTATCCAAAATATACGCAAGCCTCTTAATATTGTCTTCATGAATTTGCTTATTTTCTATACCGAATAAAAAATCTTTTTTATCGTTTTTAACCGCATAATATTCGGCCGCGTTAAGCCTTCCGTCGTTTAACATCTGTTCGACAAGAGAATCTCTCAACTGTTTGTCCTGTATTCCGGAAAGCCATTCCGTGCTGATTTTGCCGTATGCTCCTTCAACGTGCACGCTGCGGACTTTATAGTTTTTATCAAGAATTTCTATAATTCTGCTTATGTTTCTCTGCGCTTCCGGATGGCAGTGAAGGTCTTGAATGTTTACGACTATGCTTTTGCCGCCTAAATCGGAAACAGAGGTAACTTTTCCGTATTGTGTCGGAATTAGCGGAATGTTTTCAAAAATTTTCTTAAATTCGGCGGAGCCTATTTTGCCTGACGACGTCTCCTGCGTTGCCCACGCGAGATTTTGCCCCGCGAACGTCACAAGGAAACACAACATTGTCAGCAGTGATGTAAATTTCTTGATGTTCATAATTTTCTCCAATTAGAAGCTTAGAGAGCTGGGCAGCTGAGAAGCTGGGAGGAGCTGTGGTAGTTTAAGTCGTAGACATTATTCAACTTCCCCGCATCCCTGCATCCCATCTTCTGACATTTTTGTCTTTGCTCAACTTCTCAGCTTCCCAACTTCCCAGCTTCTGCTTCAAAATAAAAAACCTCTGTTTTACGCAAACAGAGGTTTTTTATTTTGAAGCAATAATATATTTTTATTTAAATAAATGCCTCTAAGCATACCTATATATATAAGTATGAAAAAAACAAACAGAGTTCCGATGTCAGCATTCGTGTGCGTTCGCAATCGGTGCCGGTCAATATCCGTAAAGTAAAAACCATTTGAAAAATCAAGATGTTTCAGAAAATCACCGCTTATGCCGCTTTGTGCTAAAATGAATTTTTGTTCCTGTTTGGCTGATAATAATGCCAAATTGCCTTCAAAGTCAAATACTGTTTTCTTAGGAGTTTTAATATTTTGGGTAAAATCATCAAGTCCGGCGATTTTTTCAGCTGAAAATACAAAGTTTTTTGCCGCGCCTTGAATATCAATTGTTTTAAAAGCCATGCTGCTTCTTTGGTAAAAGCTTTGCAAAAATATATGCGCCGGCGTGCATACTATACACGCCAGAAACGATAAAACAATGGAAAGAGAAACAATTTTATTTTTCATAGCCAATATACCATAATAAATATAGCCAATATTAGGCGATAATACAATACAAGTACGCCTTTTTCACAAAAATTTCAAAAGTTGCAATAACGGCGGAAGCTGGGAAGTTGAGAAGCTGAGAAGTTGAGCAAAGGTAAATACTTTAACGACCACAGCTCCTCTCAGCTTCTCAACCTCTCAACTTCTATTCATCTGTATTTGCTTAAACCGTCTGCATTTATTATAATTTGCATACGGTTTAAGCAAGATGAGTTATGAAAAAATTTAAAGGTTATATAACAACTAAAGAATTTACCGCAATGGGGCTTAGAAGTAACGATATAAAAACCCTCTGCGATAATGATGAAATTATAAAGATAAAGCAGGGGCTTTATAGACAGTTTGACATGTTTGGACAGAACCAGAGTTTTGTTGACATATCCGTTGCCTATCCGCGTGTAGTTATTGCGGGGTTTTCCGCCTTGGTATACCATAAGCTCACAACTTTTCTGCCGTCAAAAGTCACTATCGCAATAAACAGGACTGAACGTCCGCCTAAACTTCTTTATCCTCCGACTAATATCCTTTTTATAAACGAATCTCTTTTTAACTATGGTGTTATGGAAGTTAAAGAAGGCAAGTATAGTTTCAAAATATATAACGCGGAGCGCACCATTTGCGATGCTTTCAAGTATCGCAACCAAATGGGTATGGATATTGCCAAAGAATGCCTTGTAGAATATATGAAGCGCAAGGATAAAAATATAAACAAGCTGTATGAGATGTCCGAGAAACTGAAAGTTAAAAAAATTATGGAACCCTGGCTTATGGCGCTGGTATGAGAAATAAAAATCTTTCTAACATTGCCGCTTCCGTTAAAGCAAAACTTTTAAATATCGCAAAAAAGAAAGATGTCGATTTTAATAACATTTTACTTCGATATTTTCAGGAAAGGCTGCTTTATAGGCTTTCTGTTTCCAAATATAAGACCGGTTTTGTATTGAAAGGCGGGCTCCTCCTGATTGTTATAGACGTACCGACGTCGCGTCCTACCGTTGATATTGACTTTTTGGCTGAAAAATTAAAAAGCGACGCGAAAAAAATAGAATCTATTTTTAAAGAAATAGCCGATATAGGCCTGCCGGACGGAATTGTCTTTAATCCCGCTGCAATAACCTCGGAGAGAATAAAAGAAGATGCAGATTACGAAGGCATAAGGATAAAAATTACAGGCGTTTTAGGTAAGATAAAACAACAGGTTCAGATAGATTTTGGTTTTGGGGATGTTATATATCCGGCCAAACAGGATATTATATTTCCGTCTATACTTTCCGAAGACAAAATTAAATTAAAAGGCTATCCGCTGGAGGTCGTCATTGCTGAAAAGTTTGAGGCTATGGTAAAACTTGGCTTCATTAACAGCAGGATGAAGGACTTCTATGACGTTTATACCATATTGAAAAATTGTTCTGTTGATTCTGCCGCCCTAAAGCAAGCCATAAAGAAAACATTTCATAACAGAGGCATAGAATTAACCGCCGAACCTGAAGTATTTTCAGAGAAATTTTATAAAGACACTCTGAAGCTGAAACAATGGTCTTCGTTTTTAAAGAAGAATAATCTTACAGACATTCCTGAAAATTTGGAAAAAGTAGTGCTGGAAATAAAAAAGATACTTATCCCGATTATATATGTCGACACGCTTTAGGCAAAGACAACGGCAATGTCAAAGACAAAACGACCACAGTTCCTTCGAGCTGCCGAACTTCCGAGCTGCTAAGCTTCTACAAAAGTTTGACAATAAAGTCGGTCAAATGCTATATTATCACTTAAAATTCAACGAGAATTGATGCTTCAAAACCTCAAAAAACAAAAATTATATAATCAACGGAGGAATGATGGCCTCGCCGAAAGAAGTTTTACAAGCAAAAAAAGCAAAAGCAAAAGAAGCGCTGCAAAATGAAGGCTTTTTCAGAAAGAAACGCGTTTATGTCGGACTTGCCACATGCGAAATTGCGGCAGGCTCGCAAAGCGTTATGGACGTTTTTCAAAGCGAAGCGAAAAATCTGCCGGATGTTTTTATAAGCAGAAAAGGGTGCGCCGGAAGATGCAATCTTGAACCTACCGTTGAAGTCGTCGAAGAAGGAAAAGACACCGTAAAGTATGTCGGCATTGACGGTGAAAAAGCCCGCCAGATAATAGAAAGGCATCTTAAAAAGGGCGAAATTATATCGGAGTGGGTGAAAAAATGATAACGGATAAATTTAAAAATAATTTTAGCGGCGTAAATTTTTTCGAAAAACAGCAGCGTATAGCTTTAAGAAACTGCGGCATGATAGATCCTGAAAATATACAGGATTACATTTATAATGCGCGCGGTTACGAAGCTTTGGCAAAAGTTTTAACGGAAATGAAGCCTGCCGATGTTGTCGAAGAAATAAAAAAGTCAGGTTTAAGAGGAAGAGGCGGGGCGGGATTTCCTACGGGGATGAAGTGGGAGTTTACCGCAAAAGAAAAAAATCCCGAGAAGTATGTTGTCTGCAACGCGGATGAGGGCGACCCCGGAGCGTTTATGGACAGAAGCGCGATAGAAGGCGATCCTCACAGCATTATCGAAGGCATGATTATCGGCGGTTATGCCGTCGGCTCTTCAAAAGGAATTGTGTATATAAGGGCCGAATATCCTTTGGCGGTTGAAAGGCTTTATAAAGCTTTTGACGCCGCAAGAAAAGAAGGGGTTTTAGGCGATAATATTTTAGGTTCGGGGTTTAATTTTGACATAGAAATCCGGCTTGGCGCTGGCGCTTTTGTCTGCGGCGAAGAGACGGCGCTGATTAATTCAATAGAAGGTAAAAGGGGAATGCCGAGGTCCAGGCCTCCTTTTCCCGCGGCAAGCGGAGTTTTTGCCAAACCCACGCTTGTAAACAATGTTGAGACATGGGCAAATATAGCCGCTATTATAATTGAAGGCGCGGAGTGGTTTTCAAAAATAGGAATAGATAAATCCAAAGGCACGAAAGTTTTTGCTCTGGCCGGCAAAATAAAAAATACCGGGCTTGTCGAAGTGCCTATGGGGACAACTTTAAGAGAAATCGTTTATGATATCGGCGGCGGAATACCGGACGGCAAAAAATTTAAATCGGTGCAGACGGGCGGGCCTTCCGGCGGATGTCTTACGGAAGATTTTCTTGATACAAAGATAGATTATGAGTCTTTGGCGGCAGCAGGCTCGATTATGGGGTCCGGCGGAATGATTATTATGGACGAAGATTCATGTATGGTAAATATCGCAAGATATTTTATTGAGTTTACGCAGAGCGAATCCTGCGGAAAATGCGTGCCTTGCCGCGAAGGCACGACAAGAATGTTTGAAATTCTTGACAGAATAACCGAGGGAAAAGGCGAGGACGGAGATATTGAAAAGCTCGAAAGGCTGGGCAATGTCATAAAACAGGCTTCGCTTTGCGGTTTGGGGCAGTCCGCTCCGAATCCGGTTTTAAGCACGATTAAAAATTTTAGACAAGAATATGAAGAGCATATAAATGAGAAAAAATGCAGGGCAAATGTCTGCGAAAAGCTGGTGAACTATTATGTGACGGACAAATGCATAGGATGCGGGGCGTGCAAAAGAGCGTGTCCGGTCAACGCCATTGAAGGAAAGGTAAAAGAAAAACATAAAATAGATTTGGCAAAATGCATTAAGTGCGGAAGATGCTATAAAACCTGTAAATTTGACGCAATTAAAAAAGATTCCGCAGTACTGGAGAACATATAATGATAAAAGTCCATATAAACGGAAGACCTTATGACGTAGTAGACGGAATAACGATTATGCAGGCCGCCATAATGGCAGGCTATAAAATCCCGAGCCTTTGTTATCATCCGAGATTATCGCTCTACGGCGGCTGCCGCATATGCATAGTTGAAGTCGAAGGTATGAAAAATTTTGTCGCTTCGTGCTCATATCCGGTCAAAGACGGCATGAAAATCCACACTAATACGGAAGCGATAAGAAAAGCCAGAAAAGATATTATGGAGCTGATTCTTGATAATCATCCGCAAGACTGCAATATATGCCATAGAAACGGCATATGCGAACTTCAAAATATGGCGCGCATGGTAGGCGTTGAAGACAGAGTTTTTGAGGGCGCGAGAAAACATTACAAAAAAGACGAAGCTTCTCCGAGCATAACGAACAATCAGGAAAAATGCATTTTGTGCGGAAGATGCGTAAGGGTCTGCGCCGAAGTGCAAAATGTGCACGCGATAGATTTTGAGAAACGCGGAATCAATACAAGAGTTTCTCCGGCTTTTGACCTGTCTTTTAAGGACAGCGTTTGCACTACGTGCGGACAATGCGTAAACGTTTGCCCGACGGCAACGCTTATGGAGCACGATTATATTAAAGAAACTTTTGAAGCTTTAAACGATAAGTCGAAAATTAAAGTCGCGCAGGTAGCGCCTTCGGTAAGAGCGGCAATAGGAGAATACTTTGGAATAAAGCCCGGTAAAAACTGGGAAAAAGAAATTGCTTCGGCTTTAAGAAGGCTCGGTTTTGATTATGTTTTTGACACTCAGTTTGCGGCAGATCTTACGATTATGGAAGAAGCCAGCGAGTTTTTGGACAGATTAAAAAACAACGGAACGCTGCCGATGATAACTTCATGTTCAAGCGCGTGGATGAAATCCATGGAGCAGTTTTATCCGGATTTAATACCGAACGTTTCGACATGCCGTTCCCCTATGTCGATGATGAGTTCGATAATCAAAACTTATTTTGCCGAAAAAATCGGCGCTGACCCGAAAAACATAGTAAGCGTAGCTTTTATGTGCTGCATAGCAAAAAAATACGAAGCGCAAAGGCCGGAACTTCTTGTCGACGGCATGCGTATGACGGATTACGCGCTGACGACAAGGGAGCTTGGCTGGATGCTAAAATCCGCTGGGATAAATCTTCCGGAGCTCAAAGGCGAAGAATTTGATTCGCCGCTGGGCATGTCTTCGGGAGCAGGAACAATTTTCGGCGCTACCGGCGGAGTTATGGAAGCCGCCCTGAGGACGGCTTACGAGTTTGCGACCGGTAAAACTCTTGCTAACGTAGACATTGAAGCGGCAAGAGGGATCCCGGGAATAAAAAAAGGAAAGATAGACGTCGGCGGTACGGAAGTCCGTTTTGCGGTTGCACACGGTTTGGGCAATGCCTCAAAACTGCTGGATGAAGTCAGAAAAGATAAAAATAAATATCATTTCATAGAAATTATGGCCTGTCCCGGAGGATGTATCGGCGGAGGCGGACAGCCGTATGCGGGGTTGGGCTCGGAGCCTTTTGACGCTAATCTTTTAAAGCTCAGAGCTAAGGCTTTGTATGATTCCGACAGCGGAAAAATGATAAGAAAGAGCCATGAGAATCCGGATATCAAAAAGCTTTATGAGGAATTTTTAGGAAAACCTTTAAGCGAAAAGGCCCATAAACTTTTGCATACTCATTATAAACAGCATTTTCCGAAAGGTATTACGCCGAAGGAGAGAAAATAATGGCAGACGCGAAACAAAACGAATTGAAAGTTTTTATTGAAGAGTATCTTAAAAAAGATAATCCGGATTCTTATCTTATTGCGGTTTTGCATAAAGCTCAGGAAATTTACGGATATTTAAGCAAAGAAATCATGGATTTTATATCGGAAACCATGAATATTCCTTCGGCTCACATATGGGGCGTTGCCACTTTTTATCATTATTTTAACCTTAATCCGCGAGGCAAATACGTAATTTCGGTCTGCCTCGGTACGGCGTGTTACGTAAAAGGCGCCGGCGAAGTTATGGAAGCGCTTAAAGACGAATTGAAAATAAAAGAAGGCGAAACCACTCCCGACATGATGTTTACTCTTCAGGGAGCAAGGTGCCTCGGCGCGTGCGGTCTTGCTCCGGTCATAATGATAAACGGAAAAATTCACGGCGATTTAAACCCTAAAAAGGTCACGGAACTTATTAAGAGTTACAAACAGACAAAGTAGTCTGCGGTTATTTTGTTTAAAAAGGAGATTTTATGGCAAAAAAAGCCGTCGGTAAAAAAGCAGCGAAAAAAAAGACCGTGAAGAAAACATCGCCGAAAAAGAAAATCGTGAAGAAATCGCCCTCAAAAAAGAAAATAGCAAAGAAATCAAACGCTAAAAAAATGAAGTCTATGTGTTGTCAATTGTGTGATGATTGTGTAAAAGAGGGGTATCGAGGCGGTTGCATAAAGGATTCAGGTCATACAACGCAGCATAAGTGCAATAGACCGGCAAAAGAAGGTAAAGATCCGCACACTTGGTCAACTTCTCAATAGTTTTATACTCTTGGTAACCTTCACCATTTATAGGATAAGGAAAATAAAGTGAAGCATATTGACGAAGCAAAGATAAACTCTTTGCTTGAAATCGAATCAAAACCCGAAGAAATAGAAAGAATTCTTGAAAAAACAAAGCAGCTTAAAAGATTAACTCTCGAAGAATCCGCGAGGCTGCTTGCGGTAAAAGACGGGACTCTCCTTAAAAAAATCTACGAAGCGGCGGCATATGTTAAAAACACGATTTACGGAAAACGGGTCGTGTTGTTTGTGCCGCTTTATATAAGCAATATCTGCGCGAATTCATGCCTTTACTGCGGTTTTGCCGCAAACAATAAGCTTGCCTTAAGAAAACGCCTTTCCATACAAGAAATAAAAGAACAGACGGAAATTCTTCTTAAAAGAGGACATAAACGCATTTTGATGGTTGCCGGGGAAGCGCCTTCTTCGCGGCAGAATATAGATTATTATGTCGACGCCGTCAAAGCGATATATGAAGCCGAATATAAAGGCAATAAAATAAAAAGAGTGAACGTAAACGCCGCTCCGATGAGCATTGAAGATTTTAAAAAACTCAAGGCTTCCGGAATCGGCACTTATCAGATTTTTCAGGAAACATACCACGAAGAAACATACAGAAGGCTGCACGTCTCCGGCCCTAAAACCGACCCTGACAAAAGGCTTGACGCAATTGATAATGCTTTTGCCGCGGGAATTGACGATGTAGGAATAGGGCCGCTGCTCGGGCTGTATAAACCGAATTTTGAAATTCTTGCCATGCTTATGCACATAGAGTATCTGGAAAACAAATACGGCATAGGCCCTCACACGATTTCAGTGCCGCGTATTGAGCCTGCGCCGGGGTCGGATTACTCTTGCAGCCCGGATTATCAGATGACAGATGAAGATTTTAAAAAAATAACGGCGGTCTTAAGACTTTCAGTGCCTTATACCGGAATAATAATGTCCACAAGAGAAACGGCAAAACTCAGAGACGAACTTGTAAATTTAGGCGTTTCGCAGGTCAGCGCCGAATCAAAAGTTACTCCCGGCGGTTATGAAGAAACGGACGAACATAATAAACATTTGGACAGACAGTTTAGTTTGAACGATCAGCGCTCGCTTGACGAAATTGCGCGCTCTTTGCTTGCCCAGGGATATGCCCCAAGTTTCTGCGCGGCATGTTACCGCAAGAACCGTACCGGCGAACATTTTATGGATTTGGCAAAACCCGGCGAAATAAAACATATGTGCGATATAAACGCGTTAATAACTTTAAAAGAGTATCTTGAAGATTTTGCAAGTCCTGAAGTAAAAGAAGCCGGATATAAACTTATTGAAGAATACAAAAAAAACATGGACGACAAAAGTCTGAAACTTTTAGGGCAGTTTTTTAGAAATATAGATAAAGGCGTGAGAGACGAATACGTTTAACGGCAGAGAGTAGTTAGTAGTGAGTAGTTATTGTGTTTCGGCTTTGCCGAAACTGATAAATAGGTTTTTGCGAAGCAAAAACACGACAACTACTCACTACTAACTACTCATTATTAACTATTATCATGAATTCAATAAAAGAACTTTTATCGGATGTTTTTGAAGTTAACTCAAAAGCTTTTGATTCTTTGGTAAAGCTTTTGGAGATTCCGTATTCTGAAAGCAGCGCGGTTTTAGAGTTTGCCGATTCTGTAAGGAATAAATTTTGCGGAAGCGGAATTTTGTTAAGAGGCATAATCGAATTTTCAAGTTACTGTAAAAATAACTGCTATTACTGCGGGCTTAATGCCGGAAACCAAAAGATAGAAAGATACCGAATGAGTGAAGATGAAATTCTTGAAGCCGTTCGCGAAGTTTACAAAACCGGGATCAGGACTGTTGTGCTGCAGTCCGGCGAAGATGCGGATTACGATTGGGATAAGCTTACGCACGTCGTGAAAAAAATAAAAAAAGAATTCGACATACAGATTACTCTTTCCTGCGGCGAGCAGGAACAAAAACTTTATGAAAGCTGGAAAAAAGCGGGGGCGGACAGATATCTTTTAAAAATTGAAACAAGCAACAAAAATCTTTACGAACAGCTTCATCCGAAAATGAGTTTTGACAGCAGGCTGGAATGCTTGCATATATTAAAGAAGCTTGGCTTTCAGACGGGAAGCGGTATAGTTATAGGCTTGAAAGACCAGACAACGGAAGATATTGCCAATGATATTATGTTTTTTGCAAAAGAAGATTTTGACATGATAGGTATAAATCCGTTTATCGCGCATTGCGAAAGCATGCTAAAAAATTATCCTGCCGGCAGCCCTCACCTTACGATAAAAACCGTCGCTTTAACCAGAATTGTCACAAAGAATGCCCACCTGCCGGCAACAACCGCGTTGGGAAGCATAAACAAAGATAAAGATTTGAGAGAAAGCGCTTTAACGGCAGGCGCAAACGTTATAATGCCGAATTTTACTCCGTATAAATACAGGAAGCAGTATGAGATTTATCCAGGCAAACGCTGTCTTAAAGAAAATGAAAATATTATTGATTATTTGGAAAAAATGGCAAAAAAAACCGGCAGAGCGCTTGATTTTTCAAAAGGAGACTCTTTAAAAGCAGATAATAGATAAAAGAGAATAGAGTAAAGTCAGAAAAATGAAAACTATGAAAGCATTAACCATACAAATAGGAATTTTCGGGAAAATAAATACCGGCAAGTCTTCTCTTATGAATTTTATTACCGGACAGGATGCTTCTATAGTTTCGGAAATTGCCGGAACAACTACGGATTTGGTTTATAAACAGATGGAACTTAATCCTTTGGGGCCGGTAACATTAACGGATACGGCCGGAATAGACGATACCTCGCTGCTCAGCGGCGCAAGGATTGAAAAAACAACGAAGGCTTTAGACGCAAGCGACATAATAATTTTGCTGTGCGAAGCGGATGCTTTCGGCGAATTCGAGGAAAACATAGTTAAAGCCGCGCAAAAAAGAGCAACGCCGCTGATTGCTGTTATCGGTAAAAGCGATATAAAACAAGCTTCGGAACAATTTAAAAATAATATCCGCAAATTCACTCCTTATGTTTTGGAGTTTTCTGTAAAGGGAAACAGGGATGTTTTTCTTAATGAACTGAAAAGAGTTCTGATTGAAGCCGTGCCTGAAAATTTTATAGAAAATTTTTCGGCATTAAGCCGGATAATAAAAAGCGGAGAAACCGCCGTTTTAGCGGTACCTATAGATTTGGGAGCTCCGCGCGGACGGCTTATTATGCCGCAGGTGCAGACAATAAGAAGCATTCTTGACTTAAACGCGATTGCTTATATTGTAAAAAATACGGAATATAAAGCTGCTTTGGCAAATCTTAAAAACTCTCCGGAGATTGTCATAACGGATTCCCAGATTGTAAAAGATATCGTCAAAGAAACGCCTGAAAATATAAAAGTGACTACTTTTTCAACTCTTTTCAGCGCTGAAAAAGGCGATATCGTTGAAATGGCAAAAGGCGCCGCAAAGCTTAAAAATCTTAAAAAAGGCGATAAAGTATTAATTGCCGAAGCGTGCACGCATCATGCTTCCTCCGACGATATAGGAAGAGTTAAAATTCCGAAATGGCTTAAAGAATACACCGGACAGGATATTGATTTTGAAATTGTTTCAGGACAAAATTATCCGAAAGATTTAAATAAGTATAAAGCCGTGATTCACTGCGGCGCATGCACATTAAACAGAAAAGCCATGCTCTCAAGAGTAAATAAAGCCAAAGAAGCCGGCGCTGCCGTGACAAATTACGGTATCGCTATTTCGGTTTTTCAAGGCGTGATAGAAAAAGTTCTGGAAGTTTTTCCTGATGCGTTAAAAGCCTACAACAGACAAATAAAAGATAATAGGTAATAGGTAAAAGGTTTTTGTGTTTTTGCGAAGCGAAAACCTACAATATGTTTCGGCAAAGCCGAAACACAATACCTTTTACCTATTACCTATTATCTTTTATTTGTTTTTCGCAAAACAGATGTTATTTAAATTTTAAAACAGGACTATTAAAAAATTAAAAGTGGACTCCTTTGAGCAAAGCGTTTTTAATGATTTGAACATCTAAAA
>JGI24705J35276_12238811_pt1 | contig 155928 bp, 158 predicted proteins | sample TergutNt197P4_FD_35276 | JGI IMG/M metagenome (IMG submission 35276) | reverse complement strand
CGCAGCGACAGCGAGGATGAGCAAAGCGAGAGCCGCAGCGACAGCGAGGATGAGCAAAGCGAGAGCCGCAGCGACAGCGAGGATGAGCAGAGTGCGGTTATTTTATGTTTTGTTTGTGCTTGTCAAAACGCATATTTTTTGTTAATGTACCTTATAAACAAAGGAGAAAACGCAACGAAAACATCTGTCTTGCAACGAGATATTGAAAAAAATGAATAATTTCTTAGGGAGCAACTAATGAGTAAAAAAATAATAAAAGCAAAAATTATTAAAGAAAATACAGATATAATCATGTATGTGTCGCAAGATGGCAAAGTAAAAATTCAAGCCAACATTGACCCAAATAACAATACGGTATGGTTAAATCAAGACAAAATCGCAAAATTGTTTGACAGAGATAGAACAGTTATTACAAAACATATCAAAGAAATTTTAGAAGACGGCGAATTGGACGAAAAAAGCAATGTGCATTTTTTGCACATTGCTTTATCGGATAAGCCGGTTAAAGTATATTCGCTTGATGTAATTTTAGCGGTTGGGTATCGTGTAAAATCAAATCGTGGCATTCAATTTCGCCGCTTCGCAACGGATATTTTGCACGAGTATATTCAAAAAGGTTTTTCAATGAATGACGAACTTTTGAAAAACGCAGGCGGTGGAAATTATTTTCGGGAATTGCTTGACCGCATTCGTGATATTCGTTCAAGCGAAAAAGTTTTCTATCGTCAAGTTTTGGATATTTACGCAACCGCCGTTGATTACGACCCAAACACGGCAACCGCCTTGAAATTCTTTGAAATCGTGCAGAACAAAATGCACTATGCCGTTCATGGAATGACCGCACCCGAAATGATTGTTGCAAGAGCAAATGCAGAATTGCCATTTATGGGTTTATCCGCTTTCAAAGGCGAAAAACCAATAAAAAGCGAAATAACTACGGCAAAAAATTATTTAAGTAAAGACGAAATCGACACATTGAAATTAATAACAAGTTTGTATCTTGACTTTGCGGAATTGCAAGCCAAATCAAATATACCTATGACTATGAAAGAATGGATTGATAAATTAGACGAATTTTTGAAGCTTTCACGAAAAGAAGTTTTGACCCACGCAGGAACAATCAGCCGAGAGAACGCAGACGAACACGCTGAACTTGAATACACGAAATACAAGGCAAAATCAAAAGACGAATTAACACCTGTCGAGCAAGCATATTTAAAAACTATCCACGAAACATATAGATTGCTTGAAAATAAGAAAAAGTGATGTCGCACACCGCAAAACCGCCAAATGACCATTGACTGATTATTGATGATAGATTTTTCCTTAATACGCTATCGCTACTATTCGCTACGCTCATTAGTCATTCGTCAGTAGTAATTAGTCAATGTCTGCGACTGACGGCATACGGGCCGAGTATCAAGCACCGATTGAAACATTGAACTTGTCGGGCAGATTTAAAAATACATTATTTAATAGTTTGGCATGAAAATCCTTACTTTTCAATACCAAGTTTGCTATACTGGTTTGTGAAATCAAAAAATTGTTTAGAGTTGTTGTCTGCTTTTGAAAAACTAAAAGATACAATTCGCCATAATTGGACTAGCAAAGGGCGGCATGAAAGTGTTGCGGAGCATTCTTGGCGAATGGCAAGTATAGCATTTCTTTTGCAGGACGAGTTCAAAGAATTAAGCATTGATATAAACAAAGTAATTACGATGTGTTTGTTTCATGATTTAGGTGAGGTTGTTACTGGTGATATTCCTGCATGGAAAAAAACTGATAAAGATAGAGAAATCGAGGCACAGGAATTAATAAAATTGCTTAACAGTTTCCCGAAATCTATAAGAGAAAAATTAGAGCCATTGCTTGCTGAATTTGAAGAACAATCGACGATAGAGTCAAAAGTTGCAAAAGCGATAGACAAATTTGAAACGATTATCCAACATAACGAGGCAAATATTTCCACTTGGACTGAAAAAGAATGTGTTAATCACACAGCGAATTTTCATTATCTTGACAAATATTTACTTAATAATTTCTTGAAAGAACTGAAAGAAGAACTGCATTCTCAAATGTGGGAAAAAGTAAAAAACAAACCAATTTCAAGTTAGGTATTGCAGTCTGAATATAAATGTAATACTATTTGTGCTACTTTTTGTAAGTAAATAGTCAATGTTTGCGACTTTATCGGCTTAAGAAAAATTTGCGCATATACTCCCGGAAACGGTCATAGTCTTTTTCGATTTTCTCCTCCGCTTTGTCCAGAATTGCGTCCACTTCTGCACAGCAGTCCGGACGTTCCCCGGTCAGGGCGAACTCTGCAATAGCAAGAACCGCTTGCATTTGTTCTTCCTTTTCAAGCCCAAGGATAATGTCCAGCCACTCCCGGTAAAATATAAATGTTTTCCGTCTTACGCTGAAAGGCTTCATATACAAAATTTTCTCCTTTTATTTATTGTATATTGTTAGTAGTTATTATCTAGATAGATATCTAGCAATCTAGCCTTAAAATTAGAGTCTTTCGGGGGCAATCTAGCTATCTAGATAACTATGTTATCCACAGTGTACACCGCATTTTAAAAAACAGGCGGGGGGCATGACAAAAAAAATGATTCCAAGCAGTCAATAATCATTATTATCCGCGGTTTTATTTAAAGCAGGAAGTGTTGCAATATTTTTGTCAATAATTTACATTGACTAGTGTATCTTTGTTGTTGTAAAATGTCGGATAATCGGACAAAACTAACTTAAATCAGGGGCGAAATGACACAAAAAAACAAGGCGGAAGCGGTAACCAAACGCGAAATGAACAGAAAAGGCGCAATCACAAAGTTTGCGGTTATTTTCGCGCTTGCCGTCATCGGGGTTTTCGCCTGCTTTGCCAACTTCCGCATTCCGTATACAAGCCAGCGTTACATAGGCTTCTTCGGCGCGATTGAGGGCAAAATGGGCATCGACCTGAAAGGCGGAGTTCTGGCGGTCTTTGACACCGAAGGAAACCCGACCCCAAGCCAAATCGATGCCACCGCCAACCGCATCGAAAGCCTGCTTTATGGTCAGGGCTTTGTCGAGGCTACCGTCGTGCGCCAGGGCACAAAAATCCGCGTGGAAGTTCCCGGAATGCAGGACACCAACGACATTTTCACGGCAATAGGAACTCCGGCATCGCTGGAGATGCGGCGCGATGACGGCTCGGTTATCCTTAAGGGCGACAGTATTCAAAGCGTGGAGTATTACCAAGACCCTCAAACGATGCAAAACGGGGTCAAACTTATCTTTACCTCTTCCGGCGGCAACCTGTTCCGTAATGAGATTTCAAACGCAACAATAGGCACTACAAAAATTCATATCTGGCTTATTCAGGGTGAAAACAACGAGTCGGAAATAAGCGCCCCTGTTATCCAAAGCGCGGATGCGGGGCTGGATAATACCACCGTTATAACGGGGGCTTATACCAAACAGCAGGCACAGGATTTACAACTGCGAATTGAAAGCGGCTTGTATGCGGCGAAGCTTACTCCTGCGGAAACAAGCATCATTCCGCCCACCTTGGGTTCGGGAGCGATAACGGCGGGTGTAATTGCGGTAATCGCGGGCTTGATTTTTATTTTCATTCTTATGTGGGTGCGGTACGGTGATTTGGGGCTGCTTTCCAATCTGTCGGTCGTGATTTTTTCCGTCCTGTTCCTGTTCGCGCTTGCGGTGGTCGGGTCGGTTCAGCTTACCCTGCCGGGCATAGCGGGAATGATACTGTCGCTTGCCATGGCGGCGGACGCGAACATTATTATTTTCGAGCGTATCCGCGACGAATACAAAGCCGGAAAACGTATGGCGGTCGCGGTGGAAAGCGGCTTTAACAAGTCGATCTCCACCATTGTGGATGCCAACGTCACGGCGATTATCGCGGCGGGCGTGCTTTATGTGCTTGGCGAAGGTGCGGTGGTGGGTTTTGCAATCACGCTCCTGCTTGGAATAGTCATTTCGATGTTTTCCAGCCTTGTCATTACACGAAGTTTCGCGAAACTGTACCTTTATATCAACAGTAACAATGAAAGACGGCTTCGGCTTAAAAAAGACGACAATGCCCCGCAGCCTTTGGCGGTTCGGGATGCCCGTCCGCGCTCGCTTAACATGGGCGGAACGGCTGACCTGCGCCCAAGCATAAATAAAGAACTTATACAAGGAAACAGCGGGGCAAGCGCCGCAAAGCCGGCTGTAAGAAGGCTTAATACGCAAACAAGTCCGGAATTTATTCCAAGCCTTAACAAAGAACTGAACAGCGGCGGCGGCGCGGGCATAAAAAAGCGTGACACGGGCGGTGAACAATGAACGAAAGACACGGAATGAACTTTGTAAGGTATGCCAAGTGGTACTCGATTATCCCTATCGCAATCATTTTCGCGGGGCTTTTGGTGGTTTTGTTTTTCAACTTTAATTTGGGGCTGGACTTTACCGGCGGGCGGATTATAATAATCAGCGGCTTTGCCGAAAACGACATTTCCGCAACCCGCGAAATTGCGTCTGAGGAGATGAAAACCGCCGGCATCAACTTGGGAAGTACCCAGTTCCAGCAGGAAGACCGCACAAACGGCGGCGGAACTGTGCTGTCCGCCAAGTTTCCCAATCCTAAGGGCATCGATTTGAACGATGATGCCGCGGCAAAGACTTTTTTCAATAATTTACAGGCAAGCATCAACGCAAAGCTTGCCGCCGGCGGTTATCAGGCAATCGTTATCGAACAGTCAGACAGCCTAAGCGCAAGCGCAAGCAGCCAAAGGATTTTGAACGTCTTTATTTCGGTTTTTGCGGCACTGCTTTTAATTTTGATATATATGCTTTTCCGTTTCAAGTTCAACAGCGGAGTGTCCGCGGTGGTGGGGCTTTTCCATGACGTTTTGGTTATGGCGGCGCTTGTTGCCATATTCCGCATCCAGATAAATTTTGTATTTGTCGCGGCGGCGATTACCGTTGCGGCGTATTCGCTTAACAATACGCTTATTTTGTTCGACAGGGTTCGTACAAAGGAAAAGGACTTGCAAAGCAAACTTACTACCGAAGAGATGGTGGACACAAGCATAAAGGAAATCTTCGGACGCACCCTGATGACCACAATTGTCACCGTTATTCCGGTCCTGATTTTATCAATTCTGGGAGTACCGCTTATCAAAGAATTTTCTTTCCCGATTTTGTTCGGACTCCTTGCCGGTTTGGGCGCGACGCTGTTTTTAACCCCCGGGCTTTATGTGCGCTTTGAAAATGCCCGGAAAGCACGGACGAAGAAGAAAGTTGCAGTGAAGTAAGTACCTTAATATTGACATTTTGGTGTGTGTTGTTTGAACGAATTGACTGAAAAAAGTTAAAAAATTTTGGATTGAAAGAGTGGTTATAAACAATTCAATAATTTCAACTTTTCGTTGAACATTTCATCTTTCGCTCCACCAAGCACCATAGTTTACGTTTACTTCTTCATTTTGTTTTTGCTCTGGTGAAAAATATGCAATTTTGTGCCTTAACATCGTATTACTGTATATGTTTTCAAGTTTACATTTACCTAAATCTTTCAAGGTTTCAAATGTAAAATTTCGCGGAATTCTGATTATAATATTGTCAGTAATATTGTCTTTTGTCTTGTAGAACACATCTCTAATGCTCGGCGTAGACTCATCAATAGAGTTCACAAATTTAGCATTTCTATTATACGAAGTCCCATGAAATGGTCTCCAATATGGGTCAAAGAGAACGGCATCGGCTTTTATGTGCTTTAAAATGTTTTCGTCTAAAACATTGCCCACAATAAATTTCGTTTTTTTATCAGCATTATAAACTTTTGAATTTTCGTAAGCCCATTTTATTCGTTGCTCGTTTAACTCAACACCTAAAACACTTCCCATTTTTTCCGCCAATACGCAACTCGTTATACCAATATTGCAGCAAAGTTCTGCCACCGAATCAAAGTACGGCAGTCTCTCGACAAACTTTCTAGTTTCTGGCTCAGGGTAAGACTCTATCAAAGAAATTTCATCGCCTATCGCTTGTCTTGTGAATTTTTTATTAAATTCTTGAAATTTCATTAACTAGTATATCACAAAAAACCCAAAAAAGCAATAGCAAGGAGAGGTATTATCATTAATTAGTTAGTCAAGTTTTTTTATTGCTCTTGCAATTTTTTCTTTCATTATTTTGTCTACTTCTTCTTCGCCAAACATTATTGCCATTTGACTAACACAAAGTAACACATCTGCAATTTCTTCTTTAATGTTTTCTAATGTACTATTAATACTGCTAATTCTTTTTTTTCGCCTGTACTTGCATAACGCTTGTGTCAACTCTGCCATTTCTTCAATGCATACATCTAATTGAGAATCTTCGCCCCAAGCATCTAGCATAAGTTTGAATTCTTTTCTATAATTCATGTTTTCCATAAACTATTGTACGGCAGTTATAATTACTTGTCAACTTTTGACAGGTGCGTATTGACAAATCAATATAAATATGGTATATATATCCTAATGGAAAAACAATTTAATAATAAATCTTTTAGTGTTGACCCTTGGGGAGTTATTGACAAAACGCTTTGTGAATCTGATAGTTTTAAGGCGATAGCATGTGCTTGTGCAAAAACAGAGGGACACCTACTTGTTGTTCCAACTAAACGTAAAATAGTTGCGATGGCTGAATTATCTGAAAAGGAATATAAAGAATTAACAGATTTTGAAAACCATGTGGCATCAAAACTTTCTAAGTTTTATGGCGGCGAGATTATTATTGGCGAGCATGGAGCAGGTTCAAATCCACTTTTTCGCAAGGGAGCATCAAATAGCATTTTTGAAGCACATAGACATATAGCCGTATTAGGAAACAAAGTTACAGTAAATGATATTAGTGAAGAAAGTGAAATGAAATCAATTAGCAAATGGGAAGATTTTAGCAAGCACTTCGAAAAACCTTATATTTTTATGAATAATAAATTAACAACTAAAAATATGGGACGTCAATATTTTCCTAGAAAAATTGCTGAAAGTTTTGGGCTTGATTATACAATCTGGCAGGAAGCCGACACGAAACTAATTAATCTATATAAATCAAATAAATCCAAAATGGAAAAAATATTTGGAGTATAAAATTGTTTATGGAAACACGTAAATGGAAAAAACGTCGCCTTTTGGTTGATTTTGGTATTCAATCAAAAAAGCAACTAGAATCAACTATGAGCAGATATAGTATATTTGATAAAGAAAAGTGTTTAACATATGCGGAAACTCAATTAAATAATTCAAAAGATGATATCATGAATTTTATTATTCTTGTTTCACAGAAAGAAACACAAGGGTTACCGTCTTTTAAAATTAATAATGCAAACGACCTTAATGTTATTGCCGATAAGCTTGCAACCTTTGATTTGACAAGATATACAGAAATTTGGAATGTACACGATAAAAAACAGGAAGCAATTTGGGGTCGCCAATCTTTGTATTTAGATGACCCGTTGTTTCATCGTATAGTTCCAAGCGTGCTTGAACTCAATAACGGGGTTTCTTGTCGTGAGTTTGAAAAGTACCCCGACATAAGCAATGGTTATTTGCAACTCAAAAGAGCAAACACAAACCAGCGATTTAAAATAGTGAATTCGCTTTTTAAAACGGAAAAAGGACGTAACCTAGTCTTAAATGTAGACGAGGTCAACTCGGCATTAATATCTTACCAAAAAAGACTTGTTGATTTTGCAAGATTCGTTAAAGGCGCTGGAATAAGCAACATTTCTTATGATTTCAATTATACAAAAGAAAACAAAATCTCATTTTTTGATTGGGATACAAACAATGATTCCAAACTACTTGGTCGTTTAGAATCATTAGGCATATAAATTTATTACGTTAAAAATAATCTTGTCTGTTCGGTATGACATCGCGGACACCTCGGTGTCTTAGAAACAGTGTAAACGATGCGGCGGCGAGGATGACTATCAGGGTGATAAGGGCGGCAAGCTGCAGGGCGGAAATGCCGTACGGGACGATGTATTTGGTTTCTATCCAGCCGTCCATAGTCATGCCAAGCTCGGCATCATAATAGGTTACATAGGTGTACTGCAGGCTTTTGTCAAGGGCTTGGTTAATGCGGATGCTTTGGTTGTTGGCAAGCGTTTGGCTTCCAAGTGCTATAAACTGTCCGTTCTGCAAAACATAAACCGCAAGCCCGTCGCCCAGCGAGCGCGGAAAGTTGACGGTTGCGTTGGCAATGAACTTCTTTGTGCTTGGCGGAAGATAATAATCAATCACGCTGTTCGTGTTTACATAGCCGACATAATCGCCGCTTGGGTCGGGGGTGTAGGTTTGCAAGGCAGAGTCCAGCGAAAGGCGGATTTCGTAGAAGCCAAAGCCCGCCGAGTCCGCGGCATTTTCGCCAAGCTTATGCGAAAGCACCAGACCGCGGGCATTCGGATTAGCGGGGTTGTCGTAGTTTTTAGGCAAAACCCCAAGCGATACGGGCATGGTGGGGTTGGAACTTAGGTTGTTAGAGGTTGGGTATTTATAAATTACAGTGTTGTTGTATATAACGCGCGCGGAGTTTGTCGTGTTCGCCGCAACAAAACCGAAGTCATCGCTGTAGGGGCTGTTTGAATTTCCGGCCTCTGCGGGCTGGGCGGCAGCTGCAGAAACATAGCCGGTGAAGTACTCGTGCGATGCAGGGCTTTCGTAAAGTACATAAGGACTTGGGAACGCGGTCATGCCGATTTGCGGCTCTTTGCACAGCACCTTTAACACTGCACCTTTCGGACACAGGGTAAGCGGTGCCAAGCCGTTCGGATAGCGGCTTATTATTGTGTCGGCGGTGCACGTCAGGAATTTCGAGTTATCGTCATCGCGCATTGCCAATGCCGCCTGTGCATCGTAATTGTCCGGAGTTCCGTCACCCGAAAATGTCGGCATCTCAAGTGTCGCGCATTCGGCGGCATTGTGCGCACCTATCCAGTAAAGTTTGTTGGTAAGGCGGTCAAAGTTCATGGATGGGCTTATTTCGTCCGCGGTCGCACCAAGCAACGGTGTGTCGGTGCCGTCGGCTGTTTTTATGTACAATGTGCCGGTTGCGGTGTCTTTTGTAAGTTGGAATGTGCTTCCGAATGCGTCTGCCGCAATATCTATGGCTTTTTCGGATGCCGTGCCCAAAGTCCAGACCAAGCCGTGAGAAATCTCGCTGTAAACGGCGCGGTCGGCTGGCGTTATAGGGGTTGTTTTATTTGCTTCGGTCGTAGCTGCAGGAACGATTGTAAGGCTTCCAGAGGGAGTTTTCCCAAGTTTGTAAACTCCGGTGCTTGCGGTTATGAAAACTTCTCCTGCAGAGTCGGAAAGAAGCTGGATAACGCTTAAATCTGTGGGGACGGTGTATTGAAGTTTGCCGGCGATTGAGTAAACAAGGATGTTTCCGGAATTGTTGTCGTACATGTAAACCGAGCCAAGCCCGTTAAAGCACATCGCGCGGATGTCGGGGAAGTTAAGGGTGCCGTCCGTAATGAAGTCTGAGGCGGCTGTGCCATTTATAAGGCGGAGCTGACCCGCGCGGTCGGCGATAATGTATTCACCGTCGCCAACTAAAGTCAACGCTTCCGGAATGTTGTAAAAACCGCTGTCCTGACCGCGGCTTGCAAGGATTACCGCCTTGAACTCTAACGACCCCGCGGCGGCGTTGAACGAATATTCGTCCACGCTTTTTTTTGCGCTGTCGATTACAAAGATGCGCCTTTCCACCGCCGTGATGAATGCCGGGGATTTGCTTTCATAGGTGTAATACGTATTCCCAAGTTTAGGGTCGATTGTAGTCTGCAGGCTTCTGCTGAATACTGTTAAAGTGCCGTCTGCCACGGCGGCAAAAGTGTCCGCATAACCGTCAAGGCGGGTAAGGCTTTCCAAGTTTCTTAGGTATGATTGGTTGACTGGGGTGGTGTTTCCTGCGCCATAGATGTTATAGATTTTTTCGCCGGCGGGGTCGCTGCGCGGGTCAAGGGCTGTTATGTAAATACTGCCGCTTTGGTCTGCGGTTATACCGGCGATGGTTTGACCGCCGATGCTGAAAGATTGCGGAGAAAAGGCGGGCGACAGGTTGGGGCTTGAACCGGACAGCGTATAGTCGCAAGAGCCGTATTGGGTTTGACCGGCGAGAAAAATGCGATAGGTTGAAGTTGCGGAACTGTACCAAACATCGAAAAAGGACAGGCTTCCGATTGAGGTCGACAGGGTGATTGAATAGGTCGGCGTTGGGGTCGGGTTTACGGGCTGGTTGGGCAGGGTCGAGGGGTTGTAAATACTTACCGAATCGGAATAAAAGATAAAAAGGAAAGAGCCCTCGAACTTTATGAAAGCGGGCGGGCTGTCAAGACTGTACTTTTTGATGTTTTGATAGGTCTGAAAAACAAGGAGTTCGCTTTCGCCGCCCTCGGTTCTATTGACAATGTATATGTTGCCGGACGGGTCTGCGGTAAGCATTTGGGGGTCCGAAAGGTAATAATACGGAACGCCAGGCAGGGTGCAGGGTTGGGCTTCCGGGTCTGCGGCGGCAGAGATTGGCAAGCGGTTAAAGGAAAGGCTTCCAAGACCGGCAAAAAGACCGGTGAGCCCGGCAAGGAAAATAATGAAAGCAAATACGAACTTTTTCATTGGTTGTTGTCCTAGGGCATGTCCCTAATAAAGTCATCCCGAATAACTTTAGGGACACGCCCTAAGTTAAAGTAACCTAATTTTAGGGGAAAGACAAGGGAAAATGCGCCGGACGCGGGAGGTATACGAATGTGACAGAATAACAAATATTGTCATACTTTTGTCGTTTTCCTAGATATTGCGGTTATAATTCGGGGTCGTCGTAATTGTCGAAGTCGTCTTTGGCATAGTTACGGTATTCGTGGGAGAACTCGGGGTAGATGTGAGTATTGCGGCTTTTGGAGTGTTTCGGGGGCTTTGGCTTTTTAGGTTTTGCGGATTCGTAAAACCACGAAATGTTTATCGGGAAGAATGCAAAGAAAACAAAGACTGTTACGGTAAGCATGCTTATGAATAAAATTACTGCGAAAGCGTTCATGTGGACTCCATTTTATCAAAGGTACAAAATGCAACTATGCTGTTTCGCGCGACCGGGGAGATACGCTATTGATAGATTTATGCGTGCCGTTATAGAAGTTAAAGCTGTCCGTGCGGGCGGTGTACATGGGTGGGTGAGTACTTTTAAAATCTAACAACGAGTAGAGCGTAGCGCGGATAGTGCATGGCGCATAGCAGCCGAAGGCATATTGCGCGCTCCTCGCGCCGCCTGTACGGACAGTTTTAACTTTTTTGGCGGCACCTATAAATCTATCAATAGCGTAACTCATTGTCGTCGTCACTGCGCTCTTTTGTAATAGTATAGAAATTTTGCACGCGGTTTTTGGAAATAACGGAGGTTTTATGGCGAAGAATATCAAAGAAAAAAAGAGTGTTTCAAAAAATAGCACTTATAAAAAGAATGCTTTAAAAGGAAAAAAAGTCTCTGCCGCAAAGGCTTTCCCCAAGACTCCTGCAAAAAAGACCGTTTCTAAAAAAGGCGGCGGCGCAAAGAATGCCAAACTTAGGTACTACTTAAGGTACAATAGGCACGCGAAACAGCGCGCTTTTCATGCGGATTTGTCGCGCAATAAGTGGGTTTTCGGCGGCAACCGCACGGGAAAGACCGAATGCGGCGCGGTCGAGGCGGTTTTATGGGCGACGGGGCTTCATCCGCACCGTAAAATCACGGGTCATACCGAGGGTTGGGTTGTCAGTCCTTCTTCACGGTTCGGGCGGGATATCGCTCAGCGGAAAATCTTAAGCTATCTTGTCGCGCAGATTCAAAAGAACGAAGCTACCGGGGGTGAGGGGTCAAGCGGTGACAACCGTCCTGTGGGCAGCTTCAGTGCGGTGATGCTTAAAGGCAAATCGGGTACCCCCGAGCGCGGCGTGGTGGATTATATCCTTGTAAGAAACAAGTTCGGCAGCGATAGCAAAATCGGCTTTAAAAGCTGTGACCAAGGCAGAGAGGAATTTCAGGGCGAGGGGCTGGACTGGGTTTGGTTTGACGAGGAGCCGCCGGAGGATATTTACGAGGAATGTTTGCTTCGGACGCTTGACAAGCCGGGTTCCTGTGTTTGGGCGACTATGACGCCGCTTAAGGGGAAAAGCTGGGTTTACGACCGGATTTATTTGAACGCGGACATGACCGCGGGCGGCGGGGGTTCTTTTAGCGAACCTATTAAATCTGGCAATAGCGTAACGCCCCCTGCTGTTATCAGTTGTATGTTCATGTCGTGGGAAGACAATCCGTATCTTTCGCCGCAGGAGATTAAAAAGATGCAAAGAGCACTTAGTACGGAAGCTTTGGAAAGCCGCGAACACGGGCGTTTTGCGGAAGGAACAGGCATGGTGTTCACCGAGTTTGGGGCGGAAAATATCATAGAGCCGTTCGATATTGACTCTTCCTGGTATAAAATTGTCAGCATTGACCCGGGGTTTACCAATCCCTGCGCGGCGGTTTGGATTGCGGCGGACGGAGACGACAATATTTTCGTAGTTTCGGATTACTCGGTTGCGGAACAGACTGTGGAATTTCACGCAGGTGAGATTAAAAAACGCAATGCGGTCTTGGGCTTCGAAAATACTGCACTTATCGATTCGGCGGCGCTTGCGCGGACTTTAGGCTCGGCGGAGACGGTTGTCGAGCAGTTTGAACGCTGCGGAATTCGGGTGGATTCCAAGGTTAATAAAGAGGTTTTCGGTGGAATTATGCGGCTTAAAACCCTTTTTAAAGATGCGGCGGGCACGCGGAAATTATTTATTTTCCGCAACTGTGTAAACCTTATCAAAGAACTTCGGGCGTATTGGTGGGGCAAGGATGAAAAGCCGGTAAAGAAAAACGACCATTGCATTGATGCGCTTAGGTACTTTGTAAGTTCCGCTTATCCTGTCAGGGGTACGGGTGATTTTGCTAAAACCTATGTTAGAATGCCCCAAGTTAAACAAAAGACGTATTTGCAAACCGTGAAGGAAAAATTTATTAAAGAAATCAGGGCGAGAGAATTGGGAGGAATATGAGTGCAGTAAATAGCAATATGTCAATGCGTACGAAAAAAAACGATGTTGTCAAAGCGCGGGAGAAAGCAAATGCGGAACTTGTGAATGAGGTTCGGGAGGACTTTGAACGCAGAAAGAATATGCGCAGAAGTCTGGAACTTCAGTGGCAGCTTAACATTGATTTCGTGAACGGAAAGCAAAACAATTACATTTCCAAATTCGACGCAATTGCCGCCGCCGGCAAGCAGTTTTATTGGCAGGGCAGCGAGGTTTACAACCATATCCTGCCGATGGTAGAAGCGCGGCTTGCTCGGCTTTCCGGGAGTGTGCCGGATATCAGGGTTATTTCGCAGACCGGCGGAGCGCAGCAGGGCGGGAGTGGGGCAGATGGCGCGGGCGGAGAAAATTCTTTCGGAGGCAGTGAAAAATCTAACAATAGCGTAACTCGTCTTGCTTCCGGAAACCTTGCTGACAAGATAATCCGGAGCGCTTTTCAAAACGTCAACTTCAACGAGTTGGCGGAACAGGCGGCGCTTTGGTCGGAACTTACAGGAACTGCTTTTTACAAAGTCATTTGGGACAGCGAAGTCGGGGAAGTTATCGGCACGGTGAACGGAACTCCGGTTTCACAAGGCGACATCAAAGTCATGGTCTGCAGTCCGTTCGAGATTTATCCGGACAGTTTGGAACGCTTGGATGTCAATGACTGTCAGAGCATAATTCACGCCCGAACCTATCCGTGTGCTTTTATAAAAGAAATTTGGGGGCAAAAGCCGGACGGCGAGACCTGCGTTGTCATTGAACGCTATGAAAAACCGGATGCTCTTAATCCCGAGGGGCGGCTTTTGATTGTTGCGGGGGACAGGCTTTTGTACAGGGGTGTACTTCCTTTTATCAACGAAATCGGCGGGAGGCGCGGCTTTCCGTTCGTGCGCCAAACAAGCGAGCGTGTCGCGGGAAGCTTTTACGGCAGAAGTGTGATTGAACGCGCTATACCGGTTCAGAGGGCTTATAACGCGGTCAAGAACCGCAAGACCGAGCTTTTGAACCGTCTTGCCTGCGGAGTTTTGGCGGTCGAAGAAGGCAGCGTCGATTTAGAAAGTTTGGAAAACGACGGGCTTGCTCCGGGCAAGGTTATTGTCTACCGGCAGGGTATGGGCGCGCCGAAATTTATGGACACCGGCGGCATTCCGGCAGAACTTGAGCGCGAGGAGGAACGGCTTTTGGACGAGCTTACCGCAATAACCGGCGGACAGGATTTGGCAAGGGCGGCGGCGAACAGCACGGCGAGCGGGGTTGCCCTGCAGATTTTGACAGAGCAGGATAACCTGCGCATGAAGCGGGCGCGCGCCGCGATTGCAAGGGCTTGCGAGACGGTTGCGGTGCACGTGTTACGGCTTTACAAGCAGTTTGTGACGGTCGGGCGTGTTGCGCGGGTGGTCACTGACAATATAATTGATGCTTTTTATTGGCAGGCGGAGGAACTTGGGTGCCTATGACTAATGAAAAAAATATATTTTTCATTTAAAAGGAGCAAATAAATATGGAAAAAGAATTGGAACAACCTGAGGGGGCGTTTGAACAATCCGGCGGTGCGGGTGCACTTGCGGACTCGGTCGCTGCCTTTGCCTCCAATACGGAAGAAGTAGCACAAAAGCAATTGCGGTCTGAGGGGCTGACGGCTGAACCGCTGACCGGGCTGCCCAGTGAGCAAAGCAGGTTTGCAAGCGTTGCGGACTTGGAGAATGCTTACCGGGAACTGCGTGCCGAGTTTACGCGGAAGTCCCAGCGGCTTGGGCAGTTGGAACAGGAAATTGGACGCGGGAAGAACGGGTCGGACGAACAAACCGGAAAAGGACAAAGTGCCGCTGCGGCAAGTTTAAATGTGTCCTTAAATTCCGAGTTAGCTCCGTCCGCGCCAAGACCCCGATTTGCGCAGCAACCTGCCCCCGGGCAGCCTGCGCAAATTACAGGGGAAGCACTGCAAAACCGCGGAAGCAGCAAGATTATCGAGGAGTATTTGCTTTCTGTGGCGGCTTCAAAAAAAGCTCCTGCTGTGATTGCGAATGGCGGCATTGATTTTGTTCCTATTGTGCAGGCTGCAAAAAAGTCGGTTGCCGCGATGACCAAGGAAGTGGAAAACTTTTTCATGAGAAAAGAGAGAATTAATGACAAATGACTTTGTCATTATAAAAACAAAAGTTTGATTTTAGGTAAAAAGGAGAATTAAATTGTGATTACAATTGAAAGCGCGGAATCGGCGCTTAAGAATATTTACTTGGATGTCGTGGTGAACGATATCAATACGAAAACCAATCCGTTCCTTACTATGATAAACAAAAATACGAAAAATGTTTCCGGGAAAGAGATTAAAGTTCCTATCCGCTATGGCGATTCGGGCAATGTCCTTGCCGGAAGCGAGACTTGCGATCTGCCGGCTTCGACCAACAGCAAGTATGTCGAGATAAGCGTTCCGCTTAAGAACATTTACGGTACTTTTCAAATCTCGGATAAAGCAATCAGGGCAAGCCAAAACAATGCCGGAGCTTTTGCAAATTTGCTGTCGGGTGAGATGCAAAATCTTATTGCCGCAGCGCAGGCAAACCTTAATAGTATGATTTACGGAAACGGCTTGCCGATTATCGGGTATACTTCGCGGGTAAATGCTGCCACCAAGACAGTTTACCTGCCGGCGCGGTTTACCGACAATATCAATGTCGGAGATGTCTTGCATATTTACAATCAGAACAACGAACTTATGACGGCGGGCGGGATAACGGTCGCTACGGTTGATAAGGTTAATGGCTCGTTCACTTATTCGGGAGCGTTTTCGACTCCGCAGATTGAGCGGTTTTATCTGGTTAAGTTTTCGCCGTCGGTTGCCTACCTTAACGGTATTGACAGCCTGTTTTTGCAGGACGGCAAAATTTATAATGCGGATGCCGCCGCCAATCAGGGTATCAAGCCTTATTTGGTGAATATCGATACAAGCGGACCGAACTTCATGCCGGTTATTACCGAAGATGACGTTATCGACTTTATGGACGGCTATGAGGAGCACTGTCAAAGCAATCCCGCGGACATTATACTCACGCATCCCAATGTGCGGAAAGCTTTGTTTGAAAATCTTAAGGGCACAAGGAGCAACATAGACGTTACCGAGATGGCGGGCGGATTTAAGGGCTTCAGCTTTAATGGGGTACCGATGTATGCGGATGTCAAGTGCAAGGGCGGTACGCTTTACGCGCTTAACAGTGACAGTTGGGCGATGCATCAGCTTTGCGATTGGACGTGGCTTTCGGGCGACGATGGATCGATTCTTAAACAAATCGACGGCAAGCCGGCTTATAATGCCACTTTGGTTAAGTATGCAGACCTTGTCTGTGAAAAACCGTTTTTGCAGGGCAAGGCGACGGGGTATTCGGTAAAGCGTTACAAAGCCGACCAGGACGCAGCGGATTATTATAATAACAGAGACTAAGATTATTGACTGATGACTAATGACTAATTAAGGAGAAATTATGCTGCAGAGTGTGAAAAACGACTTGTTCGGAATTGCAAGAAGGCTTATGCAAATTCGGCCGAACTATCATTTGCTTTGGAATAACCGGCGGCAAAGGTACGAGGTTCACATGAGTGCATTGGCAGACGCACTTTCTCTTGCTTTTATTGTGCCGTTTGACGCGTTGGACGAGCGGACGCTTGAATACGCGTACCGGACGAAGATAGAGAACCTTGACGAACTTGCGCGGGAGTTTGATGCGGAAAATGCGGAAATCGAGCGGAGCGCAAAGCGCAGTTTGCAGGATTCTGCCGCCGAACTTGGCCGAATGCTGGACTTTGCGGACAAGTCAATTCACAAGGTGGTTTTTAACAAACAACAGCGATGGTTCTAGAAATCCAATGACTTTCCAATGAATAATGACGATTTTACCAATGACATTACCAATGACTATTGACGATTGACTATTGACCAATGAGCGTAGCGTTACGCTCATTAGTCATTAGTCAGTTAATAATAAGGAGATAATTTAATGAAACTAGGGAACATAATTGACTCGGCGGGGCAGATTTTGAATGCCGCCGATTCGGTGCTGCTTAAGCGGTGCGCGAATTTGGTGCTTGGAAATATTGCTGTAAACTACTTGGATTTTACGACGGCAGAGACTTTTACGGTAACGAACGGACAAATCGATTACAGCCGGTTTTCAAAAATCTTTTTAAGGGCAAAGTCGGTCAGGATTAACGGCGCGCAGATAGATTTTTCGCTTTATATGGGTTACATCGCCGTGCCCAACGGAGCGGTTACGGTGGAATACTGTTATGTGCCTTATTTCACATCGGATGCGGACGACATTGTAATTCCCGGGATGACGGAGCAGTGTTTTGTTTACGGAGTATTGACCGAGTACGCAATCATAAGCGGTATGTTCAACGAAGCGAAAATTTGGGCGGAGAAGTTCGCGGACGGTCTTTTTAAAAACAATCCGAAGTATAAAAAAATCCGCCTGCCGCGCACTTGACGGAGGTAAAGATGCAGAAATATAAAATTGAAAACTATAAAACCGTCAGCTTTAAGGTATCGAACTTTTGTGTGCCGGCGGGAAAGACAAGGCGCGTGAAAAACACGATTTTTGCCGTGAAAAACAACGGCTTTGCGGCAACCGACAAGACTTTAAAAAGCGGTTTCGGAATTTCGCCGCTTGTGATAACGGTAGACCTTGGAAACGGGAAAACCGCGCAGGCACCGCTTGCTTCGATAGACGGGAGCGAGGTTAAACAACTTTTTTGCATGGCGACTTATCAGGACGGAAACGAAGTAAACATTGTGATTGCTGCCACGGCGGACGGCGTTTATTATGTGCCGATGTTTGCGGGTTTCGCTCCGCGCAAGGCGGGGGGCGGGCTTGCGACCGCGGATTGCTTTGCGGCTTCTTATTCGGGCGGCGCGGATTATATTTTTGCGGCGAATGCAGACGGACTTTTTGCCTCGGACAGAAGTATGATTTTCAAAAAAATCGACACCGATTTTCGCGCCAAACAGTTGGAAGTTTTTGGTAACCGGTTGTTTGCACTTGACCAAAACGGGCGGGCGGTGTACTTTTCCGCCGCGCTTGATTTGAAAGATTTTGTGGGCTCTCTTAGCGGACAAATTAAGGTAGACGACGAGTTAGGCAAGATACTGGAGCTTGGAAGTTATAACGGGAAGCTGCTTCTTGTGTGTGAAAACGGGTTCCGCACTTTGGAGACTGCTTTTGACCCGTCGAAGTTCGCGCTTGCGACACTTGGCAGAGTATACGAGCCGATTGTACCGGGGAGCGTCCGGGCGCTTGGCGGTGTGATTTATTTCGTTACAAGTTCGGGGCTTTGCAAACTGGAAAAGGGCGCGGTAGAACTTTTGGACGGCGGATGCCGGGGCGCGGATGCGTGTTCAATTATTTACGACAGCAAGTACTTTTTGTCGGTCGGCGGAAAGATGTGGGTGATTGACCGCTTTTGGGACAGCGTGACGGTTTACGAAAATATGCCGGTGCGCGCTTTTCGGCGCATCAAGGGGGAACTTTCCGATTATTTGGCTGTGTTGACGGACTTTGACAATACAAAAATCTCTTGCGTTGTAAAAGCGGCGGAACTTGGGCCAGCGGACGCGCCCGGAATGGTTTGGGAAAGCGATTGGTTTGCGCTTGGCTATGCCGCCGACAAACAGTACGTGCGCAGAGTCCTTATAAAGACCGCTGGCGATATTGACATTACCGTCATGAATACGCGCGGAGAGCGCACAATTTCGCTTAAAGGGTCGGACAGTGTGCAGATGATAAACCTTAATATGAAAGGAGATTCATTCAAAATCAAAATTGAAGCGGCGGGGGCGGAAGTCCAAATTTCCGACCTGTCTGCCACAGTGGGGTATTAATATGAGAACGCAAATTAAAGTAAAAATAAACTTGGGGGCAATAAGATTTCAAATGAGTGTGCAAAGGCGGGCAGCGACGCTAGGGCTAAATTTCATGGTGTCCGAAAAGATTTTATGCTGCCCGTGCGGTGCGGAAAAACAACAAAACAAAGTCTTGAAAAAGAAAACTGCGGCGAAAAAGTCCGCGCAGTCGAACACTCGTGTGCGCGTGCATCCGAAAAGGAGGGAATATGGTACTGACTGAAACCGAGAGACAGTTATTGCAGGAAGTCTATACACGGGCGTACAAAAAATATTTCGCTTTTTCGAGTACGGCGGCGGGCGGTGTTGTGCCGTTTAATTATGCCGAAGCTTTGGAAGTGGCGAAAGCCGAACTTGCACGGCTTGATGATATCAAACGCGCCGAAATTGAAGCCAAATATGCCGCGCGTGTACTTACCGTGAATACCGATGCGGATAAGCGGGGGCTTGGCACTAGCACGGCTGCGCTGCAGTTGACTGCAAAAGCCGATGAGGAGCGGACGCTTGCCCTTTCCAAACTGGACACGGCTTCCGATGCGCGGGTTAAGGCACTGGCGCGGAAGATGCTTGCCGACAATGCCGCCGTGATGAGGCTTTCCCTGACCGCCGACAAGAATAGTCTTGATATGTTTGTAACCCAGTCGAAAGCCGGCGGATACACCGATGCGGAAAAGCAAAAGGCGATGGACGAGGAAGTCTATGCCGAGTATCTGCGGTTTTTGCTTGGCAAGCCGCCGAATGATGCCTTTTCGATTGTGCAAAGTGACCCGCTTTTCTTTTATAACCTTTCCGCCGAGTACTTTACAAGGCTTTCCAAGGCGCTGCAGGACCGCGCTTGGACAGTCTGAGTGTGAGGGCCTTATGTGGGAAAATGTTTTTAATATGGCGCTTCATGACGGGCTTTGGGCGGCGCTTTTTGTTGCGCTTATGATTTATGTACTGCGCGACACGGCGAAACGGGAGAAAAAATACCAGCTTGTGAACGAAGAAAATCAAAAAATTATTATGAAACTTGCGGACGACCTCCGCATTGTTAAAGAAATCAAAAAAGATATATTTGACCTTAAGGGAGAGATAAATGGAAAAGGTAAAGAGCGCCCTGTTCGGAATACTGTCGAACGTCATTCTTGGGGCGGGGCTTGTGCTGACAAGTTCTGGGATGACACTGCCGGCGGAAGTGACGAATGCGATATTGGCGGTTTGCGGAGTCCTGACCACGGCGGGAGTGATTACCAGCCCAACCAAAAGCAATGAGAAAGATACGGATGACGGGGAGCGGTGATTGGTGTGATATTTGATGTGTGCGGTTAACTTTTTTGCATAACTTCTAACAGCGGCTGATACAAATCTTGTTCGGGCGGGATTTTGAAATCATTCATACTGCCGTTTGCGCAAAACTCGATTCCTTTATAGTCACGTAAAATTATAATCGGTATTTGTTCTGCGGCTTCGCCCATAAGCAAAACCGCCATTGCTGTCAACGGATCGATTTGGTTTACTTGTGAGACTTGCATTTTTCGTCCAAAAATATCTTTTTCGCCGCGAATATCTTTAAGCGGTTTAATTCCCGACAATCCTGTTGTAATTCCTGTAACTCCCCAACGCAAAGGTGTGGTGTGACTGTCCGTCGAAATGATACCAAGGTTTGTCAAGTTATGTTTCGTGACAAGCCGTTCACGGATTGTTTTACATAGTTTGTCGGTTTCTTTCGGCCACAAGATATAATGTCCGTTTGCATTGCTTTCGTCAATTCCCGATGCCGGAATAAGAATGTTATCCGTTATTGTTAAGTTTATATCAAAACCATTATAATGCTGATAGGACAGCCAATGTGTTGCTTCTTTTTCAATTAGTTGTTTTTTGCTTGCTTGACCGACTGGTATACACCGTCCTTGGTGTATTGCAAGTATCTTGGAAGTAATAAAAACTATATCGCCGTCTTTTATATGAATGCTGTCCAAAATATCCCAAATCTCGTCTTTGGGCGGTTGTACTATTCTTGTCTTTATTGGGATAAACTTAAATAACATTTTACTCCTTTATGCCGAATGGATAACTGGGCGTTGCAATGTTTGTTATGCAAACGCTATCATTACAATTGACCCGACAATAATTGCTGCCGCAAATGTTTTTTGCAAAAGCCTTGTTCGTTCTTTCAGAAAAACAAAAGCGAATAACACATTCAGCACGACGTATGCTGATGAAATTGCCGCAACCTCTATAAATTTATCATAAAATTGGTATGCACGCAATATCGAAAATGCCGTCAGTGCTTGTGCGATACCGCAAATCAAAATTACAAACCATTCTTTGCGAGTTACTTCTTTTACAAGCCCGCGAATTGTTGACTGCCGACCGATGAGTAAAAACAATGCAGGAATACCAAAAGACAAAAACACAAAGAACGGTAAGTTAAATTCCGCCGAGTTATAAGTATCAAGAGTAAAAGCGGCGGCGAAAAAAAGCGTTGATAATACTTTCAGCCAAATCCATTTATTGAACCTGAATTTACCTTTTTCAAAAAGCAAAAACATATTTGCTGCGGCAATGAATAAAACACCAATCAGTTTAAGCCAAATAAAAGTCCGCCCAAGAAAAATTATACCGCTGAATAAAAAGAAGATGCGATATACTTGCTGTACCATTGTGTCAACGGATATATCAAGATTTTTTCTTGTCGTTGCATCTAATCTATCGTTAACAGCGTACAGCAGCAAAGCAATAACTAGAAGCAGCCAAGTCAGCCAATACGTCGGAAATACCCAATCAAAAAACGGAACAAGAACTAGAATAGAAAAAGCACTTATCAATTGAATAATAATTGTAAGCGAGCCAATGTTCTTTGTATTTCTTGTACAGTATTTGAATGTTTGTAAAAACACAATTTGGAACACAACAAAAAGTATTGTAAATATAAGCCACGGCATTTTGAAATCTCCTTTGAAAACTTTAGGAAAAACTTTGGAAGAAAAGTTTTTCCAAACTTACAAAGCCGTTTATTACCATGCTGTATGTTCCTTTGCCACGGCAAACAATAACTGACGGGTGTTAACTTGTCAAGTATAAAACAAAACGGTATACGACTTGTGTCACTTAGGTTCTATGCCGTATTTTTCATTTGCAGGTTTGAATATCAGCGATGATTGGGGGCATTTTGTTTGGCGGCGTAACCTGTTTTCATGAAATTTTCCGATTGAAGGTGCGCAGGATGTAGTTATTGCCTCTGCCACTGTTCCTGCGACAAATGCGGCTGCACCAGCATAAATCAGGTCATGCATTGTGGCAGCAGCAACATATGCGGTTCCGCCGACGACTGCGGCGGTGATTGTTGTGATACTGTCGTTAGTTCTTTTATCCGCGGTTTCCCGGATTTTCAGATTGCATCCCTTGTTGAAACAGCCTTCGCACTTGGATAGTTTTTCAGGTTCATTAAGGTATTCGATTGTTGTCATAAAGCCTCCCTTATAATAGTATATAGCAATTTAATTTTGTTTTGTAAATAAATAATGACCAATGACTGATGACTAGCTATTTATCATTAATTAGTCATCCGTCATTATTACTTGACACATGGGCTGCGGGCGTGTTATCCTTTCATAATCTTTGCGTGGCTTGGGTTGGAAAGTATTGAGTAGGTGACATTCAATTTATTTCCGGTCGTTAGGGTGAATCTCCGAAGAAAGGCAAAATCGCACAGTAGGGAAACTTTGTATTTAAAGACATGTTTCATCTTTGTGCTGGGTTGCCGAATACCCCGGGCTGCAGCAAAAGAAGTTAAATAAGGAGAAAACAGATGGAAAAAGAGAAAAAAACCAAAGCCGCGATAATCAAGGCTTACGGAAAAAAGGAAGGCGACACAGGAAGCCCGGCGGTGCAGATTGCACTGCTTACCGAGCGTATCAACCAGTTAACCGAACACTTGCAAGTCCACAAACAGGACAAACACAGCCGCAGGGGACTTATGAAAATGGTTGGTCAGCGGAAGGGGCTGCTTGATTACTTGGAGACTACCGATTTGGAACTGTTTAGGGAATTAAAGAAAAAATTGGGAATACGCTAAAAAGAAGCTTGGCAGGTATTCCGCAGGCTGTTTTATTGCCAAAGCCTGGTCGTAAGTTGACCGGCAAGGCGGGTTAAGGATAAAAGGAGATTTATTAATATGTCAGAAGGGAAAACTGTGGAAGGGAAACTTGGCGAAGTAAAAATATCCGAGGGCGCGCCCAAGGGAAATTCGTTTACAACCACTGTCGGCGGGCGTAAAGTCTTGGTGGAAACCGGGCTTTTTTGCGGACTTGCGGCGGGGTCGTGCACCGTGACTTGCGGCGAGACTATTGTTATGGCAAACGTCACGATGGGCGGAAAGCGCGAGGGTGTGGACTTCTTTCCGCTGGGTGTAGATTTTGAAGAAAAGATGTACTCGGTCGGAAAAATTCCCGGCAGTTTCAAAAGGCGCGAGGGACGTGCCGGTGACAAAGCGATACTTACAAGCCGCCTTATTGACAGGCCGCTTCGGCCGCTGTTCCCGAAAGGCTTTTATAACGATGTCGCGCTTGTTGTGACTACCTTAAGCACCGACCCGGATGTTTCGCCCGAGCCTTTTGCGATGCTTGCAAGTTCGATTGCTATTTCAATAAGCGATATACCGTTTGCAGGCCCTACCGGAAGCGTTGTTGTCGGCAGGGTAGGCAAAGAATTTATCATCAACCCGAATGCCGAACAGCGCGAAAAAAGCGATATGCACGTTACCGTAAGCGGAACCGCAGAAGCAATTTTGATGGTGGAAGCAGGCGCGAACGAGGTCTTGGAGGCGGATATTTTGTCCGCTATTTTAGTTGCCCACGAGGAAATCAAAAAGCAGGTTGATTTTCAAAATACTATCGTAAAAAAAGTAGGAGCCGCAAAGCGCGCCCCGGAACTTTATACAATAGAGGAAAGCATTGAAAGCAAGGTGCGCAGTTATGCGACAAGCTTTATTGAAAAGGCTTTAGAGGAGACCGACCTTGAAAAACGCCGCGAAGCAGAGCGGAAACTTGAAGCGGGAGTGGCAGACCAGTTTGCCGAACTTTACGAGGATAAAAAACAGCAAATTAATGATGTCCTTACCAAGATAAAAAAAGAAATCGTGCGCGAGAAAATTCTTGTAAAAGGTATCCGCCCCGACGGACGCGGAACAAAAGATATACGTCCTATTTGGGTTGGGGTTGGCATGCTGCCGCGGGCTCATGGCTCGGCTGTATTTACGCGCGGACAAACCCAAGTGCTTAATGTCTGCACATTGGGCACCATAGGCGACGGTCAGAAAATCGACGACATCACGGACGAAGAAACCAAACGCTATATGCACCATTATAACATGCCGCCTTATGCGACCGGTGAAGCAAAGCCTTTGCGCGCAACCGGAAGGCGTGAAATCGGACACGGGGCTTTGGCGGAAAGGGCGCTTGAACCTGTATTGCCGTCCGAAGCCGATTTTCCGTATGCTATCCGCACTGTGAGTGAAGTTTTGTCCAGCAACGGCTCCAGTTCTATGGCAAGTGTTTGCGGAAGCTCTTTAAGTCTTATGAATGCGGGAGTTCCTATTAAAACCGCGGTTGCGGGCATTGCTATGGGGCTTATTAAAGATAAAGAAAGCGGCAAGGTTGCGGTACTTTCCGACATTCAAGGCATGGAGGACTTTCTTGGCGACATGGACTTTAAAGTCGCGGGCACGGAAAAAGGCATTACCGCCATTCAGATGGACATTAAAATCGCCGGCATTGATGAAAATATTATCAAAACAGCATTAAGCCAAGCCAAAGCAGGACGCTTGGAGATTCTTTCGATAATGAATAAGGTTATCGACAAACCTGCGGCAAGCCTTTCCAAATACGCGCCAAAAATTGTTACATTTACAATAAAGCCGGATAAAATCAAGGACGTAATCGGCAGCGGCGGTAAAGTCATCAACAAAATTATCGAAGAAACCGGCGTTAAAATTGATATCGAGGACGACGGCAGAGTGTTTATTGCAAGTCAGGACGAGGCTAAAATTGCGCGCGCGCGGGAAATCATCATGGGCATTGTTTTCGAGCCTGAAGTCGGAATGGAATTTACCGGAAAAGTTGTTCGGATTATGGAATTCGGCGCGTTTGTCGAGTTCGCTCCCGGGAAAGACGGCATGATTCATATTTCAAAGCTTGCAAAGACCCGCGTTGCCAAAGTGGAAGATGTGGTGAAAATCGGCGATACAGTTCGTGTTAAAATCATCAAAATCGATGAAAAGGGCAGAGTAGACCTTATGAACATAATTCCCGACGACCGCGGCGTGCCGGAAAGTAAGAAATGACTAATTAATGAAAAATAGATGCTTAAACTATTGATTCTACATTAATTATTTATGTCTTTCTGTTCTTTTTATGACTTCCAGATTATGGCGCAAAAGCCCAAGAAATTCAACAAGCGTGTCAAGTTCTTTTGCGCTTGCAGACTCGGAAAGTTTTACTGCGGTTACTGCTGCAAGGGCAATTAATTCGGCGGCGCTTAACTTATTTGTATCCGGGTTTTCTTTAGGTTTATCCGAAGTGTCGATTCTTTTTTTTGCGTCTGTTGTATTTGCTTTGTCCGTTTCAGCTTGTCCGTCTGCTTTGAAAGAGCCCGTACAGTTATTTGCACCGCTTTTGGTGATATCTTTATCCAAGCCCATAATAATGTTTATGCGCGCGGCGCGGTTTATGCGGGAAAAAAAAGAGGATTAAAGTCCTCTTTTTTTTACGAGTTGCAAGAATGTCAAATCATGTAAACCTTTGCAAAATAACTTAAAATAACCTTAAATTATTTTTTATTCGTGCTGCAATTTTTCGTAGACGACTTAGGGTACATGTTTTTAGCCATTATGCCACCTCCTTGTCCAATTTGTTCCCTTTAACCTATTACGGTTTTAGAATAATTCGGACAATGTTATAGTGTGCAGTTCGCGGTAAAATATACATTCACCTTAAAACAAATTTCTTAAAGCAAATCAATGTCATTCTTTTTACACCAATCTAGTTCGCACTGCGGCCAGAAGCTTGCCTGAACTTCTCCTATGTGCGCCGAGCCCAAAAGCAGCATACACAGGCGGCTTTGTCCGATTCCGCCGCCGATGGTAAGCGGAAGCTCACCAGACATAACTTGTGCGTGGTAATCGAATTTAAGTTTATGCACTTCATTACTTTGCTGTAACTGGTGCCGCAGGCTTTCCGAGTTGACGCGGATTCCGCCCGATGACAATTCAAGCACGCAGTCCAAAACTTCGTGATAAAATAATATGTCGCCGTTAAGCGTCCAATCGTCATAGTCCGATGCGCGCTGCTGGCTTATTTGCGACAGGAACACGGTCTTGTGAGTCTTTACGATTTCGTATTCGCGCCGTTCGGCGGACAGGTTGGGGTAGAGTTTTTCCAGCTCTTTTGAAGTGATGAAAAATATCTCAGGATAAGGTGTGACCAGGTGTGCACCGGTTTTTTTGGATACTGCCGAAGCTGTTTGGGTAACTGCTCTTATAATCTTGCGCACGGTTTTGTACAGGAAATCAAGTGTGCGCTGTTTGTCCGTAATAACTTTTTCCCAGTCCCATTGGTCTACATAAAGCGAATGCAGTGCGTCAAGGTCTTCGTCCCGGCGGATTGCAATCATGTCGGTGTAAAGACCTTCGCCGGCGGTAAAACCGTACTTTTTAAGTGCATAACGTTTCCATTTTGCAAGCGACTGGACGACTTGCAGTGTCTTATCCGGTGCGCCCGCTGCATCAAATTCGACTTTACGCGAGCCGCAAAGGTCATCGTTAAGACCGGTTTCTTTTTCTACTATGATGGGTGCGGAAACCCGAAGTAATTTTAATTGCATTGCAAGTTTACGTTCGAAAGTATCTTTGATTTCTTTAATCAAAATTTGGCGCTGTTTTGCAGAGTATTTGGTGTGCGCTTTGTCGTTGAAGTTAAATTTCATATGATCTTCTTTTAAAGGTTTTGCAGTTTTTATGGGGAGCCATATTCGAAAGCCTTGATATTCTACTATTTTCGGGGAGTATCTTTGCAACTGTAAAAAAGCAACGGACAACGTGGATTAAACAATTTGTAGCATTTAAAGGGATGGGATAGCGGCGGCAGCTCTTTAGTATTTTGATTAAAGCCTTATATCGTCTTTTAATTTTTCATTTTCAGCTGCCAGTTCGCCAATTCCCTTAAAAGTAGTAATACCATTTAATGTTGCAAATGCTGTTGTCAAAGCAGATACTCCAGTCAAAACCATACCACGACCGATATTGCCTTTTGAAAAATCATCAATAGCAAGTTTAACACTTATTGGTGCTGTTGCTGCGTTGATCATAGCCGCTCCAGCATTGATTTTTAGTATGTTAACCGGCTTTATTAAACTCTCGTTGATTCTTGATAATTTTTTGCCTGTACCATTGACAGCACTTGAAACACAACCTTTACCTTTTCTCAGTAATTTTTGAAGTTTGCCTACTTTTGATTCTTGATTGTTTTCCACAATAAACCTCCATTTATTTCAACCAATTTTACCACAAAAATCCAAAATAACAACAATATTTTTTCAATTTTTAGTTGTAAACTTAATCTTTTCTTTAGATTTCAATTACTCACATTTTTTTTCGGCTCCGCTTAAAATGAAACATGAAGGCAGTTAAGTTCGGCGGCAGCTCTTTGGCAAATGCCGAGGCAATTACAACCGCAAAAAATATAGTATTATCCGATCCGTCCCGCACCTTTGTTGTTGTGTCTGCTCCCGGGAAATGCAAGGAATTTCCGCGGAAAGTTACAGACCTTTTGATTGAAGCTTATACCGAGATGCGGATATGCTCGGTGCAGGGCAGTATGGAGTATGTTCAAAGCGAAAGTCTGGAAAAAGTGTTCGGACGCTTTCGGGAACTTGCAAAACAGCTTGGAGTTGATATAGAGGCGGAGATGGAGCGCACGTACGAAGATATAATTATCAATCAAAACAATTATGATTTTGTGATTTCGCGCGGCGAGTACCTTATGGCATTGCTGTTTGCACGGCTGCTTGATTACAAGTTTATCGATGCCGCGAACTACATAGTAATTAAAAAAAATGGCAAATACCACGAGACCGCTACCGCCGCAAAGTTCAACAGATGCGTTGCAAAAAATGAACGGATTGTGATGGGCGGGTTTTACGGCGCGACGGTGGATTCCGGCATTAAAGCATTTACGCGGGGCGGAAGTGATTACAGCGGCGCGATTGCGGCGGTTTCGCTTAAGGCGGAAGTTTACGAAAACTTCACGGATACCTACGGTGTCCAGACCGCTAATCCTGTGATAATAAAAGATACAAAAAGCATCGCAGAACTTGATTACAAGACCATGCACAAACTTAGCGTTGCGGGGGCGTCAGTTATCTATCCGGATTGCCTTCCGCTGCTTAGTAAGTATGCCATGCCGCTTAAGGTGGATAATACTTTCGACCCAGGGCGTTGTTTCACGCGGATAGATACCAAAAAAGTGACCTCGAAATACTTTTGCATTACATATAAATTCGAGCAGAACATTAATAAGGACACGGTCGAAATTCTGTGTGCTTTCAACAAAATCAGTATAAGTATGCCTGACTTGCGGAAGGTGCTTAAAGACATTGAAGTTTACCTTGTGCACTTTGACAAAAAAAGTTTTGCGCTGATTGCGCCAAGCACCAACCTAGACACTGTTGTAAATCTTTTGCACGGGTATTTCTTGGGTAAATGAACGCAGCGCACTTGTTTCCCCCGATATCATGCAAAGGCACGGCACACGGCAACTGTGAAGGTGCGATTTGTCATAAGTGAATAGTTTATATTGCTTGACCTTGCAATCTCTCTTATGCCATGATGTTTTACGGAGGGAGTATGAAACTGAAAAACAAGGTCGCGGTTGTGACCGGTGCGGGCTCGGGCATGGGTAAAGCCATGGCGAACCTTTTTGCAAAAGAAGGCGCAAAGGTGGTGGCGGCAGATATTAATCAGGCGGGAATCGACGGCACGGTTTCTGAAATCAAGAAAAACGGCGGAGAAGCACTTGGCATTAAAGTTGATGTTACAAAAAACGATGAAGTTAAAAAGATGATTGATGCCGCTATTGCCGCTTATGGGTCGTTGGATATTTTGGTAAACAATGCAGGTATTATGGACAATGTGGAGCCCGTCGGAAATCTGTCTGACGAGCAATGGGATAGGGTTCTTGGGATAAACCTTAAAGGACCGTTTCTTGCGTGCAGAGCCGCAGTAGGCATTATGTTAAAGCAAAAGAACGGCGGAGTTATCGTAAATAATGCTTCGGTCGGCGGACTTTTCGGTGCGCGTGGGGGTGCCGCATATGTTGTATCCAAGCATGGACTTGTTGGGCTTACAAAGAATATTGCGTCCACATATGGCAGGCAGGGCGGCAATATCCGCGCGAATTGCATCGCAACCGGCGCGGTTAACACAAATATTGGGTCGGCAATGACGCATCCGGATGCTTTGGGACTTGCGGCGATGGGCGACACCGGAGCTATGAAAACTGCAGACCCTATGGAAATTGCAAGAGTGGCGCTTTTCCTTGCGTCCGATGATTCAAGTTTTGTCAACGGAGCAACTGTTACCGCAGACGGCGGCTGGACGGCACGATAAAAGGAATTAAATATGAACAAGGATGAAAACTTTAAACTAAGGCGGCAGGATTTCCATTGGGTTGTCTTTGGTATTGCTGCCGGCGCTTTGTTTTTAGTTGCCGGCGCGGCATACGCAGTTTGGCATTTGATTGACGGAAATTGGACTAATTGGCAAATACCCGCTATAATAGGCATTTGCTATATAGTGGTCGTTTCGCTTGCCGCTATGTTTCTTGCGCTTAAGACCATTAAACGCGAACTTGTATTAAAAGAGCAGAAAGAACAAGAAAACTCCGAAGTAAAAACCAAGCAAAATACCGACAAAAAAGGCAAGTAATAAAGGTTACGCTGTATCATCTGTATCAATTGTATAAAACGTCTCTGGAATATCGCGCAGCAAATTGCCGCGGTAAAGCGGGCGCAGATTGTTCATGACGGCGATTATATAACTTGCGCGGGCTTTTGCTTCGGCGGCGGTTTCAGTATCTGGAACATCAGAATGGGGTAGATAACTTTTAAAATCATAGGTTGCAAACGAATTGTTAAAAACCATACCTGTGTATATCGAAAAGCCAATGTTTTCTTCCGGGCGGAAAACCGAAATCCCAAGTGTATATTTTGTGTTAATCTTTATGTGTAGCAAGTCACACATCGTCGCGTAAATATCATAGTGCGTTACGAATTTCTTTATCACAGTCGGATGTGTGATAAGCGGGGGGCTGTAAATATAAAAAGCTAACTCGTTGCCCTGTGCGCCGGATTCCGTTAAATAATATCCTGGAGCAGCGTCGTCCGGAATAACAGGGTCAAGAAGATCCGATGCGGAATAATCATGGTGGTCGGCATAAAACATTATTGTAGTGGTGTCTATAAGATGCAGTTCATTGCCGTTTTCTTGCATTATATTGCCGTCACTGTCCAGCGCGGGTGTGGTTTCCAAATAATTAAAAAGAACACCCAACCCCCGGTCATACTCATAGGCTCCGGTAAGTTCGCTTAGGACAGCATTAACAGTGCGCGTACTACCCGATGAGAGATTGGCATAAAGGTCTTTAAGAGCATCAAGCTGACCGGTAATTTGCGCTCCGCTATCTTTGTAAAAATCAAACAAGTTTGCATCATAGTAGGGCATATGGGTCGAAATATTTATTATATAGGAAAAAAACTTTTGGTCGCTTGGCGCCATTTGTTCAATTTCGGACTCGAACATCCTGTAATCACTGTTTTGATTAAACTCGGAATTAGCCCATTCTTCAGTTTTATCGTTTACGTTCGACGGCTTTTCATATACGTTTGTATCTTTTATCATGTCTTCAAGGAAAACAGAATCCTGAAATCCAAGACCAACAGGATACAAAGTGTCGCGGTTATACATGAAAGAGTAATAGTCATGAAACGCTTTGATACTTTCATAAGGAGTCATTGTGTTTGAAGCACTGTCATACTGTGTGCGGGACAAGATATAAGGAAGCGAATAAGGAGCAACTATATCGGGCATGGACGGCATTTCAACTCCGTCAAGATGTGTCCCGGCAAGGGCTGCATACTCTGTTATACAGGTGCGGTCGACCGCATAATAACCTTGAATGTCGGCTACATTGTGTGCCGTTGTGCTTGTACCGTTTGCTGTTGTGTATGCTGTACTTGAATCCTTATCGGTGTTGTATAAAAAATTATAAAGATTGGGCATGACTATCGGATTAACAAGGCTTCGCTCAAGCGTTTCCATTTGCAGCATTATTACATTCTGTTTATTATCCGGAAGTGCTTCATGAAAGGTAGAACCTACCCAGTTATCCGGGATATCAAAGCTGAAGTTGGTCTTAAGCCCTAATACATAAGCGATGTTTGCCCAGTAATACGAATAAGTTCCGAAATCCGAAAACATACGGACCCGGTTTGAAAAGGTGGAATATATGAACTGTTCATTTGTATAGTTATCAAATGCGCTGTCCGTGCTTGTTCTCATGTATGGCAGTGTAAAATTATAAAATATGCCGCTTGCGTAAGCAGCCAATGCTATTGCCGCTATGCCGAAAAAAGCGTTGCGGCGGTAGGGAATACGTTCTGTAAACGGGCGGCCTTCACGGCGGCTGCGCTTCATAAAAGACAATGCCCATGAACCTATGCCTATAAATACAAGCAGGATTACGGAAAAGCAAAACATGAAATCAAAATCCAGGACAATAAAAGCACCAAGAGAAGTGACCTGACGCACTGCAGTAAGACTTTCGATGCTTGCAATCTCGCCAAGCTCCCGGTATAAAATGATATTTGAAACCGCAACGATAAAATGAACGCACAAAAGAAATATGGCGACTCCGAATTGAATTGACGGTTTTTTTATCAGAAACAGAAAACCGCAAAGGCAAAGCATGACCGCAAGTGAAAAATAATATCTGGACGGAAACGGAAGACCCATAAAAGCGTACATGGTAAAGTCCATTGCAATTACTCCAAGCACAAAAAGCGCCGGAATTACAACGAATGGGTATTTTAAGGTAAAGGCTTTTATGTTCATAGCATCTTTTGTTTAGTATATGTCAATTTACGGGAAAGTCAAACAAAACACTTGTAATACGTCCGCCGATGTTGTATAATACCATTGGTTTTTCCTGAAATCGGTTTACCTGAAACACGCAAGAGAAGTTTGACCCATTAGCTCAGTCGGTAGAGCACATCACTTTTAATGATGGTGTCCCGCGTTCAAGTCGCGGATGGGTCACCAAGTTATAGTTTTAACTTAGCATAATTTTTTTTGGTACTCTTGAACGCGGGTGTCCCGCGTGACTTCGTATGCGCTTCGCTTACGCAAGTCGCGGATGGGGGTAACCATATTGTTGTAAATCGAATTTTTTGGGAGTTCGATTTTTCATTTCCATAGTCCTTGATAATCTCGTCAATCGTAATTTTGTCGCCGTCACGACCTTTTATGTTATAGGGTTATGTCATTCCATAAAAATGACCTAGTTAATGAAAGCGTCAAAGATAAGTTGCAAAATGTGTCGTACAGAGGTAAAATATATAGTGCAAATAATTCTCGCAAGCAGTTTTAATAATTATGCAAAAGATAGTAATGGAAAGAAATACCCTATTGCTATATCTGATGAAATTCATCTTTTAACAAATATAAAAATATATACACCAAGTTTTAATAACGTTATTATGGTTGCAAACAATCCAGCAGATTTTGAAACAACTGACTATTATGCAAACTTATTATTTCAATCTCTTAAAATGTCGGGTTTAATTTTTAAAAACGAAATAGTATTTGATAATCGAAACAAAGACAAAGCTAAGGAAATCTTTTCAAAAGCTGGTTTAATTTTTTTATCTGGTGGAAGTGTGAGTATCCAAAACGATTTTTTCAAAGAGATTAGTATAGGTGAATTATTAAAGATTAGTGATGCTTTGATTGTTGGAGGTTCTGCTGGTGCTATGAACTTGTGTCAAATTGTTCTTTGCTATCCCGATTTTATTAAGGGTGTGGGTTTGTTGAATGAAATTATCGTTCCGCATTTTGACGGAAAAAATAAAGTATACGAAAGAAATGGAAAAGATGAGTACAACAATCTACTCTCGTTAAGTGTTGGTCGAGAACTAATTGGGATTGATGAATATTCTTATCTATTGCTTGTAGATGGAGAATTAAAGCCTTTTGGCAGTGTCTATCGAATAAATAATAAAATTTGCCGTAGGTATTGAAATTTGTCTTCCGATATGATATACTAACGACGAATTTATGAACAAATATACTGAATATCTTGATTATGTCGAAAGTCTTTTTGATGAACATTTTTCAAAAAATGGCTATTTGCGAGAAAAGCCTGTTGCGGTTTCATCTCGTGTTGACCCTACTGTTGATTTTGTTGGGTCAAAAATCTCACCGCTTAAACATCTTGTGGTGAATGATATTATTGCTCCACAAGGTCATTATTTGATACAAGATTGTTTTCGCACCAAGGGAATGAAAAAACTGAAAACATTAGATCCAAGCAAATTTGGGTCATGTTTTAGAACTATGGGAACATTGACGCAACCTAGTATTGAAAAAGCAATATTCGACACTTTTAATTATCTAATTAATGGAATAGGTATAAAACCACAAGATTTATTAATAAAAATCAACCCAGACGACAAAGATTTGGTGACAGCTACAAGACAAGTTGTTGGAAATATTCGCCAACAAGAAAACGCAACCGATGCAAATTATCGTCATAGGTATGGACTTGATGAACAAGAGATTTATGGTAGAGATTTTAATATTGGTGTCCGAAAGCAAGGAACAGACGAATTTATAAGTGCAGGAACAATTGTGTTAATGGAACAACTCGACCGAAAAATTGGTGTTGATATGGGTATTGGTAATTTGACTTTGGCTATGTGTAACTTTGCAAAAGATAATACACTTGCAGTTTCTCGAATGGCAGATGTTATTAATGTTGATAGCATAGAAACGCAACGATTCGCTGATTCACTTATTGGACTGGCTTTATTACAAAAAGAAGGTATTAGAAATTTACCTACAACAAAAGACCGAACATCGAAAAATTTCCGTTGGAAGTTCAAAAAATATGAAGATGCAGTCGTTTTTTGGAAATTACAGTTTGGTTTAAATGATGAACAAGTCTTAGACTATATGAAAAGATATATTGATTTAGAGTTCAAAAACAATACATATAAAAGTGAGGCAACATGGGAGAGGTAAATATTTTTGACAATCCACAAAAATACCGCGAGCAAATCTTAAAGCAAGATGGTTTAGTTATTCCACAATCTAATAAGTTAAATGGGAAATCTTTGATATGTGCATTTCTAACTTCATATTGTGGTGTCGGTTGTCCTTTTTGTTTTTTTAAATCGCCAAGTCCACGAGCAAAAGATAATGATATTGAAAACAAATTTAATCAAGAGGCAGTTGACAAATTTATTAACTTTGCAAACGATGCGAGTTGTGGATACTTGCAAATTTCTGGTGGTGGCGAGCCATTTTTAGAAAAAGAGGCATTGGTAAAATGTATTGAGAAAATTAAAGCAGACAGGATAATCCTTGTCACAAGTGGTATTTGGGCTTTTAACAAATTGAATGCTGAAAAATATTTAACCGAGATTGAACAGGCAATTAAAAACCGAAAAACTCCTGCCCGTGTTTCAATAAGATTAAGTGTAAGTGAGGGGCATAGTATTAGGCTCAAAGAACACCCACTAGTAAACTTGATAAAACTTTTTGATGAAAAATACAAAAATAACAATGATTTGTCGTTACAATTAAAAACTTTCGAGGGAGATAATACTCTTACTGATTATTTAGACAAACATTTTAAAGGTCATGTTTCGCATGAAGTTGGCAAAAACCAATCTGACGACAGGAATATTGTAAAAATAATGCCGTGGAAATCAACAGTCACTTTACCGTCTGGATATAAGATTGTCGTAGGCAAAACAAGAATATTCGAGCCATCTTTAAAGCCGAATCTTAATGACGAAGAATCAATACGAAACACTATTGAAGTATTTGATGAAGATTTGGAGCAATCCCAAAGTAATTTTCCATCGACTGTTTTTAATGCAAATGGTACTCGTGGTCTTGATTGGATTGTTGAATATAACGGTAATGTTTGCACTTGGCAAAATAGAGTTCAAGATAATTTACTTAATATACATGAGGATAATTATGATAAAATTCTGAACACTACAATGAAAGACCCTCTAACGCTCTCGTTCATCGAAAAGGGTGCACGATATAGAGATGATATAGTATCGGAAGTTTCGCCAAGAACATCAACTTTGGCAAAAGCAGTTAGTGTGAGAGATTATGCAGGAACTTTATTGTTCGATAGTGAAAAGACACGGCTTTATTATACTTTACGAGTTTTACAGGACTATATGAAAGAAAACCGTATTGACTTGAAAACACTTGAAAACCTGCCACAAGAAATTCAGTTTGCTCTTAATCAATCCGCCGAACAACTTTCGCAAGCGTATAAACAAGGCAGACACTCAATGCTTGACCAAGAATTAGCAAAAGAACAGAGTGATATAAGATTTAATGATTTTTTAGAGTTGGCAGATTTAGGACATTATGATTTAGACAAAGTAGAAATTAGAAGAGCAAGAAAACACGCTGAAATTATACAAGGTGTCGGGCAAGAGCAAGAAATTAACCAAGATAGACGATTAACCAAAAGAGTAATGGAAATAAAGAAGTTTGATTGGTTTATCGGCAATCAGACTCAGAGAGAAAAAATTATTAATTTGATAAGACACGGTGAAACAAATTTCAATGTAGAAGGTCGATTGAAAGGGCAAAATGAAGGTATTCAAACACACTTTACAGAGAAAGGGTTATTACAAATTGACGATTTCAGCAATCAGTTAAGGGAATACAATACGGACAGGATTTTCACTTCTGATTTGGAACGCGCGGTACAAACAGCGTTAATTGCAAATAAAGGTCTTAATCTTCCTATTTCATTCCATAAAGAGTTGCGCGGCTTTAACATGGGTAAATTCCAAAACCAAGGTATGCTAATTTCAGAGTTCGTAAAACAACCAGAAGTTCAAGCCGCTTTTCGTGACCACAATATAGCAATCCCAGAGGGCGAAAGTATAAACCAACTTATTGAACGAATTACGCAGTTCATCTTAGAATCATGTCGCACGACACAATATAAAAATCCCGCCATAGTCGCACACGGAGCAACAATCAGTAATGTTAATTCTGCATTGGCTGGTGTTCCTTATCAAGATGTAGATTATTGCAAACTACGATATTTCAAAGATTATTTAGAAGTTTTAGAATATGGTAAGAGACTATAAAAACAACCAATAGTTATTGACTTTAAATTTCTTTCTCGGTATGATTATTTTGTCCAAAGTGTATACATAACCTACATAGTCTTGCTTGAAATAAAGTTCGATTTTCGAGGCACTTGGGTCACCAAGTTATAGTTTTAAATAGTCTTAATTTAGCATAATTTTTTTTGATACTCTTGTGCGTTTCGCTTACGCAAGTCGCGGATTGGTTCTCTTTGTCCGATATATTTACATATTCTCTTTTAGCATAATCAGTCATTATTCCGCTATCGTTTCCTTGGGAACGTATTTCAGGTCAAGCTTTATACGCGCAAGGACGTCGTTCAGGAACCCGATAAGCAGATAGGACGCTTGCAGCATGATAACCAGAATCAATATCTTGGGAACGCCGTTAAGCACAGTAATTCCGATAAAGTCACGCAAGTATATTGTCGATAAAATAATAAGCGTCAGCATTATTCCAAGCAGCAAACCGCGGTAAACATTAAGCGGCTTTACAAGTTTATAAAGCATCATAATTCCGGTGCCGGTGGTCAGGTAAATCGCCATTGTAATGAAGTCGCTTTGCTCGATGCCGAACCACCCTGCTTTTTTAAATATATAAAGCACAATAATATTAATTACTACGATAAGCGCCCCTACAAACGCACTTTTTAGTATGTTAAAGATAAACTTGCCTTTTATCTGCTGGTTATTTATCTCTAAAGCCAACGCGAATGACGGAATCCCTATCACAAAATACTCAAGCAATAATAGTTTTATTGGCGTAAAAATATAATTTATGCCTGCAAATATAACAAAAAGGGCAAGCATCATACTGAAAATTGTCTTAAATAAAAACAGCGAAGAAGACTTTTGCACGTTGTTTATCACGCGCCGCCCTTCCATAACCACTTTGGGCATGGATGCGAAACTGCTGTCCAACAAAACCAAGTGGCTTACGTTCCGTGCGGCTTCCGAGCCCGCCGCCATCGCAATAGAACAGTCCGCTTCCCGAAGTGCAAGGATATCGTTAACTCCGTCGCCTGTCATTGCAACTGTCCTGCCTTTGTTTTTAAGTTCCTTGATTATTATAAGTTTCTGTTCCGGTGTAACGCGTCCGAATACGGTATAACCGTTTACCGCGGCGCGGACCTCCACGGGGCTCATGCCTTCCAGGCTTATATATTTTTCCGCATTGGTTATCCCGGCGCGGCGTGCGACTTCGCTTACGGTAACCGGATTGTCGCCCGATATGACGCGCACGTCCACTCCGTTTTCCTTAAACCATTTGATGGTTGCCGGTGCATCCGCCCTGACGTGGTCCTGTATCGTAATTATTGCTACAGGTTTGATATCGCCGGGAAGTTTTCCGTCTTTAATAGTGCCGGGAGAGCGCGCAAGTATAAGCACGCGGTATCCCTGCTTGGCAAAACGCGACATTTTTTCATCTATTTTAGGGTACGGCTCTTTAAGTACAAATTCCGGAGCACCTATGACATAAGTTCCTTCGCTTCCGTCAAAGGTTACGGCGGAAAGTTTACGGCTACTTGAAAACGGCATTGTTTTTACCGCTTTTATTATACCGTTGCGGTCAAAATGATTGGCAAGTGCTATTGCGGTTTGGTTGTTGTCGTCAAGCGCCCAAAGCATAGATGCCACGATTTCCCTTATCGTATAGTCGCTGGAGTTTTTGACTTCCACTACTTCGCAAACTTTCATGGTGCCGTCTGTTATTGTTCCGGTCTTATCCAGGCAAAGCGTGTCCACGCGGGCAAGCATTTCAATGCAGTATAATTCCTGCACCAAAGTGTTGGTTTTTTTAAGGTTTATAACTCCTACCGCCAGCGCCATAGAAGTCAAAAGGAACATTCCTGAGGGAATCATGCCCACCACCGCGCCCGCACTTGAGCGCACCGCATCCGCAGTGTTTATCGTTTCTCCGGTTGCAATATTATGGATTTCCGTTAAAATTAACAGACCCGCCAAAGGAACGATTATGATGCCGATTACTTTGATGATGAGTTTAAGAGACTGCAAAAGTTCGCTTCTTGGGCGTACATATTTTGTAGCGCCTTTTACAATGGATGAAATATAATTGTCCGTGCCGACACGGTCAACTTTCGCATAGCATGTGCCCGACACGACAAATGAACCTGCATAAATCCTGTCGCCCTTATTCTTTTGAATCGGATGAGATTCACCCGTAAGCAAACTTTCGTTGACTTCGATAACGCCGTCCGCGACTATACAGTCCGCGGGGATTTGTCCGCCGCTTGCAAGCACCACTATATCGTCAAGCACCACATCATCAATTACGATATTATTTTCTTCGCCGTTGCGGATTACTTTGACCCGCGAGCTTGCAATCACAGACAGCTTTTCAATTATAAGTTTCGCCTTGATTTCGGTAAAAATACCTATCACTATGTTGATAACGATGATAACCAAGAACAGCATGTCATTAAAAGCATTGCGGTCCATGTTGAAGCCGACATAAATAAGGAAACCCGCCACCGTGAAACATAACAGGTTAAAGAATGTAACAATATTTGTAAAAAAGATGTTCCTGTATGTTTTCGTACTGCCGCGGCGCTCGTAGTTTATTTGTGCTGCAGCGACACGCTCGGCTACCTGTTCATTTGAAAGCCCATACGCAAGAGTGGGCTGAAAACGGATCGGCTTTTTGGGTTTGCGCGAGCCCGTCTGGGCTGCCGCGGTTTTATGAATTTTGTCCGCATATTTTTTATAGCGCGCAACTTCCTTCCTGTTCCTGTCCGTAAAAACAGTGTTGGAAAAATCCGTTTTTTTGCTGTATTTAATATCTTTAGCCTGTTCTTTATGTTTAGTCTGTTCCTGGTCCCGTGTCTTACCGTGTTTAATATCTTTTACCATAATTGTAGCCGTTTCAGACTGTTGTCGAATTTTGTTAGATTGAGCCGAATTACCTTCAATCCGCGCATTACCGTGTTTTATATTTGCCCCAAAGCCAGCTGTTTCAGCCAGTTCATGGGCTTGAGTTCCAATTATATCTTCCGCGTGTTCTTTATTCTGATTTTCACGATTGTCTGTTTTCTTTGCCATACCTTATATTATACCACACATTTTAAATATAAGCAAAGAAAAAATTATTTTGAAGCCCGGAATAATCATTTGTAATTCGTCATTAATTATAAACTCTCTGTCATATACCTTTACAATTTCGACTTTTGAGTAGTATACTGTTCTGATGACAACTTTGGGAGTTATTATAGTCGTTGCGGTTCTGGCGGTTTTGGTTGTTGCTTTTTTTGTTTTAATGCAGCCTGTCCTTTGGATGCGAGGGCTGGTAAGCGGCTGTTATGTATCTATGATAAGCCTGTTGCGAATGCGCTTTAACCGTCTTGATGCGAGGACGATAGTTAACTGTTACATCAAAGCGCGCAAAAGCGGCATAGTCGTTTCTTTGGCTCAAATTGAAAGGCACGCCCAGGCGCACGGCAATGTAAACTCCGTCATCGATGCGCTTATAGCGGCGCATAATGCAGGCATTGAACTTGCCGCCCAAACCGCTATGGCGATTGACTTGGCGGGGCGCGACATAAAAGAAGCGGTCAAAAACTACATCACTCCTAAAGTTATCTTGACCGACCAGATTAATGCGGTTGCGGGCGATGGTATTGAACTCTCGGTCAAAGCCAAAGTTACGGTACGCACTAATCTTAAACGGATTATTGGTAGCGGACCGGAGGAAACTGTCATTGCGCGGGTCTGTGAGTGCATCGCGGCTTCTGTCGGAAGGAACGCAAACCACAAAGACTTGCTTGAAAATCCGGACAGAATTTCCAAAAATGTCCTTGCCAACCGAAGCATATGCAGTGATACGGCTTTTGATATTCTAAGCGTGGACATAGCGGAAATCGAAGTGGGGCGGAACATCGGCGCGGAGCTTGCGATTGACTCGGCGGAAGCGACCAAATATATCGCGCAGGCGGACGCGGAAAAACGGCGGAGCGAAGCCTTGGCGGCGGAGCAGGAGATGAAAGTCCTTACACAGGAAATGAGGGTGCGCGTTTTGGCGGCGGAAAGTGAACTGCCGCGCGCCATTGCAGATGCTTTTGTTCGCGGGAAAATAAGCACCGCCGAGTATTATAAACTGCAAAATCTCCTAAGCGGTGGCGAAGTGCGCGGGACTGCCGATGCTGTTAAACCAAGGGTTTCGGTGCCGGTGAAAAAAAAGTCGAAACTGGGTTAGGGAAGTTATGGGAACTATTGTAGGTGTAATTATTTCGGTGCTGGCGCTTGGTTTCTTTGCCGCTGTGTTTTTCTTTGCAGAGAAATACAGCAAACCCGCCGCGCCGAAAACTGATGCAACACAGACAGTGCCTGCGGCGGATGCACCTCAAACGGCGGCGGCTGAACAAGTACCGAACGTGGCGGAAAACCCCGCAATAGCAGAAGTCAGCGCAGTACAAAGCCAACAAGCAGCAATGAACCAACAAGTAGTAACACCAATGCCAATACAGGGAACAGTCACGGCAACGGCTTTACAAGAGTATGCTCCTGCCGTCAAAGCTGAACCGCAAGCCGCCGCAAAAAATAGTGATGCGGCTGTTTGGAGTGCACAGCAAAGCGGAAAAACCAGACCGGACGGTGCAAGCCGCCGCCGCTATTTCATCCAAAACCGTATTAAGGAGTATTACGAGCGTAACTATAGGACTTCCGTACAAACTGTTTCCGCCGAACAAAAGATGATTGACGAATGGAATGACTATTAATTATAAGCAGGACGAATAACTTATATAAACTTTGATTTAATATCTAAAAACTTTATTGATGATTTCATTAGAAACCATAAAAAAACAATAGCAAATGACTAATTTATACGTCATCTTACGGGATTATTACTTCTGTTCCATCGCTGCGATGCCGGCTTCCTCGGACTCAAGAGCTTTAAAAAGATTGTAGTATCCTATCATTCCGGTTTGTTCAAAAAGCTTCCAAGCCGTATCTTTCAATAAATTATCGTTCATGCTTTTATGATTTGCAATGCGGCAATTTTTATGCAAGACTAACTAAGTGGAAAAAACATATGCCGAACTTGGAATAGTACTTAAAACCGAACAGCATAAGGATTCCGGTGTCCGCTGTTATATTCTTACTCCAAGCGGAATGAAGACTGCTTATGCGGCAGGTGCATTGGGCGCACGCGCAAAACTTAAAAGCGCAATACAACTTTTCACCATTGCCGAATTTACATTTACTGGCAGCCGCATAACCGGCGCGCACGTTATCCAGCTCGGGTTTGGTCTTTCGCGCGATATCAACAGGTATTACCTCGCGTGCTCGATTTGTAATACGCTGAACCAAGTTGCGGCGCACAGCGACATCACCAACCAGCTTTTTTACCTGACCGCGCGCACATTTGAAGCTTTGGACGGCACCATAAGCGCGTATAAAATTTTTATTAACTTCTTTACGAAGCTGCTTTGTTTGTTAGGCTATGACATTGACATTCCGGACGGTGACGGTAAACTTTCCGTATTAAAGGCGGCGGTGCAGTCAGTTGATAATACAAAAATAGACGATATCAAAGTAGACCTTACAGCCGCACGGACTTTTATCCGCCTTATTTGTAAAAGTTTCGAGGACTGTTTGGATATCAAAATTATTAATGACTACTTACTATAGTCATTTAATCAGTTTATCCCTCCACCCTTCGCGAACTAAAACATGAGTTTTCAATTTAACGTGCTTGCCGCAGAGTTTTTCAATTTGTCTGCGAGATTCAATGCCGGCGGCTTTCAATACCGCGCCGTTTTTGCCGATAATTATCGGCTTGTGCCCGGCTTTCACACAATAAATTTCTGCGTTGATTTCTATTTCGCCCGCGCTTTCGCGAAAAACCGTAATCTCCACCGCAATCCCATGAGGCACTTCACTGTGCAGACGCTTTATAAGTTCGCCGCGGATTATTTCGGAACACATTTTTCTTATTGTCTGATTAGTGTATATCTCATCGTCACCGCTGTCCGTGATTTGCTCTGCTTCCGGCAAAAGCTTAACAATTTCCTGTATCAAGACATCCAAATTCATGCCGGTTTTACACGAGGTTGGAACGACCGCAACTCCAAGCCCATTAAGTTTATCAAGCTGCGGATAAAGTTTCCGGTAATTCGATTTATCAGTTTTATTTACCACCACAATAAGATTAGGCTTTGACCTAGGCGAGTTTGTGCCCGAAGCGGAGTTTTGGGAAAGCAAATTTTTAATTTTCTGAATATACTCATCCCTTATATCTCCGGCGTCCAGCACATAGCACAAAACATCGGCTTCGCGGACTGCGCCCGAAATATTTTTATTCATGGCTTTGGCAAGCGCGTCCTTTCCCATTTTTTTATTGTGCATACCGGGGGTATCGATTAAGGTCAATTTGAAACCCGAACCCGTCACATATCCGTGCGGAGTTTCCCTTGTAGTTCCCGCCATTTCGGTTACTATCGACACGGACTCGCCCACCAAAGCATTCACAAGGCTGCTTTTGCCTACGTTAGGCTCACCTATAAATGCAGCTGAGCCCTTTTTATATGGTCCGGTTGCCGATAATTTATTTATCTCTTTCATTTTAATCTATTTCCGGCCATTCGGGGCGCACAGGAAAAATTTCGCTTAGTTTCATCATGTGATAAGTCTGGTCATTGGCGACAATTACATCCAGCATCATATTAAACTCGCCGAAGAGCTGGCGCACTTTTCCGTCCGGAAAAGGCATGGTTTCGCTTGAGTAAAAGCAAACCGTGTTAAAATTCGTGTGACCTTCGCTTATGGCTTTGAAGATGGCGACTTCGCCGGCGCTTGCGCTGCAAGACAGTGCATTGGCTTCAATGTTGCAGCCGGTGAAAATTACGTTTTCATCCGCAAGCAATGCACAGCCGACCGGAAACTTTGTATAAGGGCAGTACGCGTTGCCGCTTGATTCTCGCGCACGGTCGATTAATTTCATAATAAGTTCTTTATTCATTCCTTACCCCGCTTTGCTTGCCATATCCCTTTTGTTTTTGATTCTTTAAAGAAGTTTCCAATATAAACTCCGTCATCTCCGTCATCTTTGCATTGTCGGCATCAGTTTCATGCACCCAGCCAAGCAAGTGTAAAAACCCGTGTACGCATAAGTAATTAATGCCAAGTTCCGCGTACTCTTTACAGATAACAATGTCGCCCAACTCCAGTTTATTTGTATCCGGATTAATGTCAAGCGGATATAACTCGGGTGTGGGTATCGTTGGTTTAGTAACTTCCAGCATCGGAAACGAAAGCACGTCCGTCGGCTTATCTGTATTGCGCGTTCTACGATTAAGTTCCCGAATTTCATCACTTCTCACAAAGAACACATCTGCATTCACTGTGTCCGGGTCAATGCCCAAAACCTTGCACGCGGTTTTTAAAATTCTAAGCATACTACAACTATACAATTGATACATTAATGGTTGCAACTACTTCCAAAACATCTTTTATCGGCATGAAAGTTTCCACCTTGTCAAAATTTGTTATTCCGGTGCGCAGGATAATTTTATTAAGAAGTTCGTCCAAGCTTGTATGAAATCCAAATTCGCTGTAGCTTACATCTGCGCGGACTTCGCCGACAGCACGGGTGCTTTCATAAACCGGCGCACCGTCCAAGTCCACGCCTGTTTTGTACTTTGCCATGATAAGCACATCGCCTTTGCGCACAATATCGCCCGGCTTGACCGCCGCTGTGCCGCTTGCAACTATTATTTGGGTTATCACTCCGTCATTAGTTGCAATGATGTCTTTGTTTTCATCCGTATCTCCCGGCATATTCACCGCGAAGATTTGGAAATAAAGCACATTGCCCACTATTTTGCTGCTTGCGTGGGCAACATAGTCAAAGCGCGCGATTATGTCGGTTGCTGTCTTTTGCGCATTGGCACTTGATTTAAGAGTAAAAGGTTTTATGGAACTGTCCGGATTCTGCCCGATGAACTGTGCGATTTCAGTCAGGCGCTCGCCTTCCACACCCAGCACTTTAATACGAAAGATAAAGTTGCCGGAAATTATAAGCGCAATAAGGCAAACGGTTAAAGCAACACTGAACGCAATGCGAGAGTAAAACACATTAAGCACGCCCAAAATGTTAAAGTTTGCAGTTTCCGTGAATTTCTGGTTACGCAAAAACTGTCTTGCGCGGTTTCCGTTTCTAAGCGGCACCGAAAACTCAAATACTTCATCATCAATTGTAACATCGGAAAGTTTAAGCCCGCGAAGCCGGTTAAGGATACGGAAATCCTTACTTTCTACGCGGAACCGAACTGCTCCGGCAAAAAAACCGCCAAGCCGCTTAAACACGCCGCGCTCCTTTACTGACTGTTTCAACATTGATAATCTTACCTAAGACGCAGATTTCATTTTCATCAAATGCCGCGATTTTAAGTTTCTCGCCGCGAATCAGCACTGTTCCGCCGGGAACTCCGACAACAACTTCTGCCGCGGAAAACTCGGAAAGAACTCTCACGCCGCCCACCGTAACCGTATTATTGTTTTTTTGGCTGATGAAAAATCGCTCCACTTTACTATTTATATGTGCCGCTCGCCTATGTTATTGCCCTTGCTCTCTATCTTTAATAAGCATTGACTAATTACAGACTAATTAATTTAAAATTGACTTTAGGAAATCCGCTGTTTTGTGCGTATATACTTTCATATGAGTGCTGATACAGAGAAAAACTTTGGCAGGGGACTAAGCCACGAATTTATCGAAAAAGTAAAGCAGGCGAACAACATTGTTGCGGTTGCCGGTAAATATTTGCATACCAAACAAAAAGGCAAAACACACTGGGCTTGCTGTCCTTTTCATCACGAAAAAACGGCAAGCCTTGCAATCAATGAATTACAGCAATACTACCATTGCTTTGGCTGCGGCGTAAGCGGTGACGTTATAACGCTTACCCAGCAGCTTGAAAGCCTTGACTTTTACGGCGCGGTGGAGTTTTTAGCAAGACTTTCGGGCATTCCGATGCCTACATCCGGCGGCAATGAAAATTATCTGGCAGCCGCAAAAAAGAAGCAGCGGGTTGTCCAAGTTCTGTCCGAAGTATGCGGTTTTTATTGCAAGAATTTATACCAAGACCGCAACAAAAAATACCTTGAGTATTTGCACAAGCGCGGCATTTCGGACAGCCTTATTAAGACGTTCAATATCGGAGTTTGTTCGGATTGGACGGAATCTGTTAAGTATCTTCAAAGCAAAGGCTTTTTCGCCTCAGAGTTAATTGATGCAGGAGTGGCGCGGCAGGGCAGTCACGGTCTTTACGACGTGATGGGTGAACGTATCACTTTCGCCGTTTTCAATATGTATTCCGACTGTATTGGCTTTACGGGGCGCACCTTATCCGCGGACAAGGAGATTGCCAAATACAAAAACACTGCCGAAACTATTGTCTTTGACAAGGGCAGTATCGTCTACGGCGCGGACGTGCTTAAAAAAAGTAAGGTTACTAATTTTATTGACAGCCTTAATGTCGTGGAAGGCAATGTCGATGTTATAACTTTGGTGGGGGCAGGCTTTCCCAACACCGTTGCTTGTATGGGTACGGCGCTTACTGTTTTTCATGCTAAGGTTTTCAAACGCTTTACGGATAAAGTCTATATCTGCTTTGACGGTGATGCTGCCGGACAAAAGGCGACCCTGCGCGGACTTGAAATATTACAATCGGAGCATTTGGAAGTTCGTGTCGTATCTTTTCCGGACGGGCTTGACCCCGACGATTATGTGAAAAAATACGGTAAAGAAGGTTTTGAAGGCCTTATTGATTCCGCGCTTCCGCTTATCGATTTTAAGTTGGAGCACCTTAATAAAACCATCGCAATTAAAGATAATTTGGATAAAACAAAATATTTAAAAGCCGCAGTAGAAGTTTTGAAAACCATTGCAAACAGCCCGGAGCTTGAACTGTATATCCCGAAAGTTTCGCAGGTTTCCGGCATATCATTTGACGCAGTTAAGAATGCGGTAATTCGCGCCGCCGCCGCAAAGCCCGGCGGCAACGATGCGTTAAAAGACGAAAAAAAGCCTGCCGTCAAACCGGCTTCCGGAATTTCCGTATCGGCTTACTCCCGCGCGCTTAATTTTATAATCGCAAGCTTAATGCACAGTATGGATTTTGCTGATATAACCGAGTTCGAAAAAAGCGGAATTCAATTGGACAACAATCTGTATAAAAGACTTGTCCAAAAAATCTTGGAATATAAAAAATCTGGTAAAGTATGGAAAGTAAGTTCTGTTTTTGACGAGTTTGACGAAGCCGACACAGCGCAGTTAGAGTCTTTGATTAACTTTCCATTTGAAAACGCGCAAAGCCGTTCGGGCAGCCCAAGCATCAAAGAAAAGGATATAAATCCGGAATTGGCTCTTGCAAAGTACTATCAGGATTGTATACAATACTTGATTCGCGGCAAACTTACATTAAAAATAGCCGAGTTAAAAGAACAATACAACAATACCGATGACACAAAAGAGAAAATGCAGATAACAGTTGAAATCCAGGAACTTAACAGAAGGATAAAAAGCAAATGACAGCCCCAAAAAAACCAATAATCAATACAAAACCGAAAGTTCAGAATACATCAAAAAATACCGCTCCGGTTTCTTCCCAAAAAAGTTCGTCAGGGGGTAAAACTACACCTTTCAAAAATTCTTTACAGGCGGCAAGTTTGAAATCAAAACAGCCTGCAACAAAACAGCCGCCGGTTAAACAGGCTGCGGCAAAACCGGCAATCGCTAAATCCGCACCCAAGCCTGCATCTAAATCTGCTGCAAATGCTCGGGCTAAAAAAACAACATCTAAACCTGCTGCGAAAAAGAAAGTCAAAACTTTGGAAATCGCAAAGAAAGAAGAAACCCAGAATATGCAGCACCAAATCAGCGAAGTGACACTTTCGCCTGCCCAGCTTGAGGCACTGCAATTCTCAAAGCCGGAAATGGAACTTGTACTGAAACGCTTCATAGAGTTGGGTCTTAAGAATGAGTACGTCAACGAAGACAATTTGCTTATGAGTTTTGTCGAAGCAGAAGCTACCGCAAGCGACGTTCAAAAGGCAGTATACCTTATAAAGAAGCAGGGGATTTTTATAAAGCAGTCTACCGAACTTGAACGCGAAAAAGTTGACATAATCGAAAAAATCATCAGCGATGCAAGCGTGGACGACCCCGTTAAAATTTATCTGCGTGATATCGGACGCGTGCAGCTGCTTTCCGGAGAAGAAGAATTCGACATTGCACGGCGCATGAGCGAAGGCGATATAACCGCCCGTAGGAAACTTAATGAAGCCAACCTAAGGCTTGTTGTGCATATTGCCAAACGCTATGTCGGACGCACAAGTCTGCAATTTTTGGACTTGATTCAGGAAGGCAACATAGGACTTATGAAAGCGGTGGAAAAGTTCGATTACAAAAAAGGCTTCCGTTTTTCGACTTACGCCACTTGGTGGATACGACAGTCCATCACGCGCGCTATGGCAGACCAAAGCCGAACAATCCGCATTCCTGTGCATATGGTGGAAACGATTAATAAACTGTTAAAAGCTACGCGCCTGCTTCAGCAGGATTTGGGCAGAGAGCCGACTGTTACAGAGCTTGCGGAAAAGCTGGAAACCACTCCCGATAAAATTGAAGAAATCCGCCGCATCAGTCAGGACACTACAAGCATCGATAGTCCGCTTGGCGAGGACGGCGACGGCGTGGTTGGGGATACTATCGCGGACACAAGTATAGCCGAACCCACGGAAAATGCTTACAGTACAATGCTTAAAGAACAGCTTCTGTCGGTTATCGACAGCCTTACTCCGCGCGAACAAAAGGTAATACGCCTCCGTTACGGAATTGATGACGCCAAGCCAAGGACCTTGGAGGAGGTTGGACGCGAGTTTAAGGTAACGCGCGAACGCATCCGCCAAATCGAGGCAAAGGCTTTACGCAAAATGCGCAACCCGAACCGCACCCGCCGCCTTCGCGATTTTATCGAGGAATGACATCTTTAACTCCTGGCAAGTTTAATCACAACTATCTTTTTGTGCGCTCTAAATTACTGCCCCTGAATTATTTGTTATACTTTCTCATTATTATAGGTTGTGGATATTGTCAAAGTAATCGGCGTTGCATTTATCACAACTTTTGCGGTAATGGTTCTGCGCACGAGCAAGCCTGAATTGGCGGCAGTTGTAAGCATTGCAGGAGGTATCATTGTCCTGCTTATGTTTGTGGACAGTTTAAGCCAGATTATAGACAATTTTACCGCAATTGTCCAAAAAACCGGTATCAAAAGCCAAATCTTTTCCGCGCTCCTTAAAATTATCGGCATAGGTTACCTGACCGAGTTTGCGGCAGGCATTTGCGCCGATGCCGGCAACAATTCAATGGCGGCAAAGGTAGTTATGGCTGGCAAAGTTATGATTTTAGTGCTTGCAATACCGATTATAAATAACTTGCTTGACATTGTAATCGGAATTTTGCCTTAAGTCCTGCGCAAAGTTGGTCGAAAAAAAATCACGTTTTATCACTTCCGTTAAAATTAAGATATACAAACACACCCTAACGAGATATAATATATTTGATGGCAACATATAAAGTTTTGACAGAGCCGGATGAACTTTTGCGGAAAATATCGAAACCGGTCACCGAGTTCACGGCGCGGCTTGGCGAGCTTCTTGATGATATGGCGGAAACTATGCGCCTTTATCACGGAGTCGGACTGGCGGCTGTTCAGGTGGGTATTTTATGGCGCGCCTGTATTGTTGCTGCCGAGGATGGAGTATGCGAACTTGTCAACCCGACGGTTATCAGTGCCGATTGTCCGCAAAAGGGGGAAGAGGGCTGTCTTTCATTGCCTAAAGTAAACGGCAGTGTTATGCGGATGCAGGAAGTTACAGTCCGCGCTCAGGACAGAACAGGCAAATTCTTTGAGCGCAAGTTCACAGGACGACAGGCGGTCTGCGCGGCACACGAAATTGACCATCTTGACGGAATTTTATTTACCGACAGAATGGTCAAAAGCGGCGGCAGCAGCGCAAATAAAAGCCGAATCCCAACGACAAGAAAACAAACAGAGTAGGAGCCCAAATGAAAATAGCTTTTTTCGGTACACCTGATTTCGCAATTCCGTCTTTAGAGGCACTTTTACAAAGTCCGCATGAAATCGTCTGTATTGTAACCCAGCCCGACAAACCGCAGGGGCGCGGTATGCATATTGCTTACAGCGCGGCTAAAAAGTTCGGGAACGCTCATCAGATTCCTGTTCTACAGCCTGAAAGAATAAGCCGCGAAGTGACAATCCTTGACCCATACAAACCCGATATAATCGTGACTTGTGCGTTCGGGCAGATACTGAAGCAAAATGTGTTGGATTACTGTAAATACGGCGTTATAAATGTTCATGGAAGTTTGCTCCCGAAATACAGAGGCTCCAGTCCCATTCAATGGGCAGTTATTAACGGCGAAAAGGTAACAGGTGTCACCATAATGCATACTGACGCAGGTTTGGACACGGGCGATATCATTTTGCGGGAATCTATTGAAATCAAAGATAACGAAACCGCCGGAGAACTTTTTGAACGGATAAGCCATCTTGGGGCGGAAGTTTTACTGCGGGCTTTGACAAAGCTGGAAAACGGCACAGCACCGAGAATTTCGCAAAACTCAACAGGGCAGGAGCCGTCCAAGTTTCCTTGCTTAAGCAAAGAAACCGCGCGAATTGATTTTGCAGTCAAGTCCGCCGAAGAAGCGGTTAATTTTGTGCGGGGTCTTAATCCGTGGCCTGTCGCTTGGTTTGAACATGACGGTCAGGTTATCCGGGTATATAAAGCCAGCGTTGTTTTTGAGCCGCGTGGCATTGTTTCTGATTTAAGAAGCGGACTGCCGGGGTCTGTGTTTATTATCAAAGATAAGCTGTTTGTAAACTGTGTAAAAGGCTGTATACAACTTGAAACTATACAACTTGAAGGCGGCAAAATCTTGCCGGCAAAGGATTATATGAATGGGCGCAAGATACATATATGATTTGAACAAAGACGAGCTTGAAACATACCTCGTGTCCATCGGCGGACAAAAATACCGCGCAGCTCAGATATTCAGCGCACTTGGGGTGGGTAAGGATTTTGAAAAAATAAACATACCAAAGGAACTAAAAGAAAAGATTTCTGCCGATTTTTATACAAGTTTGCCGAAAGTTGTCCAAAAATACGTTTCGCGTGACGGAACCCTGAAGTTTTTGCTGGAACTGCGGGACAAAGAACTTGTCGAGACGGTTTTGCTTAAACAGGACTACGGCAATACGGTGTGCGTTTCGTCTCAGGTAGGCTGCGCAATGGGTTGCAAGTTCTGTGCAAGCGGTGCCGATGGTCTTGTGCGGAACCTAAGCGCAGGGGAGATGCTTGCCCAAGTATTATTGGTTGCAGCTTCTTCTGCGGAGTCCAATAGCGCAGCGAATGTTGCGGCACTATCCAATCGTTCTATGATTGGGACGCATCAATCGCTTCATGTTGTAATAATGGGTAGCGGCGAGCCGTTTGACAACTTCGATAACACGATAAAGTTTTTAAGACTATTAAGTTGCAGCGGTGGTATTAATATCGGAGCGCGCAATATAAGTATATCTACGTCGGGGATAGTACCAAAAATCCGTGAATTTGCAGATTTAAAGTTGCAGGTTAATTTGTGTATTTCACTGCACGCTCCGAATGATACGATTCGCCGCAGCATCATGCCGGTTGCCAACGCTTATCTGATTGCGGATTTAATCCCGGCGGCGAAATATTTCTTTGAAAAGACCAAACGCCGCGTGATTTTTGAATATTCTCTGATTGACGGTGTGAACTGCGAAGTCCGGCATGCCGAGGAACTTGCAAAACTTCTGCGCGGTTTCCCGGCACACGTGAATTTGATTAATTTGAATCCTGTTGCTTTTCAACCAAAAAATGATTTGGAAGCCGGCGATATTCAAGGCAAAAAAGCACTTCATCCTCCGTCGCGCGCAGTGGGGCTTAAGTTCATGGATACCCTTATCAAATCCGGCATAAGCTGCACAATGCGCAAAAACCGCGGTGACGACATCGCCGCCGCCTGCGGGCAACTTGTCGCACGCGCCAAGAATGAAACATTAAACGAGAAACTTGAAACATGATGGCGCAAGACAAGTTGTATGTTTAATGTTTCATGTTTAATAAAAGGAGGTAACAAATGAAAAAAGAAAATGTTTTATTAGATATTTCAATCGAATTCTCTACAAGGATTATCGAACTTGTTAAAAAGCTAAAAGAGAATAGAGAAAATATAATTTCAAATCAAATTGGCAGAAGCGGCACTAGTATTGGTGCAAACATTCACGAAGCACAATATGGCAATAGTAAAGCAGATTTTATATCAAAATTACATATTGCTCTGAAGGAAACCAACGAAACAAAATACTGGTTGATTTTATTAAGCAAGTCGAATTACATCAGTGACACAGAGTATAAAATTCTTGAAAACGATTGCGAGAAAATTAAAGCCATGCTGATTAAAAGCATAAATACTGCGAAAAGCAATAAAAATGAGGATTGACAACACAGCCTGAAAAATGACTTTTGTTCAACAACAAAGAGCCATAGTTTCAGATGCTATGCGTTATAATGTTTTGGAGAGAGATGGATATAAATGCTACATTTGTGGGGCAACAGCAAAAGAAGGAAGTAAATAGACCACATTTTGCAGTTTCAAAAGGTGGCAAGTCTACTATGAGCAATTTACAAACACTATGTGAAAGGTGCAATAGAGGGAAGGGAATTGACTATCACCTTACCAATCGTCCTATGGAAACAATTAAGGAATAAGTTTTTGCCTTAAAAAAACATTTGATTTGTTTATAAAAATCATTGCTATTTCCGATTTGCAGTCATATAATTCAGATATGAAAGAAAAAGATTCAAAAAAAAGGCTTGTTCAAATTGTCACATTGATTGCAATAATTGCCGTTCCAATGATCTACGGATTCTTTTATTTGAATGCATTCTGGGACCCGTATTCGCACCTTGATAAAATTCCGGTGGCTGTTGTCAATGAAGATATAGGCACCGACCAGATAGGCGGTCAGCAGCAAAACTTCGGTGCTGTAGTCTGTTCACAATTACAGGCGGCCGGTACTTTTAAATATGACTTTACAGATTCCGATACCGCAGCGAAAGGCTTAAAAAATGATAAATACTATGCCTTGATTACAATCAGTGACGGCTTTTCCGCAAGCATTGCAAGCGCGCTGACTTCGGATAAAAAAGCGGCAACTATAGTTTTTGCATCCAACGAAGGTCGGAACTATTTTGCGGCGCAGATAATGAGTAAGGCTGTGACCCAAATCGAGGAGTCGGTCCGCGGGGATGTAAACTCGACCATAATTTCAATGTTAACCGCGCAGTTAATTTCTCAACCTGAATCGCTTGGTTCTCCTGCGTTTGTTTCAATACTTTCCGGGCTTGAAAACTATATGAAAGCGCCGGTAAATGTGGTCGCGGCACCAATTAACGCTGTTCCAAATAACGGGACTGCGTTTGCTCCGTACTTCTTTTGTATTTCATTGTGGCTTGGGGCTATTGCATTATTTTTCACTGTTTACTCTGCAGAGCCAAAAAAGTTCAAGTTATTATCTCAAAGTTCAGAAAAGCCAATCAAACGCAGTGCTGTTTACCTTGGGATAGGGTTGGCGCAGGGTCTTGCTATTGCACTTATCGGTCTTTTTGCACTGGGTTTAAAAGCAGCGCATCTTGAATTGTATTTTCTGGCTTGTTTCCTTGTCGCACTTGCTTTTATTTCAATAGTAGAGTTTCTGTTCCGTTTTGCAAAAGATGCGGGCAAGCTGCTAATTGTATTGCTGCTTGTACTTCAGCTTACCGCTTCCGGCGGAACGTATCCTATGGAAACTTTGCCGGGCTTTTTCCGGGCAATCAATCCGTTTATGCCGATGACATACGGTGTTAATTTATTCAGGGATGCCATAAGCAGAACACAAACCCTTACTGTACTTGCAAGCTCTTTGGTTTTGGCAGGAATTGCCATAGTATTTACCGCGCTTAATTTGTTTTTGCCGAGAATACTAAAGAAGAATAAGAATTCACTTAAAAACCAGCAAGCATAAGATACAGGGCGTGTCCCTAGTAATTCGATATGCCTTGCTGTATCTTTTTGGTTTTGTTATGGGACACTTTTTATCTGCTCCTAATAATTCCGCTGGACAAAGGCAATAATTTACTGCACAGTGTTATATGGAAATATCAATCTCACTTGACCCGGCGGTCAACCGTAATTTGGAAAGGTATTTGAACGAAATGAACGCGGCGGTGCTGTCTTTAAATGAAGGCAGGCTTTCGCTTCATGTTGATGTTATGGACGGTAAACTTGTGGAACGTGCTGCGGTAACTGTTGATGAATACGATTATGTTATAAGGAACGCGCTAGTTCCTTTGGACGTGCACCTTATGATAAGCAAGCCGCACGAAAGAATTGCAGATTACCTTAATGTTCCGCACGAGCCGCGCTATGGCAAGATAGTCCGAAGCATCACTTTCCAAAGTGAAGCGCTGTCCAAATTTCAAGCGGTCAGGCTTCTTTCCGTGATAAAAAAGGCAGGATTTAAGGCAGGAATTGCAATTGACTTGGACACCTATGTGGAAGCAGATGACTTAAAAGCAATAATTGAAAAGTGTGACGTTGTAATTGTAATGAGCGTTAAAGCTGGCAAAAGCGGTCAAACTTTCAATATGGGCGGACTTAAAAAAGTTGCCGCGATAAAAAAAATCAATGCCGGAGCCCGTGTGATACTGGACGGCGGAATCCGCGCTTCAAATATTGAACTTATTAAAAAAGCGGGTGTGGATACTGCGGTTATCGGAAGTTATATTTATGAGTCCGCCGACAAGCGCGATACAATACGCGGGCTTGTGCGGCTTGTCGACAGCATTAAAAGAATCTATTAGAAACACGCCCTAGAATTATCTTTGTTTATAATGTGCCGCACCGAAAATAATGCGGAAAAAGCCACGGAAAAGTCGCGGACTTTTAAAAACAATGAATCTGGTTTTCATGTAGTTATTTATGCTTTGGCGGAAAAAATTGTGCAAAGTTAGGACAAACCCTAGATTTTCTTTACGGTTTTTTTACATTTGGTGCAAATATTAAGCGTTACAGAATCACCGCCGACTTCGAAAGTTTCTTTTTGCAAATTTGGTTTATAATGACGCGGAGCCTTGCGGTTGCTGTGGCTTACCGTATTCCCGCGCATTTTACCTTTTCCGCATAGGTCGCAAATCCTTGACATTATTTTATCCTCTCTTTTTGAAACACATAAGTTTCTCTAATTACATGATAATTCTACCACAAACTTTTTTTTATTGCAATAAGTTTTTTTACAAGATATAATCAAGCATGGCGTTGTATACTTCCAATCTTTACGGAAAAATACTAATAACGGACGAGTCTGTTCGCACGGTTGCCGGGGCCGCCGCCTTGGAAAGTTATGGAGTGGACCGGCTTGCAGGCATTTCGCACGCGAAAGGTGGTCATACACGGAAAAACTTTAAACGCTCGGTGCGCATAGATACGCGCGACAACCGTATCTATATCGAGATTAATGTTATTTTGAAATACGGTGTTTCTGTGGATGCTACTGTTGAAAGTCTGCGGGGCGCGATCAAATATAATGTCGGGCTCTTTTCCGGAATGCCGGTTGAAGTTATAAATATCAACGTGCTTGGAATTGAATAAAGCAAGGTGAGGAAAGTGGATAAAATAAAAAATAAAACAAATAAAGCGGAACTTCAAATGCATAATGCCCTGACCGGTCATACTTTGCGCAAGATATTTGCGGGCGGTGCCGCGGCGCTTGAAAAGAATAAGGTATATATTGACAGCCTAAACGTCTTTCCGGTTCCGGACGGCGATACGGGAACGAATATGATGCTTACTATGAGGAGCGTACTGCGCGAACTTGAAACTTGCGAATCCAATGACTTGGCGGCAATAGGGGAAGCGATAGCAAGGGGCGGGCTTCGCGGCGCGCGCGGTAACTCCGGCGTTATTATAAGCCAAATATTTAAGGGTGTTACCACTGAAATCAGGCAAATGAAATCCGGTGCGATTACAACAAAAGTTTTTGCTAATGCGATGGATGCGGGGGCGCGCATAGCTTATCAGGCCGTTACAGTTCCAAAAGAAGGAACGATGCTTACTGTTATACGGACTATGGCGGCGGAAGCCAAGTCAATCGCCCGCAAGGAAGCCACTTTTGAAAAGTTTTTTACTGAAGTTATAAAAAAAGGCGAAGAAATCTTGGCGCAAACTCCGGAGATGCTGCCTATTTTAAAGAAAGCAGGTGTTGTTGATGCCGGAGGGCGAGGCTTGGTAACTATTTTTATCGGTTTTTTGAACGGGCTTACCGGAGTCGAGTCGCTCGAAGAAGAAACCTCCGCATCGAATACAACAACGGATACAGCTGAAGGCATCCAACCCTCTTTTGAGGATTTGGGGGATATCGAATTTGCCTATTGCACGGAGTTTATGATAACCAATATAAATAAAGCGGCAACCACCGCAAATATAGATTTTTTACGGGAAAAGCTGCTGGCACTTGGTGACAGTGTGATTTGCATCGGCGACTTGAAACTTATAAAAGTACATCTTCATACAAATGCTCCCGGTGCGGCAATTACGGAAGCGTTGACTTTAGGCGAAATTATTAATTTGAAAGTAGACAATATGCTGCAGCAAAACAGGGAACACCGCGAAAGTCGCAAAATTCCGGAAAAAGCGCAGGGGATTGTCGCCGTGGCTGCCGGAGACGGTATAGTCGGTATTTTCAAAGACCTTGGTGTGGATTACGTTGTCAAAGGCGGTCAAACGATGAACCCAAGCGCCGACGAAATCGCCCGCGCTTGCGGCAGGGTGCACGCAAAAAATATCTTTGTGTTTCCGAACAATAAAAATATTCTGCTTGCCGCCCGTCACGCTCAGGGTCTTGTGGATAAAAACCTTATTGTAATCCCTACAAAAAGCATAAACGAGGGCATTGCCGCATGTATAAGTTTTAATGCAGAAGCAACTCCGGAAGAAAACACGGACGCATTCTTGGAGGCGATAAACAGTGTAAAAAGCGGTGCCGTGACTTATGCTGTCCGCAACACTCATTTGGGGCGCTTTGACATAAAAGAGGGCGAAGTTATCGGGTTGGACGATAAAACCATAATTGCAAAGGGCAAAAAGGTGGAGGAGACCACGCTTAAACTCATTGAAAAAATGATTGACGACAACTCGGTAAATATAACTTTGTTTTTCGGCTCGGATATTGCGGAACGTGAAGCTTACGGGCTTCAGGACAAACTGACCGGAAAATATCCGAAATGTGAAGTCAATATGGTAAGCGGCGGTCAGCCGGTTTATTATTATCTAGTTTCAATTGAATAGTTAACTAAGTTAAAATTTTGTCGAAGATTGCGGTTTGGTTAAATCACTTTATAACCGCGCGTACTTATCGATATGAGCGAAGCGAGAATCGGGGCGTTAGCGGGAATTAAGCTTGCCGAAATATTAAACTGCCTTGATAACTTCAAGTTAATTGCGCCGAACGGTGTAAAAGATATCGAAATTTCAAACTTGTATCAAGACAGCCGCTTTGTTACAAAAGGCGGACTTTTTTTTGCAATCCCTGGCACAAAAACGAACGGAACAAAATTTCTGGGTCAGGCTATCGGGAACGGCGCGGTTTGTGTGGTGACCGATACCATTCAAAAAAGCCAAATCACGCAAATCATTGTCCCGAATGTACGGCGCGCAATGAGCCTGATCGCAAAGGCATTCAGCGGAAACGCGGCGGATGAACTTAAAATAATTGCAGTTGTCGGTACAAACGGAAAGACTACTTGTACCAATATACTGCAAACCATACTTGTGCAAGAAGCAGAAGTCGGCATCATAGGAACACTGGGAATAAGCTGGCACGGCAAAAGCATTAAAAACCCGATGACAACTCCCGACCCGATAGCCCTGCATGAACTTTTTCGCAAAATGCGTGATGACGGTGTGCAGACCGTTGTAATGGAAGCAAGCGCCCATGCAATACATCTGAACAAACTTGACGGCATCAATTTTGAAGCCGCAATTTTTACAAATCTAAGCCGTGACCATTTGGACTTCTTTCATACTTTTGACCTTTATGCCAAAACAAAAACCGATTTCTTTTGTAAGGGCAATCACATCAAAACCGCCATTGTAAATGCAGATGATAAGTATGGTCAGGAAATTATTGCAAAACGTACGGGTGCTACGGTTGGTTACTGCTTAAACGACCTTCAGATGGGCGGTATTGCATTGCCTGACACGGCGTTTTTTAAGGCGCAGTTCAATATCTATAACGCGCTGGCTTGTATTGCTTGCGCAAGAGCGCTTGGTATAACTGATGCAGAAATAATGAAAGCTGTCGAAAATATTCCGCAGATTCCCGGGCGCTTTAACACTTATAAACTGCCGAACGGAGCGACCGTTGTTATCGATTACGCGCATACACCGGACGGGCTTGAGAAAATCATCAAGGCTGTGCGCGCGACCACCAAAGGCAGAATCATCACGGTGTTTGGCTGCGGCGGAAACCGCGACAAACAAAAACGCAGTATCATGGGGCGGATTTCCGCTCTTTCCGGTGACTTTACAATAATTACAAGCGACAATCCGCGCAACGAAAAACCGCTTGATATCATCCGCGAGATTGAACGCGGAGTAAAGCGTGTATTGCCGCGCAATGTTCGCGCCGCTAAATACACAATCGCAGAAGACCGAACCCAAGCAATCAACCATGCATTATCAATGGCAAAAGAAAACGACACCGTAATAATTGCGGGCAAGGGCGGCGAAACCCATACCGAAATAAATAATCAGTTTATACCGTACTCTGATGCCGATGTTGTTACCGCTTATATCGAAAAAGTTACAGCACAGTATGAAACTACACAGCATGCACAAACTATCACCGGAGAACAAGTATAACAATGCAAAAGGCTATATTTCTTTTTTTGATATCTTTCGGCATAGCTTTGGTTTTAGCGCCGCTTGTTATTATGCTGCTTAAGCGTTTAAAAGCCGGTCAAAATATATTGCATTACGTTGATTTTCATGCGAAAAAAGCGGGAACTCCGTCTATGGGCGGATTTATCTTTATATTGCCGCTTGGAATACTGTCGCTTTTTATAATCAGCAAGGAGACTCCGATAAGCAATATTGCGGTTCTGGCAAGTTTCGGATACGCATTGCTTGGTTTCCTCGACGATTTCATTAAAGTCCGCGGGCGCAGAAACCTTGGACTTAAAGCCTATCAAAAAATAATCGGTCAGGGCGGTATTGCCTTGCTTGTAAGCATTTTCTATTACACAGTAAACCCTGACGGCAGGATTTTCATTCCTTTTTTTAATACTTTTGTGGATATCGGCTTTTGGATTGCCCCACTGTGTTTTTTCGGCATAATCGCTGCTGTCAACAGCGTTAATTTAACTGACGGACTGGACGGTCTTGCCGGGTCTGTGTCATTTATCTACCTGATATTCTTAAGCGCGATAATAATTCTTGCGGGAAGCTTGGCTCCTATTGCGGAAAGCGGCACTTTTATTCAGATAGTAGCCATAACCTGCGGCGCGCTTTTATGTTTTTTACTGTTTAATACAAATAAGGCAAAAGTTTTCATGGGCGACACGGGCAGTCTATATTTAGGTGGGATAATTGCACTTTTATCGCTGTTCAGTTTTATGGGATTCTATATGCTTATATTGGGGCTTATGTTTGTTGTAAGTTCCGTAAGCGATATACTGCAAGTGGCATATTTTAAAGCAACAAAGCGGAGTCCGACTGGTGGCAAACGAATCTTTCTGATGGCTCCGTTCCATCATCACCTTGAAAAGAAAGGGCTTGCCGAAGCGAAGATTGTTTTTCTGTATTCCGCAATTACAATTCTCGCCGGAATGATTTGCGTTGTCACACTTATTTGAGTTCTATTCTGTCACACCCCCCCGCTTATTTTCCAAATTGTCTGCTATACTGCACTGGGTTCCTGTAATTTGCACACTGTGATTTGAATAAATATAGTCATGAACTTTGCTGGTAAAAAGGTGCTTGTCTTGGGCGCGGGAGCAAGCGGAGTTGCGGCGGCAAAATTTTTGGCTGCGCGCGGGGCAATCGTAGGAATATATGATGATGCTTCCGTCAACCAAAGTGTTCCGGAGGCCATATTTTTAAGCGCCAAACGCCAAGTGGAATTTGAAAAGTTCGACCTGTGCGTTATAAGTCCGGGAATAAGCATAAATCACAAAATCGCCGAAAAATTCACGCAGAGCGGAAGCCCGGGCGGCGAGGGGAAAATAATAAGTGAACTTGGACTGGGACTGCACGGCGCACACGCAAAAAAAGTTATAGGCATCACCGGAACTAACGGAAAAACAACAGTCACAAAACTGATCAGTGCCGTTTTAGGAGCGCGCGGTGTTGCTTGCGGCAATATAGGAATGCCGGTTACTGCAGTCGCAGACAAACTTAAAGGAAAAATAGCAGTAACGGAAATTTCCAGTTTCATGCTGGAATCTCCGCTTAGTTTCTCAGATGATAATTCGCGTGTAATAGATATCGGAGTTGTACTTAATATAACTCAAGACCACCTTGAAAGGCATGGAAGTATGCAGGAATATATCCGCTGCAAAGCCGAACTTCTTAAGCGCGGCAAGGTCACTATACTTAATTACGACGATGAAAACTGCCGCAGCCTTGTCGGTGAAAACTCGTTTTTTTTCTCGACTTCCGGTTCTGTTAAAGGCATTTATTTGGATGGACAAAAAGTTGTACTTAACACCGGAAAGCGACCTAAAATCGTATTCGACATTACCGAATTTGGCGAAGAAAAGCCACATATGATTTCCAATATTTTGGCGGTGATTCTGGTGTGTTCTCTTCTTGGCGTTCGGCATAAACGCATCTTGGCGGTCTGTAGGGGCTTTAAATCAAACGAACACAGGATTCAACTTATAGGCAGGGCAGGCAACGCAGTGTTTTATGACGACAGCAAAGCGACCAATATTGCGGCTTGTATCGCGGCTTGTAAAGTTTTTAAAACTGGCATTAATCTGTTGCTTGGAGGTCAAATAAAAGGGCAGAACTTCGCGGAATTATTCGAAAAACTTCCCCACACCGTCGCGCATATTTTTTGCTTCGGAAGCGGAGCGGAAAAAATAATGAAAGCAGCTAATGCTGCAGAGTTTCCAAATATTTCAAGGTTCGATAATATGGAAGAGGCGACCGAAGCCGCATACGCTCACGGATTCGGTCCGCGTGTTGTACTGCTTTCGCCGGCTTGCGCAAGTCAGGATGAATACACAAGTTACGCAGAGCGCGGTGAAAAATTCATTCAAATTGCCGGCCGTATTATATCAAAATCAAACAGTCAGGCGGAAATTTCTGTAAAGCCGCTTCAAGAAAAGGATCAGGCAGATGCTGACGTTTAACGCAGATGATAAACAAAACAAACAAAAAACGAAGAAGTCCAAAAAAATCAAAGCCAAAAAGACCCGGCTTATAAATTACGAGAAATTAATTGGCACGCTTTCACGCTTTAAACCGAAGTATTTAAATCTTGGCATTTTGCTTTCCGTTTTGGGTCTTGCCGCATTCGGACTTATAATGATTTATTCGGCATCGTCCTATAACGCAGTTGTTTATTATAATAACCCGTATCACTTCTTCACAAGTCAGCTCATCGGTTTTATTCTGGGCATTGTTGCGCTGACTGTTGCCTATAAAATTGATTACCGGACATACGGACGCTATTACTGGTGGATTTTAGGTCTTGGGATATTTGTTTTGCTATTGGTTTTTGTACCGGGTATAGGCGTTTCAAAGCTGGGGGCGCAAAGATGGATAGGACTTGGCGGCTTTACTATGCAGTCGTCCGAGATTGCTAAGTTTTGTTTTGTTGTTTTTGCGGCGGCGTTGCTTGCAAAGAACGACTATACTGCATCCAAGTTTAAAACTGTTCTGACAGTGATTGCAGCCGGAGGTATACTTTGCGCATTAATATTAGCAGAGCCGAATCTTTCCATAACTTTGTGTCTTGGGCTTACTATATTTTGTATGCTCTTTCTGTGCGGAGCGCGTATGCGTCATTTAGTGCTGCTGGCGGCTCCGATGCTTGTGCTTGTGCCTGCTTTGCTGATTGCAGAGCCTTATCGTATACGCAGGCTTGTTGCATTTGTTGACCCGTGGGCAACTCCGAAAGCCGAGGGTTTCCAGCTTATCCAAAGTCTTTTCAGCCTTGGAAACGGCGGGCTTTTCGGGGTAGGCTTTGGCAACAGCACTCAAAAATATATGTTTCTTCCTTTTTCCGAAAGTGACTTTATTTTCAGCATAATAGGTGAAGAGTTCGGACTGCTTGGCTGTCTTGTCTTTATTGCGGTTTTAGGTTTTCTTATCTATTCAATTTTCCGCACGGGAATCCAAAGCCGTGATAAATTCGGCAAGTTCTTATGCTACGGCATCGGTACGCTTATCTTTTTGCAAAGTTTTATAAACCTTGCGGTTGTTACGGGAAGCATTCCGCCAACGGGTTTGCCTTTGCCGTTTATAAGTTTCGGAGGCACTTCGCTGGCGGTTTTCTTGGGAGCGGTCGGAGTAGTTTTGAATGTAGACAAGCAAAACAGACTGCAGCGGAAGGATAATACCGGGGATTAAGTTGACAATATTAGAAATATAATATTATACTGGTTGAATCATAAAAGGAGCAATAATGGCTTTTTGTGCACAATGCGGAAAACAATTAGATTCGCAATCACAGTTTTGTCCGGCTTGCGGGAAAAGTGTCGGCGGTACAGGCTCTGCAATACAGCCAAACGGCAGTACAGATAACAATAATCTTGCAAGGTTTTTGCTGACGTTCTTTCTTGGGTTTATTGGGAGTATTGTTATTAACCACTCGTCATTGCGGCGGGAGGGATGGAAAAGCAGGTCGTGGGCATACTTTTGGCTTGGAATAATTACATTCGGAATTTATACACTTGTTGCCAGTATTTGTAATTTGACATTTAACGCTTCGAACCCAACCAATATAGGCTATTTTAAATATGACGGGTATATATCGAAATAATACGCGCTGACTCGCTACCATTCACAACACTCGTGAGCATTTCATGCTTGCACCCGATTCTGTGACCGCCCATACAATAAACTATGAAGACAAGGCTGCAAATCGAGGGCGGGAACAAACTTTACGGTACAATTAAAATCGATAGCGCAAAAAACGCCGTTCTGCCGATTTTGGCGGCAACCATTTTGGTTGGAGAGCCGGTGCGTCTTCAAAACATACCTAAAATTATTGATATAGACAACATGATTCATATTTTGGCATCGCTTGGGGTACGTATAGAGTGGCAAGGAAGCGACCTGATTGTGGACAGCCGCTTTATGACAAGCGATGATGCTACTGCTGTTGAAGCACGTGCAATCCGCGGCAGTATTTTTTTGCTTGGCGGAATACTGGGGCGTTTTCGGCATGTTAAGATTGCCTATCCCGGCGGCTGCGCCATAGGTAACAGACCCATAGATTTGCACATTCAGGGCTTGCGCGATCTTGGCGTTAAGATACGCGAGAAAAATGGGTTTATTATTTGTAACTCAAGCAGAGCCCATGGCGGCAATGTGTATCTGGACTTCCCATCAGTGGGAGCGACAGAAAACCTTATAATGGCAAGTGTGCTTGGGAAGCAGTCGACCACGCGCATAATCAACGCCGCAAAAGAACCCGAAATTGTGGACTTGGCGAATTTTTTGAACACTTGCGGAGCGCGTATCACAGGAGCAGGAACTTCCACCATAACAATAGAGGGTGTTAAAAAGCTTTCCGGCGCGGTTTATTCGCCGATAAGTGACCGCATAATAACAGGGAGTTATCTTTTGGCGGTGGCTGCGGTCGGCGGTAAGGTTACGCTTACCAATGCAAACTCGGCTCATAACGAAAGCTTAATCACGAAACTGCAAAAAAGCGGCTGCAAGATTTTTTGCGCGGCGGACACAATCCGCATTGAAAGCGAAGGACGTAAGCCAAGTATGACCAGTATTCAAACAAGTCCGTATCCGGGTTTTCCGACCGATCTGCAAAGCCAAATAGCGGTATATCAAACAGTCAGCCGCGGGGTAAGCACTGTAACGGAAAATTTATTTGAATCACGTTTTAAATATGTGCCCGAACTTATCAAAATGGGCGCAAAAATCACGGTGCGCGACAGGACAGCAATTATCACGGGCGTAGAAAAACTGGAAGGGGCATATGTGACTGCAACCGATTTGCGCGGAGGAGTTGCTTTGGTAATTGCGGCATTGTGTGCAGTCGGCACCACGATAATTGAAAATGCGGAACTTATTTACCGCGGTCATCAAGCTATCGAGGACGACCTGGGCAAGGTCGGCGCGAACATCATTCGTATAGACGACTAGACCCAAAGTTATTCGGGATAACTTGGCAAGCATCTTTTTGGTTAAAATTTGTCATTTTCTCGGTTACATATCCCGGATATGCTCTTTTAAAGACACCGCAGAGTTCGTCGTAGTTGATACCATTGATTTTATTCATTATTTACTTGATTTTGTGCTGGTCTTGGTTCCAGATTGTGGAATGGAGGCAAAGTCGCCAGAGCGAAGTTTTTCGATTTCATCACTGATATTAAACTTACGTTTCATATCACGGATTTCCGCCTCGCGCGCAAGTTTTTGTTTCTTAAGTTTACTTGAACGGAGTAACATAAGCATAGTCAATAATATTAACAAAACCACAAGTGCTCCTCCTCCAATAATTGTTGGGGTCACCCATGCCGGAGTTTTCGTGGATGCAATATCGATTGAAACACTTCGAGCACCATTGACGATAAAAGATGCGTCTTCCCCTTCAAATAATCCTGCATAGCCGGAAAAATCTCCATATTTGCCAATAGTATCCGTAAGGGTAACGGTTGTTCCGACATCTACCATAAAACTTCCGTTTCCCAATGATTTGTATTCGCCGCCGGTAAATTGGGCCGTGTAACTTCCAAGATCCGAATTGGTAAACGTCATGCCGCTATCATCCTGTGTAAATCCGGGCGTTGAAAGAACGACCAGATATTGCTTTATTACATAAAGACAAACTCTTGCATTTCCATTATCGTCCACATAGTTTTCAAAGAAATTATCCATGCCTGCCGACAAAACGCCATTTACAAGAGGATCATATTTTTCTGTTGTGAAATTCCAAATTCCAAAGCCGTTTGCACGATAATTAAACATATTTAAAGTAGTATCGTTGACGGACAAGTTCTGGCTACCTCCATCGACAGATACAGTTGTATAATTAGCGGCCGTGCCATCACTAATATAATCCGGCACGCCAACAATTTCGCGGGAGTCATTGTCGGTGATATTAAGTGCAAAATCCACGCGGATACTTGCATTGACCAAATTTACGGTAAGATCAAAGCTATGACTTGTTGATAAAAACACATATACAGTACCGCCCGTATTAATTACTTGCCCTTCACCGTTATCACCATCAAGTGTGTCAAACGCATATCTTTTATCCGGTGTTATTTCGACTACGATTGAATCGCCTTCGTTTACCGCAAGACCATCAAAAGCTGAAGTTAAATCTGGATATTGCAAAGAATCTGTTCCATTACCGATTAATAAATTAAAATTACTTGTGTATTTACCACTACTATCTGGACAGTCAAAAGTGACATTGACAATGTATTTCTTTTGATACACGGCATAAACAATAAAATTGTCATCGAGTCTTTCATTTTTTGTAAGAGTATTTTGATCGATTGTAATTTGATTGGATACCGGAATTCCATTGCATTCAAAGTGATCAAAAACGTAAAGACTTTCATCACTGTCATCGAACCAATTATGTGTAACACTCAGATCGTTTATAGAAATTGTATCCGGTTCAACATTATTGTATGAAACTTGGCTTCCGTAAGGTGTTGCTTGCATGTTTTCGGGATCCAAATTTTCATTTTGCGTTGTTTTTGCCGCGATTTGAACACCATATTTATGTGGAGTTATTTTATAAGAAATAATTACATTGCCAGTAGGTACTATCACAATTTTGGTGTTTTCCAGACTACTGCCATCAGCCAGCGAACAACCTTCTATCGTAAATCCGCCAAACACATATAATGTATCATTATATTTCACTTCGACTGATACACTGCTTGTATTCGAAAACACTGATGTACTTGGCGTTGAAATTCCGCCGATTAATATATCAGATATATCACCATTACTACTTTGGGCGGCAGCGACATCAACCGTGTATGTTGACACTCCACCGCCGACAAAGTTGATCCCGAAAGAAAGATCAAAATCCCCTGAGTCGTCTGTGGATGCTGTTGCCTGAGAAGCGAAACCCAAGTCATAATACGCACTGGAATTTTTACCAAGAAATATATCGTGCGCGGTGATTGTTGTATTATTAGATGAATCTACTAATTTTATATAAAAGTTACTAATAGTGCCAAATGACCAACCGGCATATGAAATCGATGAATCATCTCCAGTATAGTTTACGGTTATTGTCTTGTCAAAATCAAGCACATTAATAGTGTCATTTCCACTAATTTCCGCATCACCAGAAACCGAAACATGATAATTCACAATCGGTCCCACGGCACCGTCCATCCATAAACCGGAGGTATTACCAAGGCGCGTCAAATCATCCAAAGTTGCGATATCCAAGAGACTGCTTGCAAGATCTTCATTGACATCACTAACACTTGTATCGCCAATATTTCGATGTAACCTTACATAGCCTTCCTGTTTATTGACTTCAAGATAATCGGCAAGCCATTTTTGCCCGTTGCCGTCAATATATGTATAATCATCTCCATAAATCTTCTCACCTTTTAGATTTAAACTGCTTAAATCTATATTTGTTGTTGTTGTGTTTTGGTCACTATCAACTTCTTCAATTCCAAAATCGTCACTACCTTGATTTCCATAATAAATCTCCGTTATGGTATCATACATACAATTTGACGGGGCAGGGGTTGTGGAATATATCATTGAACCTTTCGGTACCGCAACCAAGTGATGTGCCAGTACACCCCCTTGATAGATATCAAAGTAGGTCATCTTGGCGGGTGCATATCTTGTATCAACTTTATTTGTTCCTGTAAGATACGCATCGAAAATTGCAAATTTACCTATTGTATTCGCCGCAATTGTACCACCAGAAACAGCAGGTATTGATGTATTTGTACTGCCATTACTAATGATAGTTGGAGAATTATTTTCTTTAATTATTGTAACAAATGCATTTTTTTCATCAGTACCATAAGGGAAGTTATCAGGAGTCCTTATAAAATCACTACCGTTTTTCCCATAATCCGATCTAAAGTTACCTGTCGATTCCTCACCGACAAATGAGAATGCATTCGCCGCTGCTGTGCCTAATTGGGCTCTTGCCCCAAACAGAAATGCATCATCCGGATGAGTTGAAGGAATTGATACTTCAGTTACAACTTTAATATCATTTAAATTGACATTATCAACAAGAATGTATTGTCCGCCCGTATTTAATTTTGCTCCGGGTGTAATGTTGCCAAGGTTTGCAACCAATGCATATTTCGGTGACTGAACCGTTAAGGAAGTTGTACCACTTTCCTCCCTATCATCACCGTAAATATTAAAATTTATGTCTTTATCGGCGACAGTGCCTTGTGCATCAATGCTGGTCCCGCTAAAAAGTGTTGTGGTTCCAAGCCCTTCCGGATTGTTAATGCTCAGGCTTGAACCTGAACCATGATAAGAGTCGTCGCCTCCTGATTGTTTTGTTAAATAGTCCGCAAAACTTGCCGAATTATATGCACATACACCGCCCGACGACGAAGAACCTCCTATTAAGCCCGCTCCACCTATTGCAAGCGCCAGTGTTACCAAAACCGCCAAAAACCCGTTTAAAAATTTTTTCATTTGTTTAATATCCCCTCAATAATTTTACATATACCACCAAGATATAAAATTTGGCAAACATTTTTTTTGCACCGATACTTTTGACTTTTCGCGGAAGTGAAACCACACTTGTGCGCACTTGTAAATTTACACTTTGGACACATGGCTTATTATTTACTGCAATACTTTTTGTCCACTCTTGCCCTAAAGTCTGTTTGACTTTGGATACCGTATTTGTTAATCTTTCGTGTGGCGGCATACTCTGCCGGGTTCCCAAGTGAGGTGGAAGATTAAAAACAAAAGACTGCTTATAATCCTTGTAATTTTTTTGGCGGTCGGAACGCTGGCAATTCTTGGCAGTGTTGTTTTTTCAATCAGTAAAATCGAAGTGAACTTCAATAATGCCCTTGATTATTTTGTCACTGATTCTATGCCCGAAAACCAAGCCGCGGATAAACTTGGCGCGGATATCAAGGCTTCGCTGTCTTCGATGCTTGGCAAAAATATTTTTTTCAATGTTAATTCCAAAACAATAGCGGATAAAATTGAATCTCATCAGGGCGATGATTACGACGGTTATCACCTGAGAGTTACAAATGTGATGGCGCGGTTTCCCAATACCTTGGTTATTACAATCCGTGAAAGATACGCTGTATACTCTTATAAGTCAGGCTCGGCAACAGTTGTATTGGACGGAGACTTGAAAATAATTGATACAAAAATTCCGAATGATAAAGAAACCGGCGCACCCCGCAGCCTTATTGACCTTTCGAATGCATTCAGCGTAAACGACACAGAAGCCATTGTGCCCGGTAAGTATTTGACTGACAAAGATTCACCGGAAAAAGCCGCGATTATAAAGAAAATCGTTCCGTTCTTTTGGAGCGAAGACAGTTACGAGGATGCAATAACCAAGTACTTTACCAAGTTTGAATTTGGAAATACGTCAGGTGAAGACAGTTCCCAAACTTTTACAACTCTTAAAATGACAAGCCTTCCATTGAGCGGTACAAGTGTAACTAACAATTATTTCGAACTCGATATTGTTGACGCAAATGTTGAAACCAATGCTAAACTTGCTAAAATTTGGGCATTAGTTGAAAATCAAAAAAGTAACGAATTTGCAGGTGCAGGCAGATACGAAGTATTGAAATGGCTTGACGGATTACGTGCTGAATACACACCATGGAAGGAGCAGTCGTGAAAAAAACAACAGCGGTTTTATATTTCGGAGGCACAACTTTAAGCGTTACAGTTGCTTCCCGCGGATTGGGTGACTCCTTTATTATTCATGCGCGCGAAACATGCGAGTATAACGGAATAATTGACGGTGAATTTGTAGATGCCGCAAACCTTTACAGCGTTGTAAGTGAAACGGTTAAAACGGCGCTTGGTTCAAATTCAGCCAAAATTGATACCATTCACATAGGAGTTCCGCACGCGTTTTGCGATTGCTTTGTAAGTTCTTCGGCGCTGAATTTTGAAAAGCCGCGGAAAATAAGCCAGAAAGATATAACCAAACTTATAAACTCGGTTAATCACAGCGACCCGAACCGCACTGTGGTCAAACGTAGCGCAATTTACTACCGCACCGACGGCGGGCGCGCTTACTTGAATGCTTTGGGGTTGCTTGCGAAAAATGTCGAAGCCCGTATATCTTTGCTGACCGTTTCAAACTACTTTATCAATACTATGCGCAGTTGTCTTGGGTTGGGTTTTAAACTGGATTTTATTCCCTGTGCTTTGGCAGAGTCGCTTTACCTTATCGGGGAAGAAACCCGCGATCAAACAGCAGTGATGATTTCGTGCGGAATGTTCTCGACCGCGGTAAGCGTCTGTTGCGGTGACAGTCTTATGTACCTTAAAAGTTTTGAACAGGGTATAGCGCATATAATCAATGACGTAAGTACTGTTTTGGGAGTCAATTTTCAAACCGCAAATCAGTTGGTCGGCGAAGCGTTGCTTAGTATAAAGATGGGCGAAAACGATAATTACGAGATATCATCAGGCGGTAAAAAACAAAAATTCAGCGCGCTGGCGGTAAACGATATTATTAAAGGTCGCATGGAAGTAATGGCGGACCACATCGTACGCATCGCGGCAACTGCGGATAAAAACATTCTTAATACAAATTCGGTGTTTATCTGCGGCGGAAATATGGACGCAATAAGCGGTGCGCGTGATTTCCTAAGCAAAGCTATCGGAACATACATAAAGGAATGCATTTGCCCGCTGACACATCAAAACAATGACAAGTTAACGCAGGACGCCGTGATAAATATGTCATTCCAAGGGTGAATATATACGAGCACTAAAAAAGCACGGGAGAGTAAACGCTATGGATAGATATTTTATCGTAATCCTCACTTGCTTGTTGCCCATGAAATGAGATTATCCTAAGAAAAAGAGAAAGAAAAATTTTTGCATCTGTTTGATAGTTTAAATTTCCAATGAGTTATTTTTCATTTGTAGTCTGTGACTTAGTTCCTGCTGCACATATTCTTTGTTGTCCTAATTTTACCATAGTTTCGATAGGTTTTTTGATTGAATTTCCAATAATGTAGCCTGGCACACCGCCGATTATTGCAGCTACAATTTTTGAAGTATTATCATCAAAATTATTTGCTTTGGCATATAATAATGCTCCTAAAGCAAGCGTTAGGGTAGTGCTCATTGCTATATTCTCCCCAAAATCCTTAAATAGATCGCATTTCTTTGCTTTCTTTTCTTTGCTGCATCTTGCACACATTTCAGATAACTTTTTCTGTTCGGAACTACGCTCGCTTGCTGTCATAACAACTCCTTTATTTTAGACACAATATATCATATTAATTCGGCTTTGTAAATACATGGTTTAAAAATTCATTTGTCTTGTGCAGGGAAATCTGCTACATTTATGGTGAATAAGGAGCAGGCGAAATGGAAAAATACGAATTTACTCCGGTTGCCAGGATAAAGGTTATAGGTATCGGCGGGGCAGGCAATAACGCTCTTAACCGCATGATTGACGCAAACATTACGGGTGTTGAGTTTATAGCGATGAACACGGATAAACAGGCACTCCGCATGAGTAAAGCGGGGTCACAGCTCGCATTGGGCGAAAAACTTACGCGCGGCTTGGGGGCAGGGAGCAATCCGGAAATCGGACAGCGGGCGGCGGAAGAAAGTCGCAGCGAAATTGAGGCTCTTATAAAAGATTCCGACCTTATATTTATCACTGCCGGAATGGGAGGCGGAACAGGAACAGGTGCCGCGCCTGTGGTGGCTCAAATTGCGCGGGAGCTTGGAATTCTTACTATTGCCGTTGTAACAAAGCCTTTTGACTTTGAGGGCGCACACCGCAGGCTTAACAGCGAAATAGGAATAAATAACCTTGGCAAGTTCGTTGATACAACAATTATTGTACCCAACCAAAAACTTATTGAAAACACTCATGAAAAAACAAGTATGATAAAGGCCTTTGAAATCGCTGATGAAGTTTTACGGCAAGGTATTTTGGGAATTACCGATTTAATTTTGACACCTATGTACATCAACCTTGACTTTGCGGATATCGATGCGGTAATGCGAAACTCCGGCATCGCGCATATGGGTGTGGGGCGTGCCAAGGGCGAAGGACGTTTGCTTACGGCAATCAGGCAGGCTGTATCCAGTCCGATGCTTGAAACAAGTATTCACGGCGCAAGCAAAATCATTATGTCAATTCACGGAGGTATGGACCTTGATATTCATGAGGTTTCCAATTCCGGAAACCTTATCCGCGAAGTAGTTGACCCCGGCTGCAACATCATTTTCGGCGCACACATTGACATGGAACTTAATGATGAAGTGCAAATCATCATAATCGCAACTGGTTTTCCGAAGCGCGACCAAATGAAACAGCCCGCGGAAGGCTTTGCGCGACCGTCAACAAACAATTTCGGCTATTTAAGCAAATTCAATACCGAGCCTGGGCACGACGGGGCACCGCAAATTGAAGCCGTCTCGCAGTTTAAGCCAATGACCGCACATACAACAGCACCAGTAGCTCCTGCAGTTTCCGAAGATGACGGAATTCCTCCGTATATTAAAAGACTGCGCGGAAAAAAGTAGGCTGGTTTGTGTACTTGCACAGAGGATTTTTAGTTTTGACTGCTTGCGGCATAATTGATTGCTTTACAATACAAAGGCTTGTGATGTAGACTGTTGATTATGCAGGTTACGGAAAATGTTCACAGAATTATAAATATTGCGAATACTGTCGCGGCGGGATCGGATACCAAGGTTATGCCGATTCATCTGCTTTACGGATGTACTGCGGTGACAGGATGCGCGGCGGCGAAATATCTGGCATCTGTCGGAGTTACAGTGGAAACCATGTCTGGCGTGCGTATGGTGCATCAGCCGGACATGAGTATCCCATCGGTAATTATGGAGGCGGATAAAGTTTCCGCCGAATTCGGTCACGGTGCGGTCGTTAGTGAAGCGATGCTGTTTGTGCTTTGCACCGAGTGTCTGCAAACTATTGAAGTTTTGGAAAAATTCAAGCGCGGTATATGCATGAAACTTGCAAAGACCATATTGGAAGGCGCCGGTATTGATGCAAAGACTCTTACCGATATTCCTGCAAAACAAAAGCAGTCGGACGGGGGAGTCTTTACACCGTTTGGCTTTCAGCAAGAGCCTGCCGAGAAAGATGAAAGTGTTAAATCACAGTCTGTTGTGCCGGAAGAAATCCTGCGCATGGGTGCAGACCTGACTGCAAAAGCCAAAGCCGGAAAGATTGATACAATTATCGGCCGTGATGAAGAAACACAGCGTGTTATCGAGATACTTTGCCGCAAGACCAAGAACAATCCAGTGCTTATTGGTGAGGCAGGGGTGGGCAAAAGCGCGATTATAGAGGGGCTTGCGACGCGCATTGTCGAAAAGCGTGTGCCCAGTGTGCTTCTTGGAAAAACGGTTTTCAGCCTTGACGTTGGCTCTCTGATGGCGGGGACAAAATATCGGGGTGATTTAGAACAAAAACTTGAAAATCTTATTAATTTTGTAACAAAACGGAGCGATGTTATCCTGTTTATTGATGAAATTCATACAATTTCTACCGCGACCGGCAAAGAGGGCGAACTTGGAATTGCGGAGATTCTTAAACCTAAATTGGCGCGCGGCGAGATGCAGACCATAGGTGCAACCACTACCGAGGAATATCGTAAGTACATCGAAAAAGATGCAGCGCTGGAGCGGCGCTTCGCCCCGATAATTGTAGAACCGCCCAGTGTTGCACAGTCCATCGAAATTCTTGCCGGTTTACGCGCGGTTTACGAACGCTTCCATGATGTGAGTATAACACAGGAAGCATTGGTTGCGGCAGTAAGCCTAAGCGACAGATATATCACCGAAAGAAATCTGCCGGACAAAGCGATTGACGTTTTGGACGAGGCTTGCAGTAAGGCTAAAATCAAAGCTCAGATTGATGCGGCAGACGCGGCGGCTCGTAAAAAAAATGAAGTTACCGAGAAAAAAGCGGTAATAACAGCCGAAAATATAGCGGAAGTCATATCAATTGCCACGAAAATCCCCGTAAAAAATCTGACGAATGATGAGAAAACCGGTCTTATAAATTTGGAAGAAGAACTTAAAAAACACATAATAGGACAGGACAAGGCGATAAATTACATTGCAAAAGCCGTGCGGCGGTCGCGCGCCGGCGTTGCGAACTCTAATCGTCCGGTTGGCAGTTTTATGTTTTTGGGGCGCACGGGTGTCGGGAAAACTGAGGTTTGCAAGGTTTTGGCAAAGCAGTTATTTTTAACCGAAAAAGCGCTTATAAAACTTGATATGAGCGAGTATCAGGAAAGCCATAGTGTTTCCAAACTTGTGGGCTCGCCGCCCGGCTATGTGGGCTATGATGATGCGTCTGTGGTCTGTGAGCGCGTGCGGCGCAATCCGTACTGTATCGTACTTTTTGATGAGATTGAAAAAGCCCATCCGGATGTTTACAACGTGCTGCTTCAAATTCTTGACGAGGGGCGGCTTACCGATAACAAGGGAAAAACTACAAGTTTTCGAAATGCGATGATTATAATGACAAGTAATATCGGTGTAGATAACATTACAAAAACGCAGAAAATAGGTTTTTCGGGCGACGAAGATATTGTAAACCGCGAAGAAGAAAGCATGATGGCGGGGCTTAAAAAACGATTCAAGCCGGAGTTTATAAACCGGATAGACAACATTGTAATGTTTAATTCGCTTACAAAGGAAGATGTTGCCAAAATTGCAAGGATTCAAATTGACGCATTGGCGGCGCGTTTGAAAATTTCGGGAATCAAACTGCACGTCACCCATGCCGCAGTTTTGGTGCTTGTCGAAAAGGGCTATAACAAAGAATACGGGGCGCGCCCGCTTATCCGCGTAATTCAGAATGAAATTGAGGATAAGATTGCCGAGGAACTTTTGAAGTCAGAGGGCACAAAAAATATTTCTGTTGACGCTTTCGACGGTAAACTGGTATACTCTGCACATTAAGCTGGCTCAAAACGAAGGAGAATACTGCATGGATCTATTTGACAAGGTTGCCAAACAGCGGTTTATAGGAATGACGATCGAGGAAACAAAGGCAAGCGGGCTTTATCCATACTTCAGTGCGCTGAGCACTAAACAAGGTGCAGAAGTTAAACTTAACGGCAAGAAAACGATAATGCTTGGAAGCAACAACTATTTGGGACTGACTTCCGATCCTGACGTAATAAAAGCCTCTTCGGATGCGGTTTTGAAATTTGGTACTGGATGCAGCGGTTCGCGGTTCTTGAACGGAACGATGACTTTGCATTTGGATTTGGAAAAAGAATTAGCTACTTTTTTAAGTAAACCAGCTGTACTGACTTTTTCCACCGGATTCGGCGCGAATTTGGCGATTATAAGTGCTATTTGCGGCCGCGGCGATGTTATAATGTGTGACAAAGAAAATCATGCAAGTATCTATGACGGCTGCCGTTTAAGCTATGCCGATATGGTGCGGTACGAACACAACAATATGCAAGACCTTGAAGCCAAGATTAAAAATGTTAAAGAAACCAAGCCCAATGCGGGAATTTTAATAGTAACCGATGGGCTTTTCAGTATGAGCGGCGAATTATGCGACCTTCCCGCGATTGTCAAAATCGGTAAGAAGTACGGAGCGCGGATTATGGTGGACGATGCGCACGCTTTGGGGATTTTTGGAAAGAATCTGCGCGGAACTGCGGAGCACTTCGGGCTGGAAGACGAAGTTGACATTTATATGGGAACTTTTTCCAAAAGTTTAGCAAGTTTAGGCGGATACATGGCGGGTAATAAAGACGTTGTCGATTTTGTAAAGCATAATGCGCGCCCGTTTATTTTTACGGCATCTATGACACCTGCTTCTGCGGGGGCGGCACTTGCGGCACTTAAAATCATGGAAAAAAGACCCGAACTTCGCGATAACCTAATTGAAATATCCGAATATGCCGCCACGTCATTCAAAAAAGCGGGGCTGCCTATAATTGAAAATAAAGTGCACAGCCCTATAATAGCAATAAAAACCGGCGATATGGAGCGCACATTTAGAATATGTGTGGAACTTATGAACAGCGGCGTTTATGTTAACCCCGTTATTCCGCCTGCTGTGCCTCCGGGGCAGTGTATTATCCGGACAAGTTACACAGCTGCGCATACAAAAGAACACATTGACAAAGCAACCGGCATAATAAAGAAAGTTTTTGCAAGTATTCCGGCGGCAGCTGACTCGGCAAAATGATATGCCTGAAAATCGATGTAGCTTTTAAATATCTTGGGCAGGATTTTGAGTTTAAAGCGAGCTTAAATCCCGGACAAAAGCACGTCTTTGAAATCGGTGAGCGCGGTCTTTGTGATAAACTTTTTTATGTGCTTTGCGGACTTGACAAAGATTATAAAGGTGGACTTGAGGGCGCGGATTGGTCAGAGTCGAAAACCAATAGTGTTTTGGCGCTTGGGGACAGGACAATGTTCGTGCGCGGAACTGTCGAGACAAATATTTATAAGGCTTTGCGTTCCAGAATGGGCAGGGGCGAAGCAAAACAAAAAACGCAGGAAGTTATCGGGATTTATCTTCCCGAACTTTGCGCAGGAGAAACGATTACAAAAGCTTTAGTAACCGAATTCAATATGCTGAAGGTTGCTCTTGCACGGGCGCATTACCGCGATATAAAGTTGGTTGTAATAAATTGCTTTGAAACTTACGCTTCCGCCGATTGCAATGAAGTTGTAAATCACTTTACAAATCGGGGAGTGCCTTATATAATTGAAATACACTAAACAAGCGGAGGATAAAATGCAGCTTTCCACTCATACCAAAAATTACACCATAAGCGACAAGTTCAGGGCGGTTTTGACCAAAAAAATCGGCTATATTGAAAGATATTTTGATGAAAACGCGGCTTGTGCGGTTTTGTGCACCAGGATAGGAAAAACCGAAAAGCTGGAAATTACGCTTACTCAAAAAGGTCGTATTTTCCGCGCGGAAGCGGTTAGCGGAAATATGTTTGTAAATATTGACCTTGCGCTTTCTAAACTTGAACGCCAGATTATCAAGAACAAAGAAAAATTAAGAACGGTCCTTCGAAAAGAAGGCATTGACGAAAAAAAGTATTCTTTTTATACAAAGTCTCCTAGATTTGACCCTGTTGAAGTGATGAAGCAAAAGGCTTTCTCGGTGGAAGCGCTTACGGAACAGGAAGCAGAACTTGCTCTTGACACAACTGATCACAATTTTTATGTTTACGCGAACAAAAAAAATGCGCGCATCAACATCATGTACAAACGCGCGGATGGGCACATAGGTATAATTGAAATCACCAATTCAAAGGTTTCCTGAAGTTTGATAATACAGTCCGCTTTTTGTATCTTTTTTCAGTCCCAGCATTTTGAATTTTTCCAATTGCTTTAATAACTCCGCCCTTGTTAAAAGCATCCTTTTTTTCTCGGGTTTTCTATCGTTTTCTCCGTAATGGTTAATTCCAAAATTGTAAGAGTATTCTTCCACTTGCCGCTTGCTGGCAGGTTTAAGTCTTGACAGACCTCTGAACAAATAAGTACAGCTTCCGTCAATGTCATAAAAACCATTGTCTATTTTGGAGTAAATATGGGCAAAGCTGCCGGCAGCAATAGGTACCACATTTTCCAGCCCTGTTTTACGGTAAAAACTTGGCATCAAGCCGCAGTTTCCACGCGTAAAAACTTCTTCTGCAATTCGTTGATGCAATTGTTGTTCGATTTCGTGTAACATTTCATTTACTGTATAAACGATTTTTCGAGTTGTTAACATGATTAATTATGCAATATTTAAAGGCAAAAGTCAATATCGGTATTCGCCAAGTTTCGCCAAATTATAATCACTCAAAAGCCGTACCTATGGATATGAGGATGTGTTAACAAGTGTGAGGAAAGTTTTGCTTGTCCTTGCGGTGCTTATAGCGGTTGCAAGTTTGGCGGCTTTTTTGTTTGCATCCCCCAATCTTTATGATAATACAGCCGCGGCTTCCGGCGATGATTCAAGCAGTCAGTTAAGCCAAAATGTAGACGACAGTTTGAATAAAATCGATTTCAGCGGTCTTAACAGCATCGCGGACGGCTTGGGGTCGGATTCGTTTAATCTGTTTAAAAGCGACAGCTTTGCAACCAAAGTCGGCAAGATTCTAAGCGGCGAATTTGCCTCCGATTATCCCACGATGACCGTTGCGATTTTGGCGCTTTTCGGCGGTGTCATTTTTGATGTGATACCGCTTATAGTACTGATTGTCGGGATTGCTATTTTGTCCGGCTTTTTGAACTCACTGAAAAGCGAATCGGTAAACGGCGGAGGTGTGCGCGATGTTATTCACTTTGCAACCTATGCCGCGGTTGTTGTAATTGTTTTGGGCGCGGTGACAAGCCTAAGCAGCGAGGTGGGCTCTGTGCTTGGGTCGCTTAAAACCCAGATGGATATAATATTCCCGATTCTGCTGACTCTTATGGCGGCAATCGGCGGAGTCGTAAGCGTCGGAGTTTACCAGCCCGCAGTAGTTATGCTATCCGACGGTGTTATGCAGATTTTTTCTTATGTTGTTATGCCCATATTTTTTGTGATATTAGTTTTCAGTGTTGTCGGAAACCTAAGCGGAAACACCCGCCTTGACAAATTTGTTTCGTTTTTTACAAGCGCTTTCAAATGGATAATTGGCGTAGTATTCACTGTTTTTTTGGCATTTCTTACCATTCAGGGCATTACAGCAGGAACTCACGACGGCGTGTCCATCCGCGCCGCAAAGATGACGATAAGTTCATATGTGCCTTTTTTGGGAAGTTACATAAGTCAAGGTTTTGACTTGGTAATGGCAAGCAGCATCCTTATTAAAAACGCAGTCGGAGTAGCGGGTTTGTATTTGCTTTTCGGGGTAGTCTTGGGTCCGATTATCAAGATAGCGGTTTTTATTTTGGGGCTTAAGCTTGCGGCGGCGATAACCCAGCCGGTTGCGGATGCGCGGATTTCAAACTTTCTATCCGGCATCACAAAAGCGTTCGGAATGCTTGTAGCGGTCCTGATAGGAGCCGCCTTTATGTATTTCCTGACAATCGGTCTGGTGATTATCACGGCTAATGTGATTTAAGAACTCTCTTATTGACTATCTTTTAAAAGGCATAAAGAGTAAGTGAGTTGTTATTCTCATGCCGGCGGTAGCGTTCGGGAATTTTTATGTCTGTAAAAATATTAAGATCGGCTAGTAATCCTGAGATTGCGGCAAAACCGTCGCGGTAAAATTCGCCTAGGCGTTTCGTTTTATCTTTAATATTTTTGTAATCAGGCGGACAAACAAACGTCCAGTTTACTCCGTCGCCTGCCAGAATAATGCGGAAGTATTTATCAATTTCGGTGCCTGAATTTCCAGCTTTTTTAAGCAGGATATGGTGTTCAAAACACTCGTCAATATGTCCGATATAAGCTTTTTTACAATCAAAAGGAATCACAGCCAAAACCGGATCGCCGTCTTTGATCGCTTTATCGATGTCCTCGTGTTCCGAATATTTTATGATTTGCATTTCCAAATTTTAACACACAGTTTTGCATTTTGTATATGAATTTTTTAAAGGACGTCTTATTACAATAGTTAGTCATTAGTCATTAGTCATTAGTCATTATTTATTGTATGAGCGCTTGGCTGTTGTCTGTGGCGGGAATTGTGGTTGTCGGCTCGCTTGTGGAGATTCTTTTAACTGACAGTCCGATATCAAAGTTTATCCGCGGAATAGTCGGTTTCTTTGTACTGCTTGTGATTGTCCAGCCTTTGCCCGGCTTGCTTAAGCAAGGTGTTGCCTCTGTCGGCGGAGGAATAGAACTTAACTCGGAACTTATGCAGACAATCAATGCCCAGACCGCAAAGGCTTTTGAAACAAACACGCAAAACGCACTGTCCGCCGCAGGTTTCGACAACGTGATTATTACGATTGATTATGACCAAGCGGTAACCGGTTTTAAAATCAAAGGAATTTTCGTGAACGCTTTTGGTGTTCTTATCCGCAGCGGACAAACCATAGATATAGAAAAAGAAGTGACGAAAATCGTCTGTGCGGTATGCAACGTGGACGACGGGAGGGTTATGTATGCTGGCTGATTTCAAATCTAAACAGCGGCAAACAGCGGCGGATAAACGAGTCCTTGCTCCAAGTAAAGCGGCGGCAGGGCAAACTATGCTCAAACAGCAAACGTCAGAGCAAATCTACGCGCTTAAACAAAAGCCTGCACTGCCGGAGGATTTAACAGGTCTGCCTAAAGAATTGCCTAATGAGGAAGTGCTTTTCAATGGACAAGCATCAACTGCACAACAGGCGGCTGTTCTGCACAAGTCTGAATCCGCTCACGGAAGGGAAGCATCAACTTCATCAACATCTGCACAACGTCCAAAAGAAACTGGGACACATTCATTGCCGTTCTTTGCAAGGCTTAAAAAGGTAAAGAACTTTGAAATCTACATTGCCGTTGCGCTGATTTTGGTTATGGTGGCGATTTATCTGACTACGCTTGGCGGAGCCGGTACAAGCAATAAAAGCAGCGGGACAGCGAACATGGATAACGATGCTTATGCGCGCGAATTGGAGGCTCAGCTGGTCAGTACTCTAAGCAACGTAAAAAACGCGGGAAAGGTCTCGGCAATGGTCACCGTAGTGGGGAGCGCATCGTTGGAAATTGCTTATAATTCCGACGAAAAAAGCGTCACTCAATCAGGCAGCGGCGGAAGCGCCACGACTACCACCACGATTACAAAAACTCCTGTCATTGTAAACGGACCTAACGGACCCCAGCCACTTGTTTTACTGGAAATAAAGCCAAAGTTAAAAGGTGTTGTAATCGTTGCAAGCGGAGCGGCGGACATCGGTGTGCGGATGCAGCTTTTGCGCGCGGTAGAAGCACTTGTCGCCGACAACAGCGTGCATATCGAAATCCTGACCGGAAACTAGACAAGCACTGCGGGAAGCACTGTTTAACACGAGCGGTCAAGATATTTGTGCCCCTACTTTTCTTTTAATTGCATGCGCAAATCCGTGCCGTTCAACCGGCTTAGCAGTTACATATTTTGCAGCTTCTTTCAGCTTTTTGGTTCCGTTTGACATTGCGACGGAAATGCCGGAATTCATCATTGAAATGTCGTTATTCGCATCACCGAATGATGCAATTTCTTTCATAGGTATGTTTTCCTAACTCTTTTGCTATCATCTGAAAGTTTTAGGAGTGCGCTAATAAATCTTTCTATTGCGTAACTTTCCCCGTTTGTTTACCCATTGCAAAATCTTGTCGAAAATAAAGCCAAAGAAATGTAATAATGTCTGCCATCCTTGCATTTATTTGAGTATGGAACAAATCAATCAGATTAAGGGGAGGAGTAAAATGCAATTTACAAAGAGGAGAAAAATTTACATTCTGGTGGGCATGTTTGTGCTTTTGGCGGTCACCGGTTATTTGAACTTTGCGCTTAATAACAATGTAAGCAACGTAGGCGGGGATATTACGCAGCAGGATATATTCCTTATGTACCGTCAAACCCGTGCAAGCGAACGTGATGCGGACAAAGCAATTCTGCAAAGTATAGCGAACTCCACAAGCGGCTATACCGACGAAGCCAAAACCCAGGCGGCTGCACAGCTTATGGCTATGATGCAAACCATCACCTTTGAAGATACTTGCGAAGCGCTGATACTAAGGGACTTCTCGGACGCAATAGTCACAAGGGCGGACAACGGCAATGTCAACGTCTTGGTAAAGAATGCTACACAACTGGAAGATTTTCAAGTCGCGAATATACTTAAAATAGTAAAAGATAACTTCATAGGTCAGTTTGATGTGGAACAAGTATTCGTGTCAATTCTTGATTAAAAAAACTTCATTACCATTAGGAAATAAAAGGGCGGAAGCCCTTTTTTAAAGAGTTGACTGACCTGTGCAAGATTGTGATATCTGTCCAGTATGCAAAAGTACAAAGAAACAAGGTCTTATGTTCATATTTTGCGGCAGCGATTATTGCCAGTACTAACTTTTAACTTGATGAAACAAAAATCCCCAATCGGGGGATTTTTTATGGCGCAGTCAGTCTGTAAGCCGAGTTCTGTATTTAACGGTCATCTATCTTGGCGTATCGTTACCGATAAGCTCGCGCGGTGTATGGACAAAGTTCGCCCGGGCGCGATTTTCGCGCGTTTCCACGCCTTTGCCTCTTGTACCTTGCACCAAGTGGGGTTTGCATATAATTACATAAAACTGTAATTTGCCATCCACGTCACCGTGAATGCGGTGAGCTCTTACCTTCGCCTTTGCAACCTTACCTTCGATGAAATTGGTTTTGACGCCAACCAAGCCAAAGGCGGTAATTTTCTGTTGCACTTTCCTTCGGGTTGCCCCGACAGGCCGTTAGCCTGCACTTGCCCTGGCGGTGCTCGGACTTTCCTCACTTGAGGACGAATCTTCAAGTGCGACCATCTGACTGACTGCCATAAAGGTTACAACATTTTTTACAAGTTGTCAAGTTGCGCAAGAAATTGGTAATAATTCACTACGATGGCTTTGGCGGTTTTTTTAAGCGGGATCATGGCGGTGATTGCTTTGTTTTCGGCTCATTTGCGCCGTAACAGGTATGCTTCACTGCGTTGTATAAACAACACAGGAAAGGTTAAAAAGCGCATTGTACGGCTGAAAAGAATCCGCGGCGCCGGCATAGCGAAGAACAATCCGTTCGGTTTAGTAAACAGTGTTTGTTCAGAGCGTAGTAACAATGTATCCGGAGATATAAGCGGTTACGCAAGCACAGCCGCCAAGGTGATTCGCAAGCTTAATGCCGAGATTAAGCTGTTCAATAAGCTTAAGGTTGTTATGCCGTGCAGGCGCGGTGTCGCGGTTTTATACTCAAAATTTTTATCCGGTTTGGCGGCGGATTCACGCTTTTTGCCCGGCACTTCGGACGGGACTTTTAAACTTATTTATCTTTATGCCGCCGTTAATATGAGCGCGAAAACCGGGGAAGAACTTGTGCGGAAGCAGCTGCTTAAAAATTGCATTTGGATTTTCGGACAAAAAAATATGATTAAACCGTGCGGACACGAGATGAGTTTCGTGGATAATCCGGATGAACTCGTGTATGCACGGTCTAAGCAGCGGGCTTTGTTCCGCGTTAAAACCGCACAGTTTTTTTTAATGCCTCAGATGCCGAAACATAAACTGCTTGGGCGCGGCTTCGTTTCGGATACTTCATTTGAGATTGCAGGTTGCGAGCTTAAACGCCGCGATTCAGTATCTTATGTTACTTACAGCGGAGACAGTGTTCATATTAAGCACTACGCCGACAAAAACTTTAACATTAAATGTTACGAGATTAACGCGTCCAGTACTGTCAAGTTTGCGCTATGGGTTGGGGCAGACAAAATGAAATATACCTTGTCGCACACCTTGGACACTTTTTTTGCGGTTTCGGGCGGGCGAAACGCTAATGACGGGGCGGTAGGAGTTTATGTTGATACAAAGGCAGAGCTCGGAAGCAGTATCTGCGAAAAGACCGACGAACTTAGGATATATATTTCGCTGACTGGGCGCGGTAATATCTATGTTGCAAGCGGAGCGAACAAATCCGAAGCGGCGGAATTTATCGCCAAGGTCAAGCGCAGGGGCAGACTTGATTACCTGTGCAATACCGTCGATGCAAAAAATGTGCATCAGGTCGAGCAGGTTGCGGAAGCCGCATGGAAGTCAAAGTTTGTTGCCGGGAACGGTCTCCGCGAGAAATATCTGGCGACAGGCAAATATGTGCCGACGGTTTTTTTGCCGATGCTTGTTTACGAGGTTGCCGCGCCAAGCGATTTTTTTGATGCCGTTGATCTGTTCCCGTTCTTCCGCCGAATTGGGTGCGGCGGTAATTTAAGTGTTGTATTTTTGTATTCTTCTCAAAACGAGGAAGTAACCGCCGTAATCAATGCTTTTGTAAACAAATCCGATGCGCGCGAACTTATTGCGGCGGGAGTGTTTTTATTCTTTATTGATAAAGTGGTCGCAGATGCACGCGCCGTCAATTATTTAAGCCTTATGGCGCACGCAAAATCGCAGGAAAGCCGCAAATTGCAAACCAAAAATTGTGACAAAGTCGAAGTCACTGTGCACGTGTCCAATAGTTTTCCTGTTACAACTTCGGTCTTTGTCCGCAATTGCCTTAAGCCGGCGCGCGAGCCGTCCGGTAAAAAGCAAGGCGCGGCAGCAGTTACCGCCCAAATCGCTGTGCCTTTGGAAGTGAACGGCGTTGTCGTCAAAAAAGGCGCGAAGATTCAGGTTACGGGCCTCGAAAAAGGTGCGCGGAGTCATAACTTTAAACTGCCGGCAGGTGCTGCGGTCGTGTCCGATTTAGGGCGGGAGATAACGGACGAGGAAGTTGTCTGCGAGCGTGTTTTCATCCTTTTGCAAGTAAAGCTTTTACCTTTTGAAGAAAAGGTTTTCAAAATAATTAAAAACGACGGAAGTTTAAGCAGGCGCGAAACCAAAGAGGCTTTTATCGGAAGTCTGGAGAATTTAAAAGTCAATGCCGCCGATGCGCGGCTTACAAAACTGCTTGGGCTTAAAATAGAGCCGGCGGCGGACGCACGCAGCGCCCAAGAGTTGCTTAATCAGGCTAAAAGTGCGGTGCGGAATTTTGACAAAGACTTATTTTTTGCTTTGTTTAAAAAAGCTGAAAAGATTACGCCCGAGTTTTGGTCTTTTTTGGCGGAAAAAGTGATTGGTTTGCGGCTGTTAAAAAACAAGATTCAACTTTTGCCGAATGTGCAAATTTCCGGAAATTTCGAACTTTCGTTTACATATAAAAACACACCTTACAGTTTCAGCGTAACCGAGCGCGGAAGCGGCTTTAGCGTGCGCTATAGCAACGCCGATTACAACAATTTTTTACAGGTAGAAACAAAGTAAGCGAAGAGTTTTGAAAAGCCCCGCTAATCGGGCAGAGTGAGGGGTAACGCAATAGATAGATTTTTTAAGTTCTAAAAAATCCTTTTATTGCCCGTGCAGGGTCTTATTTTTTCGTTCCTATTGAAACATTGAAAAATTCCGCTATATCAAAAATACTGTCAACGGACGGCTTGATAAGACCGTTTTCCAATTTGGAAATTGTCGCATTATTGACCTCGAGCGCTTTACCAAGTTGGACTATTGTAAGTTTTTTGTCTGTTCGCAATTTCCTTAATCTTTCGCCAAAAATTTCAACATCAAACATCATAATTATAGCATGCCACAGAAACAGAAAATCTGTTGATATTTAAAATAACACGCACATTTTTCGTTTGACAAATTCGGAATAAAAAGCTAAAAAACTACTACTAATATTAACAAAAGGGGGAAATAATAATGGCTGATGATTTAATGTCAAAATCTGACTTTAAAGGCGGTGCAATTGAATACTTTTTAAGGTCAATCGTTACAGGCTTTTTAAGCCTCGTCGGGATTTTCACGCTTGGTATCCTTACTGCTTGGGCGTCACTTTGGTTGCAAAAATGGATTACCAGGAACTCTTGTATTGATGGCAGACAACTGAAACTTGAAGCCGGTGCCTTTAACTTGTGGGTCAGGACCATCATCTGGTTTCTGTTGATAATCATTACTGTTGGTTTCTATGCAATCTTGGGATTTTACTTCGTCGCACGCCAACGCTGGTTTCTTAAACGCACACACTTTGCAAACTAAACCAGTGCCGTTCCAACGCTTATAATGAATTAATTTTTAACTCCCCTCGCAAATTTCTGCGGGGGTCGTTGTTTTTTTAAAAAATTTTTCGTCGCGCGTTCAACGCTTTTTACATTGCCTAAACGTTACAAAATTGAAGTCTCAATGCCGGACTGGGAAGAAATAATAGAGGAACTTATATTTAAGGGTTATATTGCTTGCCTTGAGGAAACGGAGCGGTAGTCTTTCCTGCACTCGCCTTACCATGTTTTTTTATTTGCCTTATCTGTTTCATTCAGTTATAATTGCTCAGATAATTTCAAGGAGGTAAAAATGGAATTAAAAGGCAGCAAAACAGAAGCTAATTTAAAGGAGGCATTCGCTGGTGAAAGCCAGGCGCGGAATAAATACAACTATTTCGCAAGCCGCGCGCGCAAGGACGATTTGGAAGTCATTGCAAAAATATTCGATGAAACCGCGGATAATGAAAAAGAGCATGCAAAACAGTGGTTCAAAGCACTTGGCGGCATCGGCGGAACGGTGGAAAACCTTTTGGCAGCGGCGGCTGGCGAACACGGCGAATGGACCGGAATGTACAAAAACTTCGCGCGCACCGCTTTCGATGAAGGCTTTAAAGAATTGGCTGCGCAATTTGAATATGTTGCGGGCATCGAAAAACTTCACGAGGAAAGGTACCTGAATCTTGCGGCAAAACTTAAAGACGGCTCTTTGTTCAAAAGTTCAAAGGAAGTCACATGGAAATGCTTAAACTGTGGTATGCACGTTGTGGGTAAGAACGCGCCCAAAGTCTGCCCATCATGTTCGCATAATCAGGGCTATTTTAAGGCAATAAATTAAATTGGTGTGAAAAATACTTGAAAAACTTGGTAGACAAACCGATCAAAGTATTTTAAAATGGAGTATTGACTTTGATGCTGGAATTGTGATACAATTGCTTTGAAAAAAAGAAGAAAGCTTTCTTTCTCACCTTGCGACCTATATTGCAAAGGTATATCCCGGAAAAACACCCCCATGTTTTTTCTGTTTAAGGATCGAGGAAGAAGTGGCAACACTTCTTTTTTCAGCAAAAAAGGGGGAGACCAAACATTTTTAAGGAATTAAAAATAAACAATCAAATTACGGAAAAGGAACTGCGGATAATATCGCACGACGGTCAGATGCTTGGGGTAATGGGACTAAGCCAGGCGCTGCGGCTTGCGGATGAAGCTGAAATGGACTTGGTGCTTATAAGTCCGGCCGCAACTCCGCCGGTTGCCAAGATTACGGACTATGGAAAGTACAAATTTGAAACGCTGCGCAAAGAAAAGGATGCCCGGAAACTGCAAAAAGTTGTAAAGGTCAAGGAAGTCCAGTTAAGCCTTGGAATTCAGGAAAACGAAGCCGCATTTAAAAAGGACCATGCAAAGAGATTTCTTGATGATGGTAACAAGGTTAAGGTTTGCATTAACCGAATCCGCGGTCGCGCCACCGCAAATGCGGACAAAGGTGTTGCCATATTGCAAAATTTCTATGAAAAGCTTTCCGACATTGCGGAAATCGAACAGCCGGTCACAAAAAGCGGGGTTCCGGGGAAAAATATAAACCTTGTGATGGTGATTGCACCTAAAAAAACTAAAACCGGTAAATAAAGGAGAAAGGGTAATTATGCCTAAAATGAAAACTCATAGCGGAGCAAAAAAGAGATTTAAGCCGACAAGCGGCGGAACTCAAATAAAGCGCGCCTGCCAAAACAAAAATCATATTCTTAACAAAAAGGCTCGTAAAAGAAAAAGAGACTTAAGGCAGGGCGACTATATCGGAGCGGAAAACGAAAAAGCCGTGCGGACAATGATTCAGGCAGGGGGCAAGCCGCGGACAAGAAAAATTATTGTGTCCGCAAATCAAACAAATGAAGGAAACGGAGGTGCCGGACAATGAGGGTCAAAGGCGGAGTTAATAAAATAAAAAAACGCAGGAAAGTTCTAAAGTTGGCAAAGGGCTATCGCGGAAGCAAGAGCACGCTTTACCGCGTTGCGCGCGAACAGGTGATGAAAAGCGGACAATATGCTTGGGAAGGCAGACGTCTTAAAAAACGCGATTTCCGCAAACTTTGGATTGCACGTATTAACGCGGCGGCTCGTGCAAACGGACTTTCTTACAGCCGTATGATGGACGGGCTTAAAAAAGCAGGCATTGATATTAACCGAAAGATTTTGTCGGAAATGGCGATAAGCAATCCCGCCGACTTCGCGATTCTGGCGGAAAAAGCCAAGGCAGCTATAAGCGGAAACTAAAAGCGTGCTATTTTAAAAAGAGGAATCAAATGGACAATCGAATTGTTGACTTGACAAAGATTGATAAAAAACTGAAAGTTTTTATAGGGGATTTGAGACTTTTTTATAAAAGGATAGATGGTTATCAAGATGAAGAATATCGCTTATCATTGGCAAGACATAACGGAGGTGATATCTTGGTGCTTCAGGATGCAACGCAAGGCAGAATAATCAGACCCAAAGAATTTGGCAATAAATGGGAGAATGAAATAAGGGCACTCCATTTTGGTAGATTTCCTTATCTGGATAGATTTGCTTATGACGTTGGCGGGACACCAAATACCTACAAAAAGCTTTGTCTAAAGGCGAAAGGCGTTGAGGTTGAGATTGAGGGAAAAAGAGCAGACCCAGAAACAGGTAGCAGAGTTTTTGCTGAATCAGGTATCATTGATTTTAAGACAGTACTTGCAGCGGCAGAAGATGTAAGAAATCCAATGATAGAAGAACATGTAATTGAAAGGGAAAGATTTATGCAAAATAAGAAATCATCACGCGTTCGAATTGTTCGCGAGAACTGGATAAAAGTATTTGATGAACTTAACCAAGGGAAATAATAACGCAACTTCTAAAAAAAGACTTTTCACAAAAGGTCTTTTTTTGTTAGACTGGGAAAATTATGATAGAAATAACTTCGCGGGAAAACAAAGTTTTCAAAGACTTGGTTAAACTTAAAAACAAAAAATACCGTCGTCAAATCGGGCTTTGTGTTGTTGAGGGCGGAAAAGTTGTAAAAGAGCGGCTGGAATCCGGCGGCGCAGAAAAAGTATTCGTACGGGCTTCGGCAAAATCACAAATCTCAAACTTTGGCAAAATTGTAAACAATAAGCTTTTTATTTTGGACGATAAACTTTTCGGTTTGGTTTCCGAACTTGAAACCGACCAAGGTGTTCTTGCCGTTTCAACAATTCCGAAAAGCGGCGGTGTAACCTTTCCATATTTGGTGCTGGACGGGATTCAGGATGCGGGCAATATGGGAACCGTGCTACGCACCGCCGCCGCGTTTGGCTTTCGAACTGTGTTCTGCCTTGACTGTGTTGATGCATTCAGCGCGAAAGTGCTGCGTGCAAGCAGCGGCCTGCAGTTTAAACTTAATATTATTGAACTTGGAATGAACGAGTTTATAAAGCCGTCAAACAGCCGGCTGTTGGCGGCGGACTTGGGAGGCGATGACATCAGCCGCTGGCTTGCCGAAAACGCAGGCGGGAAACAAGTACGCAGTAACCAAATCGGGCTTGTGCTGGGCAGTGAGGGGCAGGGTATTCACACGGCGCTTGGCAAAATGGCGGACAAAATAATATCTATTCCAATGAGCAAAGATTGCGAAAGCCTTAATGTCGCTGTTGCCGGCGGAATAATTATGTATTTGATAAAAACGCAGTATTTAAACTAACTCCTTAAACTTCAATTTCGTTGCAGGTTACAAAATATTGTGCTATAAATTAGTAATGAGCGGTCACAGCAAATGGAGTCAAATCAAGCGTGCCAAGGGGGCTGCTGACGGTGCGCGCGGTAAGCTTTTTACTAAACTTGGTAAAGAAATTTCGGTTGCGGTGCGTGCCGGCGGGGCAGATGTTGCGGCAAACGCAAAATTGCGCGATGTTATAGCAAAAGCGAAAGCGTGTAACATGCCGAACGACAATATTCAGCGCAGTATCAAAAAGGCAAGCGGTGAAGGCTCCGCGGCGGCATACGAATCGATTGTTTACGAAGGCTACGGACCCGGCGGTGTTGCGGTAATGGTGGAAACGCTCACCGATAACCGCAATCGAACCGCGGGCGAAGTACGCAGCGCCTTTGACAAGTGCGGCGGAAGTTTGGGTGTAAGCGGCTCGGTCATATTTGCTTTCGAAAAAGACTTGGAAGAGGGCGAAAATAATTCTATCATTGAAATCTGGAAGCCGGCGTTTACCGTTCCTTTACCGGAAGATAAGGTTAAGTCATTTGAAAAACTCCTTGACTTGCTGGATGAATGCGACGATGTGCACGAAGTGTGGCATAATGCGGAATAACATTGAACCTATAAAGCGGCAACAGATTAAAGAGCCAATGAAAAAAGGCACAGAAGAAAGAATAATCATGGGAATTGACCCGGGCTATGCAAGGGTCGGTTGGGGGGTGGTTAATGCCCGTGGCGTTGGAATGGATTCGCTCGGCGGAAATGGCTCAGAAAAATCAGCTGTTTCAGAGCCTTGCAGTGCGTGCGTGGATTACGGCTGCTTTGAAACCGGCGCCGAGGAAGAGTTCGCAACCCGCCTGGCAATGATTAATGCCGAGCTTCTTAGGCTTATTGCCAAATACAAACCGACCGATATAGTGGTCGAGGAACTTTTCTGGGGACGCATTATTACCACCGGCATTAAGGTTTCTATGGCGCGCGGTATAGTGTTCCTGCGTGCGGCAGAGCATACCGGACGGATTTATGAATACAAGCCTAATTATATAAAGCAAACCATTACCGGACTTACCAAAGCGGATAAAAAGCAGATGCAGGAGTCTGTGCGGAGTATTCTGGGTCTGGAAAATATTCCAAAGCCGGACGATGCGGCAGACGCACTTGCGATTGCCATTACTCATGCGGTTGCGGGTACAACAGTTATTTCTCGTTAGTTAATCCTTTTATTTTGCTGCTTATGTCAAGATTGTTTTTCTTTCGATACCTTAATTCTCTTGTAGTATGCCGTGACAATCATTATGTCACTTAATTCGGCTTAAATATGGTGTTCGTTTTTTCGATTTGCGAATGTTAAAAAGTATCAATGTTCTCTTTTTTCCTTCAGTGTAAGAAAATCCCAGCTTTGCAAGATATTCCTTAAGACTCATTTTCCGCTTTTCAGCGGAAGAAAGCAAATTCTTATAAAGCAATTTGTCTATATATAGATTATTTAATGAGCCATGTTGTTCGAAAAATGCTCTTACTTTTTCGGCATGAATTTCAATCAAATCAGCTTCGTTCTTCCGAGAAAGATAATTATAGCCCAAACTTTGTGCGAATTCAGAAGGCTGCATTTTGGCCTTTTTCGCGGCAAGTACAAGTCTATAATAAAGTGATCTGTCGTGAACCTGAAACTTTTGAAATGTACGGTGTTTATCCCAATGTGCCTTCAAATCACGAATCAATTCTTCAATTCCATTCATTCTTACGTTGTATGCAAATCCTAACATTGCAGTATATTCATTAAGGCTCATTTTCCGCTTTTTTGCACTTCGAGTCAAAGTTTCATATAATGAAGGGCTTAGTGCAGACAGTTTGTCTAATGAGCCATTTTGTTCGACAAGTGCTTTTAATTTTGCGGCATGAATTTTAATCAAATCGGTTTCGTTTGCTTGAGAAAGATAATTAAAGCCCAAACTTTGTGCGAATTCAGAAGGCTTCATTTGTGCTTCTTTTGCGGCAAATACAAGTCTATTATAAAGTGATCTGTCGTAAATCTCAAACTTTCGAAATGTACGGTGTTTATCCCAATGCGCCGTCAAATCACGAATCAATTCTTCAATTCCATCCATTTTTACATTATAGGTAAATCCTAACGTTGCAATATATTCTCTAAGACTCATATTTCGCTTTTTAGCGGAAGCACGCAAACTATTATAAAGCGAAATGTTTATACATAGATTATTTAATGAGCCATGTTGTTCGACAAATGCTTTTACTTTTGCGGCATGAATTTTAATCAAATCAGTTTCGTTTCTTTGAGAAAGGTAATTAAAGCCCAAACTTTGTGCGAATTCTGAAGGCTTCATTTGTGCTTCTTTTGCGGCACGTACAAGTCTACAATAAAGCGCCTTGTCGCACAGACTAAGCTTGTTGAATGTATGGTATTTATCCCAATATTCTTCCAAATCACAAGTCAACTTGTCAAATTTTTTCACTCAATATTATAACGGTTTTACCGTCTTTGTCAAGATTGTTTGTTAAAATAGATGTTAAAAGAGAATGGACTAAATAGACGAATACATCCAGACACAAAGTATAAAAATAAAAACTATTTGCAGCATCAGCGCGCATAGCTTTTTTTACACTATTTGCGCTTCTGTGCTCCCTAAAATCTATGCTTGTAAAACTTCTGACCGTTCAGGACTTTTTCCACGTACCGATTGGTTTCAGGATAGGGGCAGGTGAATAATACAACACGGTCATCTCCGGCGGTCGCATACTCTTTTTCGGAAAGCCAAGTTTGAACATTGCCTTCGCCGGCGTTATAGGCAATAAGTGCAGTCTTTTTGTCTTCGAACTTATTAAGCAAATATTTTAAATAGTATGCTCCTATAAGTATATTGATTTCCGGATTTTTAAGCGAATCTGCGTCCAACGTATCTGCGTCCAAAGGAGCCGGGATATCCGACAAACCCGCTAATTTACTTGCAACCCACGCGGCGGTATCGGGCATTATCTGCATGAGTCCGACCGCACCTTTACCCGAAACCGCGTTTGAGTGATAGCCGCTTTCCGCATTAATTACCGAGGCAATCAGTGACGCTTCAACATCGAAAAGACTTCCTGCAGATTTAATCTCTGTCTTATATTTAAGCGGGTAAAACGAATAAAGCATAACCGTGAATACTGCGGCAACAACGCCAACCACTGCAATCCCGAAAATAGCAATCTTCATATAAATAATTATGCGCGTTTATTGCCGGTTCATGCGGCGGCAATTTTTATTCGACAAAGTTCTTTAATTTAGTTGCGCAAGTTTTAATAACGTGCTATGGTATGGATATAATAGGTAAAAGGGGGCGGATTCGGGAAATGAAAAGATTTATTTTCTTTCTGTTGCTGCTTGGCGGTATTTTATTTGCTACGTATTGTGCGGTATGCGGCGACTTGGGTTTTAGTATTAGTGATGGAATCCAATACATCAACGACCTTGTACACTCTGTAATAGATTTGTCAATTTTCAAGTTAAGCATAAGCGGACCGGTGATATACCTTTACGGACTTTTGATATTTTTACTGTTTAATGCGATAATGGTGCTTTCATTGGTTTTAATGTTTATTTTCCACTTGGGAATGTTTAATCACGTTCGCCATTTTTATTCCACCACCGTTTGGTTTTTTGTTTCAGCGTTAATCTATACAGTAGGATTGCTTTATGTGATTTACGACGCACAGGGTTTTGATGTGTTGGCGCATTCTTTGGCCAAACTGCCGTGGTATGAGTATATTCCTATCGGCTCCAGTGTCCTACTCTTGATCTTTGCGATTGTTTTCAAAGTAAATGAAAAAGAGCATACTTAAGAAAAGTAAGAACCCAGAAAAATGAAATGCGAGTTATGTAAAAAAAACCAAGCATCGTTTTATTACTATGTGCCGATATTGCAGCGTCAGGCACCTATTTGTGTGGCTTGCCTTACAAAGTTTACCCAAAACTTGAAGTCCGGTATTGTAACATTTGATAAAGCCATGCCGGACTTAGAAGAATTTGACGGTGATAATTCCCGAAGCGCAAAATACGGAATTGTGGTTTGTACGAACTGCGGCTTTGAATTTGATGATTATTTTGAAACCGGACGCTTTGGCTGCGTAAAGTGTTATGATGTCTTCCATAAACGGATTGAACCGATAGTTAAAGAAATCCACGGCTCGGTGCGTCATAACGGAAGCCGCCCGGCACAGCCGAAAGCAGGTGCATGATGGCAGACCGTCTTGAAAACATAATCGTTTCATCGCGTGTGCGTTTGGCGCGGAACCTTGAAAGTCAACCTCAGCTTCCGTTTAAGACGAATAAACGGAATGCCTTTGAAAATATTGCGGATACAATAAAACATCGGAATAAAGATTTTATGTCCACACGAGTTCTAGATTTGGGCGCGGATATGTCCAAAATGCTTTTCGAGAAACACCTGATAAGCCGTGAACTGCTGGATAACAAAGCCAACAGCATTATCGTAGTTAAAAACGATAACACGGTTTGCGTGATGCTTGGCGAGGAAGACCATATCCGTATCCAGTCAATTCACACCGGACTTGCGCTTAAAAATGCATTCGAGGAAGCGAAAAAAATCGCCGACGACATTGCCGCCGAACATGAAATAGCTTTCCGCCCGGATTTCGGATATTTGACAAGCTGTCCCACTAACCTTGGCTGTGCCATGCGTGCAAGCGTGATGATGTTCTTGCCTGCGCTTACCATTAACGGTCAAATCAATAAAGTAATCGATGAAATCATTAACCAGCCGAAATCAAAATGGAGCCGCGGCAAAATTACAGTGCGCGGAGTTTACGGTGAAGGCAGCCAAGCCGGCGGCGATATGTATCAAATCAGTAACCAGGCATGCCTTGGATTAAGCGAACAGGAAATTTTAAATCAAATCGAAACCTTAGCAATTCAGGTTGCAACGCGCGAAATCGAAAGCCAAAAGATACTTTTCAAGGAAAATCCCGACCAAATTATCGATAAAGTAATGCGAAGCTGGGGGATACTTACCAATGCCTATATGCTTTCAAGCGCAGAAGCGGTCGAGCATCTTGCTTACTTGAAACTTGGCACATGCCTTAACATAATAGAGTTTAAAAACAACCGCATCCTTGACGACTGGTTTTTTAATGTCCAGCCCGCCACATTAACGGTTAAAGATGACCGCGCCGCCTCGGTGCGCAGCCGCGACAAAATCCGCGCCAAAAACCTTGCCGAAGTATTGCGTGCCGCGCGCATTAAATAGCGGCAGCAGCGTACGAGAGAAGAGAGAGTAATCGCGTTAGCGAATAGTATGAATTGCTAACCTTTGGTTGAAACTAAGAAAGAAAGCAAAAAGGAAAAATATGGCAAAAAAAGAAAGCAAAAACAGAATTCGTTTCGGTCCAAGCGGCAACGATGTTCTATTTTGGGAGCAAGGTTTTAAAAGTTCGGCTCAGGCTCCGGAGTGGCTGGAAAAATTGGGGCTGGATGCATTCGAGGTAAGTTTTGGACGCGGCATAAGAATGTCCGAAAAAACTGCTGCGGAAATCGGCGAAGCGGCAAGGGCTCATGATGTAGAAATAAGCGCTCATGCTCCTTACTTTATCAATCTTGCGTCTGCCGAGCCTGAGAATCTTAAAAAATCATACGGCTATATTGAACGCTCTCTTATTTTACTTCGGTTATTGGGGGGGCGGAACTTGGTGGTGCACATTGGAAGTCAGGGAGAATTTGACCGCGGAACAGCTATTGCAAACTGCAAAAAAAACCTTGCGGATGTGATAAAAAAGTTGAACGCCAACGATAATTTCCGCGATTTTGATTACCGTATCTGCATAGAAACTATGGGACGTTTCCGCGCCATAGGGGACTATGCGGAAATATGTGATATCTGCGGCGTTGACCGCCATGTGATACCTACGCTTGATTTCGGGCATATTAATTGTATCCTGCACGGGGAACTTTCGCGAAATGCGCTTAAGATTCCGGAAATCATGGATTATTGCACTGAACACGTCGGAAAAGAAAAAATGCAAAATGTACACATACATTTTTCGGCGGTTCGGTACGGCGAGCGCGGGGAAATCTCTCATACAACACTGGACGATACGAAATTTGGCATTCCGTTCCAGCCGCTTGCCGCTTATATAAAGAAGTACGGATTAACGCCGTCTGTTATTTGCGAAAGTGAAGACATCATGGCACAGGATGCGCTTAAGTTAAAAGCTATTTTTTATAAATAAGCTTACAGCGGTCAAAATGAAAACTGCAAAGCAGGTTGCAGGCGATTGTATTGGTGCTGTTTGCAATATCCATAAGACCAAGTCCCTTTTTGCCGTTCATAATCGTAACAGTGCGTCCAAGCGGTTTACGGATGCCGGTTACATCTATCATAATTGTATCCATACAAGCGCGCCCCAGAATCTTGCAAAATTTATTGCCGACCAAAACATTATGAGTGTTCGAGTAATTATAATGTATCAAGTCCGCGTATCCGCACGGAACAACGGCGCAAGTTGCGGGAGCGGCAGCGGCTTCCGTACCGTCATAACCGACCGTTGCGCCTTTTTTCAGATGCTGAATTGCGGTAATCCGGCTTGTGATTTTGATTGCTGTGCGATATCCTTCGTATCCTCCGTACAGAATTTTGCCGACACGCACCATGTCAAATTGTGCGGGCAGATGCTTCAAGTTGTTGCTGCAAGCCGCATGAATGATTACTTTCGGATAATATGCGCGCACAATAGAACGGAACGGTGCGAATTTTTTAAGTTCTTTTTCAATCTCGGGTACTTTGTCCATTGCGAAAGCAAGCTGGGTATAAAGACCGTCAACTTGAATTTGCGAAGTGCTTGCAGCGATGCCCAAGATTTTTCTTAACTGCCATACGTTTGCGATTCCGTATCTGTTCATGCCGCAATTGACTTTGATGTGAACTTTGCAAAAGTTCTTGTAATGTGTATCTTTTATGTATTTTGAAAGCGCTTTGATTTCTTCGACACTGTTGATTGAAATAATTATGCCGTTTTCTAAAGCGGCACTAAAATCTTCACATACACCGAATAGTAAAATGGGCTTGGTTATACCGCTTGAACGCAGCGAAACCGCTTCGTTTATTGCTGCCACGGCGAAACAGTCCACCTGCGGCTCGATTTCGCACGAGATTCGGATAATTCCAAGCGAATAAGCGTTTGCTTTGACAACCGCGCATATTTTAACATTATCGCCCAAGTTCTTTCGAAGTTTTCGGATATTTGAGTGTATTGTTTTGAAGCTTATGACTGCTTTAATCATAGTTGTTTTTATGATAAAGAACAGAGTTGTGCTCACTTACGTTGCGTTTTTTGCCTTGCCTGTGCTATAAGAAAATATGCCAATTCGTACTAAAGACAAACAGACGGCAAAACCGCTTCAAACATACATTGCTTTGCGTGTTATAAGCGGTATATACCGAGGAATGAAGCTTAAGGGAATTTCCAACGAAACCACACGTCCGACAACCGACCGTATCCGCGAAAACGTTTTTAACATGCTTTCAAATATGATTGAAATGTACGGTAAGGTTGTGCTTGACCTTTTTGCAGGAACCGGCGCTTACGGTATCGAAAGTTACAGCCGCGGCAGTACCACAGTAATTTTTAACGATAACAGCAAAGAAGCGGTGGAAATAATAAGGCACAACTGCGATTCGGTAAAGTTAAGAACTCAAATATTAAATATGGACTATAATGAAGCGATTCAAAAACTTTGTACCAGAGTGAAATTCGACATAATTTTTATCGACCCGCCGTACGGCAGTGACTTTGGCATTCAGGCTATAGAGCTTATTAAAACTAAAGAACTTTTAAACACCGATGGAGTTATTGTCTTTGAAACCGATAAGATTATCGAATTTCCGGGTTTCAGGGTTCGGGTGAAGAATTACGGAAAAACTCGATTGTACTTTTTAAGTCCATTGATGAAACTTCCTCGATGAACTTGTCAATTTCGTTTTCGTGCAAAATTTTCTTTGGCTCGTACTGCGTCTCATGATTTTCCTTGTGTCTGCGGTCATTTGCTTCAAAAATTAACTTCTCCAGCATCGTAAAATCTACATATTTCCCGATTGATTGCAGGTCGTATTTTTTTTCGATATAGCCGTTGGTCAGACCATAACTTTTATATAAATCAGAAAGAAAAACCCTGTGAATGCGGTTCTTGTAATATTCTTTGTTGAAAAACTCGGTATAGAACTTGTAATCGGTTATAAGGTGCAGGAAAACGCCGCGGTCAAAATCGTTCTTTATTTCGTTGTGGGCAAGGTATTTTGCCGGACTTGTTTTTTTTGTGGCAAGCTCGTATAAATCTTCCAAACTTTTATGGTCATACTTTGGCTGGCTTCCATAGTGCGTAAGATTCTTATCGGTTGTAAGGTCAGGGGCGATATTGCCGTCATAAAACAACTGCAGGTTTTTTATTGCCGCTTTTGTGCCTGCATTTTTTTCGATATACCGCTTTGCAATCGCAATGTGAATTTGAAAACCCGGCATGTTTGTTTACTCGCTTCTAGAAGATACCACTGAATTTACCTGATTGTCAAGAATTTGGCCAACAAACAAAACTTGGCTCGTTCCTTAGGGACACGCCCTGGTAATTGACGGCTGTTTAGAGTGATTTCTCTTGTCAATAATAACTTTATGTTAAATAAAAATATTGGAATAATAGAAGTTATTTTCACGTGCGGTATTGCCGGTCTGCCTTTGGTGGTTTTAAAAAATGAGGGTAGGGATTGAATGAAGAAGACGGGACAGGGGAAAGAGCGCGGGACATTGGAGGGCAAAAAAAGCCATCAGAACCAGACGATTTTTTTTGAAAATGCGCCGCAGATTACGGGGCATTACTCTTTGGTGGGCGAAAAAGAAGGCAAAGGACCGCTTGGCAAAAGTTTTCATCAAATTATGGATGACGAGTACTTCGGCGAAAAAACGCACGAAGCCGCCGAACAGAAAATGTTCGAGCACGCAATCCGGGGCGCTGTTAAAGACTCGGGTCTTAAAACCGACGACATAGATATGATGATTTCCGGCGATTTGCTTAATCAAATTACTTCATCATCGTTTGCGGCGCGGAGCTTCAATATGACTTTTGTGGGGCTTTACGGGGCTTGCAGTACGATGGCGCTGAACCTTGGCATCGGAGCAAGTTTAGTGAATGCGGGCTATTTGAAAAATATCGTGGTAAGCGCGGGAAGTCATTTTGCGACTGCCGAGCGCCAGTACAGGACTCCGTTAGAGCTTGGAAGCCAGAAGCCGCCGGTTGCTCAATGGACGGTAACAGGATGCGGTGCTACCGTGATATCTGCTGCTAAAAATAATGATATATTTAGGGAAAGAAACGGCAAATCAGGTGAAAAAACAGGCAATTTCCCAAAAATAGCCGCGATAACATTCGGAAAAGTTCAGGATTGGGGAACAATTGACCCCAACAACATGGGCGCTGCCATGGCGCCGGCGGCGGCGGCGACGCTGATTGCGCATTTCCGCGATACCGGGCGGACTCCTGCGGATTATGATGCGATATTTTCGGGCGACCTTGGCAAACTTGGCGAAAATATTTTGCGGGATTTGCTTGCAAATGCCGGCTATCCCGTTGATGAGCGGTATTCTGACTGCGGCAGAATGATTTTTGACCACAAACAGCACGCTTTTCAGGGCGGAAGCGGTGCCGGCTGTTCGTCCGTAGTGCTTAACGGCTTTATTTTGGACAAATTTCTTCCAAAAAAAGGCGAAGAAGCCGCTTATAAACGCATTTTATTTTTGGCAACCGGCGCGCTTTTGTCACCGGTTTCATCTTTTCAAGGGAACACAATTCCCGCTATCGCTCATGCGGTAGTTATTGAAAGTTAATCGGAATCGCCGATAGGTTTCCCCAATAACTTGAGCAGATGCAAGAGTGCGAAAAATAGAAAACCGGTATACTTTCCGAGGTCGGCGGCAATCATTTAGTTATGGAATTTTCAAAATTTCTTTGGGTATTTTTGGCGGGCGGCGGCATTTGTATGCTTGGGCAGCTGCTTATTCTGCGGACGAACTGGACTTCTGCGCGCATTTTGACTTCATTTGTTGTCATAGGGGTGGTCCTTGGTGCGCTGCAGGTTTTCCAGCCGATTAAAGAGGCGGTAAGTTCCGGCATCACGGTTCCGATTGTCGGTTTCGGCGGCACACTTGCCAAAGGCGCGATTGAGATGGTTAAAGCTCACGGATTTGTGGGAATTTTTACCGGCGGGGTAGGGGCTGCGGCAGCCGGAATAGGCGCTGCGGTTACATTCGCCCTTGTTGTCGCTTTAATTGCCAAAAGCCGAACCAAAGTTTGAGGAACAATTTACAAAATGGTAATTAATTTTTTATCATCTTTTTCATCGTTCGATTAACTTTTTCTGCGCGTATATCTTTAATTTCGTTTTCACCGAAAATATACGCCATTTGATGAATCACATTTAGAACATCGGCAATTTCTTCTTTTATGTTCTCTAGGTTACTTTTAATCTTTTCTTGATTTTGTTCGTTAAATCTTTTCAAACGTTTGTATTTACAAAGTGCTTTTGTTAATTCTGCCATTTCCTCAATGCAAATATCAATTTGTGAGTCTTCGCCCCATGTTTCTAGCATTATCTTGTATTCTTTTTCGTATTCCATTTGATACCTAACCTAATTATAAAGCCACTTAATATAGTAAAAATGACATTGACGGTCTACTGTTAAAACTCTTTCCCTAGATTGTCTTTAATTAAATTCCTAAATCCAATAACTGATTGCTTATCGCAGTTATTGCGATATATGGCATCAAATGTTCTTTGATTATTTGTGCTTGCTATCCATTCCCATTCGTTAAGCATGGATGTAATTCTTTTACATTTTTCGGCTAGTGTAGTATTGCGTTTGTTTAATATAATTAAAGCAAATTCCAAATTTTTGGGCATGATATATGTTCCAAATTGACTTGGAATTCGTCTTTTGAAATCTTGATATCCTAAATAGTGCCATTCTTTAACTAGATTTATGCCTTTCGATAATTATCAAAATCGCTGCGCAACAATCCATATAAATTGCCAAAAACATTGTCAACTGTTAAAAATTCATTATTTTTTTCTAAATACCGAAAATCGTCCATTGTTAAAAAGTGTGCCTCGACACCGCTTGTTTCGTTATCCCTTTTTTGTCGCGTGGTCGCAGAAAGTAAATGTTCAAAACCTAAATCACTTTTTAATAAATCCTTTACAAGATAGGATTTACCTGACCCTGATATTCCTGATAATGTGACTAACCGACCCTTTTTCATCTTGGTATTATGGCATAAAAGTTATGAAAAATCAATATTAAGCTTTTAATTTCTTGGTCAATTCCTGCAAGCAACCTTGCACAAAGTTAATTGTAAAACCGGAGCAATTTTTTGGAGAGCATATAAATTTCCCCTTTTTTATTATATATTGTTAATAGTTATTAACTAGACAGATATCTAGATATCTAGCATTAAAATTAGATTCATAGCAATCTAGATATCTAGAGCGGATACTTATCCACAGTGTACACCGCATTTTTAAAAACAAGCGTGGGGCATGACAGGAAGTGCGGTTGCGGAAGCCGCTTCGCTTAATTCAACATTAATACGCTATCGCTACTATTTACGCCCTAATGGGCTACTATTCGATTCTCTCATCGCTATGCTCATTTAGTCAATAGTAATTAGTCATTAGTTTCTTCAGTTTCTTCGCCGATTTGAAGCATTTCAAAGTTAAGCTCTTTGGCGATAAGGCGGCTCATTTCATCGGGATATTCAGCTTTGTAAATTATGCGTTTGACACCCGAGTTAATTAAAAGTTTGAAACAAATCACGCATGGCTGGTGAGTGCAATACACCGTGCTTCCGTTGAGCGACAGTCCCTGCTTTGCGGCGTTGCAGACAAGGGCTTGCTCGCTGTGCACTGAATAGCAAATCTCGGGCGACTTTGCGGATTGTATGCCAAGTTCCAACCGCAGGCACGAGCCGCGCTCTCTGCATGACTTAACGCCGACCGGTGCTCCGTTATACGCGGTGCAGATGACGCGCTTGTCGAATACCGCTACCGAGCCGACATGGCGTTCATCGCGTATGCAATTCGACCATTGCCCTACCAGTTCCGCCATCTTCATATAGCGGTAATCCCATTTGTCGAATGGGCTTTTTTTGTGTTCCGCCGATTTTTCTGCCGTCATTTTGTCATACCCCCCATTAAATTTCAAAAGTCTGTGTTAGAATAGCACGCATCAAAAAATGTGTAAAGGAGAAAAAAATGCAAATTAAACCTTTGTTTGACCGAGTGCTTTTAAAGGCGGAAGCAGCGGAGACAGGAGCGAAATCGGCAGGGTCTGGCGGTGTGTATGTGCCGCGCGATGCAAACGAAAGAAGCCAGCTGATGATTGTAGAATCGGTGGGCATGGGAATTGACGAAAGCGGAAATAAAACCGAAATGGCGGTGTCGGTTGGGGATAAGGTTTTGGTAAGCAAATATGCCGGAGCCGAAATTACAATCGACGGACAAAAGTTTTGGATATTCAAGCAGTGCGACATTTTGGCGAAACTAACGAAAGATTGACCTAAAAAAGGAGTGTTATGAAAAAAATTATACTTGGGGCGGAAGCCCGTGAAAAAATACTGGGCGGCACAAAAAAAATTGCAGACGTTGTAAAACTTACGTTGGGACCAAGGGGGCGGAATGTGCTTCTGGACCGCGGCGGAGCAGAGCCGCTTATCACCAATGACGGTGTGACTATTGCGAATGAAGCGGAGTTCGAATGTCCTTTTGAAAATATCGGCGCGCGCGTTTTGCGTGAGGCAAGCATGAAAACGAATCAAACAGCCGGTGACGGTACAACCACTGCGGTACTGTTGGCGGCGGAAATTATTGAAAAGGGATTGCGGCGAATTGAGCTTGGCAGCAGTCCGGTGCTTGTTAAACAAGGCTTGGAAAAAGCCGCAGAGTTTGTTTTGAAAATCCTTGCGCAAAGTGCAAAACCGATTTCGACATTTGGGGAGCGTGCGGCGATTGCGGCTTCAAGCTGCGGCAGCAGTGCGGATGGAAATATGGTTGCAGAAGCCGTAGGCAGCATCGGAGCAAACGGCATCATTACCGTTGAAGAAAACAAAAACGGCAAAACTGCGCTTACTTTTGTGGAGGGGTTGGAACTGGATTGTGCGTTGGCTTCGCCTTATTTCTGTGAAGATGTTCAGGGGTTGTCCGTCACTTTCGAAAACGCAAAAATCCTGATAACCGACCAAAAAATTCAATCTGTGAAAGAAATACTGCCGATTTTGGAAGCCGCCGCACGCGAAAAATTTCCGCTTGTGATTATTGCCGATGATTTTACGCCGGAAGTTGTTTCCGCGCTTGTGATAAACAAGGTGCGTGCCGGAATCCGTGTTGCCGCGCTTCGGTGCGGAATCGGCACGCGGCGGAGTGCTGTTTTGGAAGATCTTGCGGCGTTTACGGATGCAACAGTTATTTCCGCCGCAAACGATTTGCGTCCGGCGCTTGCGGAAGCGGGGCATCTTGGAAACTGCGGCAAGGTTATTATGGGGCTTGAAACCGCTAAATTTATATCCGGCGGAACGGCAAGGCTTGCGGAGCGCGTCACGCTTATAAAAGCGCAGGTTGCCAAAGCCTTGGCTGACGGAGCGGATGAGTATAGTCAGGCGCGGCTTGCGGAGCGGCTTGCACGGCTTACGAACGGAGTGGCGGTTATAAGTGTCGGAGCACCAAGCGAAATCGAACAAAAGGAAAAACGTCTGCGAATCGAGGATGCCGTAAATGCAACAAAAGCCGCTTGCGGTGAGGGCATTGTTGCGGGCGGCGGGGCGGCGCTGCTTGGCGTGAAAAAGAAACTTAAAAAATATATTACGGAGTTCCCTAAAAACCTGAAAGACGGGGCAGAAATTTTGTATGATTGTTTGGAAAGTCCGATGCGCCAAATATGCCTTAATTGTGACCAAAACCCGGATATAATTGTTTCCAAATGCAGCGGAAGAGTCGGCTTTGATGCGCTTAATTTGAAAGTAACAGATATGTTTGAGGCAAACATAGTTGACCCGGTAAAGGTTGTAAAAAGCGCGCTGCGAAATGCGGTAAGCGTGGCGGGCACTTTATTGACAACCGAAGCAATTATCTGTTAGTCTTTTATCGCAATGAAAATGAAAACAGTCAGCACGAACAGTCCGGCGCAGTGCGGTGTATTGAAAACTTACGGTACCGAAACAAAAGAGTTATCCGTAAATGACTTTGCATATGATTTGCCAAGCGAATTTATTGCGCAAACTCCTTTGAACAAACGCGACCAAAGCAAGATGCTTGTATACAACCGCGCGGAAAACGAGTACCGGATAACCCAATTCTTTGACATCATAAATTTTCTGAAAAAAGGCGATGTTGTGGTAATCAATAACACAAAAGTTATGCCTGCGCGGCTTGTCGGGCGGAAGTCACTAACCGGTGCGAAAATTGAGCTTCTGATTTTCAAAAAACTGTCCGCCGATACATATGCAACGCTTGTAAAACCGCTTAAACGGGTCAAGACCGGCGATAACGTATTATTTGAACGTAACCTGACCGCCACTCTTGTATCAAAAGATGAGACTGCGGGAACGGCTGTGGTGCGCTTTAATACCGAAGTTGACGAAGCGGTATTAAGCGGGATTGGCGAAGTGCCTTTGCCGCATTATATAACCGAAAAACTTGCCCAAAGTGACCGCTATCAAACAGTTTATGCGCGCGAATCGGGGAGCGTTGCGGCACCCACGGCGGGCTTGCATTGGACGCAGGAACTTATATCTGCCGCCAAGGCGAAGGGTGTGATTTTCGCCGAGATTTTGCTTCATGTGGGTCTTGGAACATTTAAGCCTGTTCAGACAGAGGATATTACGAAGCATAAAATGCACAGCGAATATTATGAGATTCCGGATGCCGCCATTGCCGCAATCAATTCGGCGAAGTCGGAAAGCCGCCGGGTGATTTGTGTCGGTACTACATCCCTTAGGGCGGTTGAATCTTATGCGCGCACCGGTAAAACTTGCGGCGAGACCGATATTTTTATCTATCCGCCTTTTGAGTTCAAGATTGCTTCGGGTCTTGTTACCAATTTTCATTTGCCGAAGAGTACGCTTATTATGCTTGTAAGTGCGTTTGCGGGACGTGCTAAAGTCCTTGAACTTTACGAAATTGCGAAGGCTTCCGGGTTCAGGTTTTACTCGTTCGGGGATTGTATGTTTATTGTTTAACTCGGAAAGCCGAAACTGCTTTATGTCTTGACACATCCTCATGGGATATTTTAAACAAGATACGAGATTGACACTTTGCTGTTTTTTGTGATACAATCAGTGCGATATGAGGCACTTGGATACTATTCTGCCGCGCCTTGAAGAGGCAAGACTTACCGGCAAAATTGGTCGTGAATACTGGCTGCTTAGTTCATTGGAAGAAGCATCGCGAAGCAACCGTTTAGATAAAGTGCTTCCGTTAGTGCAAACGGATTTAGATAAGTACGGATTTGAAAGCAGGAAACATATTCATACAATTACCGGATATTCGACGCTTGCGGCTTCGCAGGAGCCGAATGCTATTCGTGATACAGGGCTTTCAAGATTTGCGGCGTTCCTTACTTCCAGAAGTTTTAAAACGGCAAATCTTTACCAAGAAAGTGAAAGTGTAAAAGTAATGCAAGCATATTTTTCAAGGATAACCAAAGCACAACAAGAAAAAGAGCCCGAACATACTGAAGACAGAAAAAGAGTTTATATAAGAACGCTGATAAAGGCAAAGAATCTACAGCTTGCCGGAGCACTTCGAAGGAAGCTAAGTGCGGGATGCGGTCTTGATTACGCCGAGTTTCATGATTCGGGGTATAAAGGTCTTAACAACGGTATGGGTGCAAGTGAAATATACGACTCTATGAAATTACACGGAGACGAACACATTTTGGATTGGATGGGGAGTGCGGAATTGTTTGCAAATCTTTTAAGAATGGATATTTTCCAAGAAAAATTAGCGGCACAAAGTGTGATACGAAATAAAAGAGATGCTTGCGGGATTCATTGTGATGCCGGAATAAGGGTAAGGGTGTTAATCGAAAAAGCCGGCGGGTCAATGCCTGAAATGCTGCCCAGGCCCAAAGAGAGTATTATTGAAATAGAAAAAAAGCTTAGAAAAATCGACAAAGAGAAAAAGAAACAGCAAGCAAAAATTGACGGCGAAAAGGTATAGCAATTCTGTACCGGTAGTGCTTGGCATTACGGTTTATTTAGGTTACACTTAAATTGTATGGAAACTTCGTTTAAAATAAACTCTGCTGAATTTGTCACAAGCGCCAAGACGTTTGCGGATGTCCGCTTGCAAACCAAGAACTTGCCGCAGGTGGCGTTCATAGGGCGCAGCAATGTCGGAAAAAGCAGCCTTATAAATATGCTTTGCGGGCGTAAAAAGCTTGCGGTTACAAGCCAAACTCCCGGACGGACAAGGCTTATTAATTTTTTCTTAATCAACGAACGGTTTTATTTTGTGGATTTACCCGGCTATGGATTTGCGGCAAGTTCAAAGACGACCCAAGATGACTGGTATGAAAACATAGGAACTTATTTGACAAGTGCAAAAGGCTTGAGGCTGGTTTTGGTGATGTTGGACGCGCAAATTCTGCCCACCGAAAAAGATATAATGGCGCTGAACTTTTTACAGGCGAACGGACTTCATTTCATCATACTGGCTTCAAAAACCGATAAGATTGCACGTTCTAAACTGCCGTCTGTGCGCCAAAAATTTGCTCAGTCACTTGGGGTGGGTGAAGGCGATATTATCTTTACAAGCAGCAGCGGAAATACAACAGATAACGGGCGCGGAGAGGTGCTGAAAAAAATCGCACAAGTAGTATTAATATAACCTTTAATTGCTTTGCATATGATTTGAATAGTAGTATATAATTAGGCTAAGCCAAAGATTATTAAATCTGAGGATAAAATAAAAAGGGAGGTAATCAACCTATGGCAGCTCCTGCAAAGAAACCGGCGGCACCTGCAAAGAAGGCACCTGGAAAAAAATAAGTCCTTTATTTTGGGCTTTTTTTATAAGCAGTGCACTGAACAAAAAACCATCTTATTTTATTGAGATGGTTTTTTTATACTCCTTAGTAATTTTTTTAATTTCGCATAAGTGTTGACTTAAAAAGTAAATTCTGTTACATTATCGAATTTAAAAGGGAGACAATTATGAAAAAAAGAAACGCCATTGGACAAGTTTCATCGAAAAAGGGTAGGATAATCATTGACCCGCATCAAGCGGAAGGTTATCGAAAACGTACCGCGCACGAAAAATACGAAATCGCCAGAGACGAATATATCGTAAGTACCGTTGAAAGTATGGCTGAACGAGGAGCCGACAAAAAACTTGCAAAGCGGGCAGGTGCTGTTGAAGAAGCTGCAAAATCAGCAGCAGAAAAGGTTTTAGGTCAAACAGCAGGCAAAGAAAAAATGCTGCCATTTTGGAAAAGGGCTGATGAACCTTCTCGTACGCAGTAAGAAAATTCGGGAAATTTCAGGCTTGGCATCATTTAAAGATAAAGAACGGCTTTAAGGTCGTTTTTTCTCATTTATTAATAAATAAAGTATTTTCTTCCGAAAACAAAAGTGAAGTGCCTTATATCTTCATACTCCGCATGGAAATCTTTTACTTACACGTGAAAACCTTCATATTTTTACATCTTCATGCCAAAGGTACTTCATATCAAATGGGGTGGGAGACCGGAATTGAACCGGCGACCTTCGGGACCACAATCCGACGCTCTAACCAACTGAGCTACACCCACCGCGCAGTTACATTATACCGGATTTTTGCTTTGTTTGTCAATCGGAAAGTGATAACAGAAAATGTGAGGTGTGTTTTTTTAAGAACCTTATTTCGTACTTTTCTCGTCCAGATAAGTAGTCAGCAAATCCGCAGTGTGAAACAAGACACAAAGAGGAAACCGTGTAAAAGCATCGCTTAAAACATAATTAGAACTTGAATAGCGGGCATCATAGCCGCCCATGTGCCAGTTTATTGCCATTGCTTCCTGTAAGGTAAGCCGCATATATTCACCGATAACATAAACCGATTTCTCACCGTGACCGTAGGGGAGCGGGTCGTCCACTGCATAATAGGGGCGTTTTAACCATTCGTTTCCAACCTTTACATTGCGTTCCTCGACCTTGTAGCATCCGACCTTGCAAACGTCATGAAGCAGGGCAATGATTGCAACGGACTCGGTCGGGCACGGCCACTTGCCGGTGTCTGTGCCGTATTCGCAAGTAAGCATATTTGTAAAGCGTTTATAAACTTTTACGCAGTGTTCCACCAGTCCGCTTGCAAAGCTGCTGTGAAAGCGCGTACTTGCCGGAGCGGTAAAAAAGTCAGACTTTTCCAAATAAGCAAGCAACTTGTCCGCACCTTCGCGCTTTATATGTTCACGGTAAATCTTGATAAATTCCGCTTTGGCAGCTGCGCCCGCTATACCGGCATCAATTTTCGCGGCGGAATGTTCTTTTGTGTTAATCATGAAATATTATACCACAAACGAGACTTTATTGTATACTGTTTCGCAAATAAAAAGACTTGAGTTTCCGGCTTTTGGATTGCAGCGGACAAAGAATATGTTATACTTATAAAATGGAAAATTCCGGACCGGCTGAAATATGCGAGTATCTTGGGTTTAGGGTATCGCCTGATTATAAACTTGTAAGGTTTGATTCGGCTGTTTATGACGACACGCGTAATGAACTTTGCTTGACATTTTTATATGATGAAAGTATAAAAAACAAGGTTGAATCCTTAAAAAGCAGACTGGAGAGTGCTTTCCGTGACGCAATTAAATTTGATATAACGACTTTGTTTGAATATAAATCCAGTTTCATAGATATGGAACGGCTTGCGCTTTTAATCCGTGTCTTTTTAAAAGATACTTTTAGTTTACTTACGCTTGACCTGGATTCAGACAATATTAAGATAAGCGAAAACGGCGGAACCGCGAGCCGGGTTTTGAATGCGGAAATCACGCTTCAAAAAAATGCGGCAGACTATATACTTAAAAGCCCTGCTTATGAGAAATTTCTTACTAGACTTCGTGAAGATTACTTTTGCGGCTTCAATGTTTCCATAGTTTCCAAGCCTGACAGTGCCGGTCTGGATGGAAGCATTGACGATATCGAGGCTTACGCTGCGGCCACGATAAAGTTTACGCAGACCGGCACGGACAAAGTTCGCAAAGTCAGTAATGTAGAATACCTACTTGGAAAGCCTATTAAAGAAAGACCGATTAAAATTGAGTTTTTAGCGGTTTCGCCGGACGAGCAAGTGATTGCGGGGCAGATAGGGTTTCTTACCGGACGGGAATACACAAAAAAAGATACAGGGGAAAAGAAGCCTTATTGGACTTTCATTTTGGACGACGGGGAACGGAAGCAAAACTGTGTTTTTTTCCCGAACACCAAAACTTTGCCAAAGTTTGATATGCTTGTGCAGGCGGCAAAACTTGGCAACGAAATTTCGGTTTGCGCAATCGGCGTTAACGATGAACGCAACGGGCGCGTGAATTTTTCAGTGAAAGGCATATCTTTTTGCGATTTAGTTTAGGTACACGACCTATAAAAAGCGGCTGGGGTAATGTGCCGCTTTTCCTTTCTTTTCTTTGGAGGCACCTATCAGAATTGCACTGATGATAGAGGTTTTGCAGACCTCGGCCTTACTACTTGGCGAAGGTGCCATATTCAATTATACTAAATTAATACTTAAGCTGTCAAACGTAACTTGATTTGGCGGCTTCCGGCGGTAATAAGCAAAAGTCTTTGCATAGTTGAACTTGCTGTTTGCGGAACGAACCTTACGAAGTAATTATACTGGGGAAACCGTGAAAAATGCAACAGAAAAAAGTATGCAAGAAATTTTATTTTTTGGTTTAAGTATTGCTTTTAGAGCGAACCTTTGCTATAATAATGAAATTCTAATAAGGAGATTATATTATGGACGAAACTTACGAAACTTACGAAGACTCGGAAAGACCGGTTACAAAATTAAAAGGGAAAAAGTTAGCTTTGCAAAAAAGACGGGAAACAGTAAATAAAGAATTTTTAAAGGATATCAGTGACAGAAGGGTATCTGAGGCTATTGAAGAAACGCAATCATTAATAGAAAAAGAACAAGGTCATAGGGCAGGCAAACGTATTGCAAAAAATCCGAAAAAAAAAGAAGAAATTATTGCAATAATTTCAAAACCGTATATAACAGAAAAAGATAAATAAATAACTGTACATAAGCAAAAAGCACTCATTTTTATGAGTGCTTTTTGGGGTGAAAACAGATTTTGCAACTTAATCTTATCAATTTGGCTGGCGATTCACGATTCCTTGCACAATAACGCGGACGGCGCGCTATTGATAAATTTTATCATGCCTGTTTTAACATACTAACTTGATAAAGTTTTGCAACTTTAAAATAATCACCTAAGTGAGCCAGTCTCTTAACTATGCCGTTATTTTTACGCACTTTTTTAGTATCTTTTTGGGTGACCTGCTTGTCAGGCTGCGTATTTTGAGTATTGGCCTGTTGATGGGTTTGCTCTTCCTTGTTTGTCTCTTCCGACTCTGCCAATAACGCATTAGTTAAGAGAATCTTTTTGATATCTGCGAATTCTTCCCTGTCTGTCATTTTTGTCATTGCGCTTTTGGTGTTCATTTTTTTCAGAGTATCTTTGATATCTTTTTCCGTCTTTTCAACCATCATGTCTTTTTCCAGGCGGCGTGGTAATTCTATTCCTCTCAATATGTCTCTGACATCAGTTTCCAATATAATCAGTTCAATGCCTGTGAGCCCTTTTTTTGTTAGAGTCTCTTTGCTCCGTTCTTGTCTGTTACCTATATCCATTGCAGCGTCCATCAAAGCCTTGTTTATGTCTGTCGGAATCTCTTCAATACCTGTGAGTTCTTGATTGCTTGTCGAGATTTCTTGAATACCGACGGTTTCTTGACTGCTTATAGCGTTTTTTTCAATATCCGTAGGTTCTTCGATGTCCTGTTTTTGTTTATTTGTATCTTCATTCAGCATGTTTACCAAATCTTCCTGGCGTGTCAGGCTGTGTATCATATCCAGCATATCTTTATCAACTTCCTGGTGTGTCAGGCTGTCTATCAGATCCAGATTTTTGCTGGTATCTGCGGGTATTTCTCTCAGAGCATTTTCGACGGCGTTGTAACCAAGCTTGTCTATCATAGCCTGTTTTTTTTCTTGCTTTTCCTTTTTTCTTTGCTGGCGTCTGCGCATCATTGCTTGAATTCCGGCAATGCCTGCTCCAAATCCTTTGTCTGCCATTGAACCGATGGCATAGCCAAGTTCGCCAACAGCTAAACTAGGTACACCGACAGCAACTCCCACAACAACTCCCCGAGCAATATTATGATTAAATTTTTTCTGTTCTATATTCTGTTGTATCTGTAGCTCTTTCTCTTTTTGGCGAGCGGTTTCTTGAAGGCTTACAGGGTACTCAAGACCTAATTCTTTATAATATGCGGCTGCTGTGTTGTCAGAATTTTTTTCTGCCGAAACAATTCTTTCTGCATGTGCTCTTTGATGAGTGCTTTGTTCGTAAAATTTTGGAATCGCATTGCCCAGATACAAGGAAGAGAGCACCGCCATTGTTACTCCCACTTTTTTTCCCACCTTATGGCTATGTTCCTCGCGTGGTGATAGAGTGGTGTCGGTATTAAAAAACCTTCCCATTAAAGTATTTTTTTTGCGCAATGGAGGCAACTCCTGTACAAATTCTTTTCTTAAGAATAACAACTCTTTTACATCTTCATTTTCATTCATTACATTACTCATTTCATTCATAGTTATAAATCCCCTTTTATAATTTGAAGAATTATATCATACTTTTTCAATATTGTCAATATGCGACTTTGGTTTTTAGTTGACTGAATTTATTTTAAAAAAACTCCGAACGGAGTTTTTGGAGCGGGAAACGGGAATTGAACCCGTGAATCAGCCTTGGCAAGGCCGTATTTTACCCCTAAATTATTCCCGCGCACACGATGCCCATCAATAAATCAGTCTATAATATTTTTCTTTTTTTGTCAAACGGTATATGAAAAAAAGAAGCGTCAAAACTGTGAGTGCGGCAAGGGGGCAGACGCTAATGTAAGATTTTTACGGTGCTTTTATAAAGTTCATGTTGTCCGAGCAGGTATTACAAACAGTGATTCTGAAAAGTATGTTATCGGTGCGGGCGCCAAAATCTTTTCTGCAGTACAAATAAATCTATCAAGAGCGTCTTGCTTCGCCGGTGATTGTACTTTACTTCATGTATGGCATAAGGTATCATAATCTATGTTAAAAAGCGACCTTATCAACCAAATAATTTCGGATATGCGGTTTGACGCAGAGCAAGTAAAAGCCGAACAGAAAGCCGCTTATTTTGATGCGCTTGCAAATAAAGAATTTGCGGCGCTGGACTTGAAAGTGCGGAATCTTACAATCGCGGTCGCAAAAGGTGAGGCTTTAAAAAAAGTATTGGACGAGGAAACTGCGAAGCGCGGCAGAATGCTGCAAATCATCATTGAAAAACGAAGTTCGGGGGCGATTAAAAAAAGCGGTGCGGCAGAAAATATTATTTGTGCTAAATGCAATAATTCGGGTTATAAAAACGGTAAAATTTGCGAGTGTGTCCTGAAAAAATACAAGGAATATCTTGTCAAAGAAAGCGGTTTTATAAGTACCGCACCGAATAGTTTTTTAGGGGCGGACAAGATTTTTGCAGATACGGAAAAAAAAGCGGAGTACGGTAAAATTTATAATAAGTTTTCAGAGTATTGCAATGTCTTTCCAAAGGGGAGCAGAAACATCGTTTTGTCCGGACCAGCCGGAACCGGCAAGACCTATGCGGCGCAGATTATTGCAAATAACTTGATTGATAAAGGCTTTTCGGTATTGTGTGTGACAGCATTCTCGCTTATCGAGCGGTTTAAAAACTTTATACGCAGCTTTGCCGCTGCGTATCAGGACACGGAAACAGATGCACTTTTTGAGTGTGATTTGCTTATGATTGATGATTTGGGAACAGAGCCGGCAATCAGGAATATAACCGAGGAATACCTTTATAATGTTATAAACGAGCGCTTGGTGCGCGGGAAGCCTTTTTTGGTAACCACAAATTTAATACCTATTGAGATCGAGCAGCGTTACGGTCAGCGCCTTACAAGCCGGCTTTTGTCGCGGGAGAAAACTATCTTAGTAAAGATGTCCGGTCCTGATTTAAGGCTGAATGTTGTTTCAAAGAGAGACTAAAACAGCATCATACATTCTGATTTCTGCGATACGATCTACATGCGTTTTTTAATATCATCGATGGCGTTTTTTTCCAGGCGGGATACCTGAGCCTGGCTTATGCCGACTTCGCATGAAACTTCCACTTGGGTTTTGCCTTCGAAATAGCGCATCACAAGGATTTCACGCTCGCGTAAACTTAGTGCTTGAATTGCTTGCTTGAGCATGATATTTTCCAGCCAATTATCCGCTCCGTCGTTGTCATTTGCAACTTTGTCAAGCATTACGATTTCTTTATTGCCTTCATCAAATACAGTATCGTCCAGACTTGCAAGGCTACCGGTTGCGTTTAATGCAAAACAAACCAATTTGTGAGGCAGATTAAGTTCGATTGCTATGTCATCAATAGTCGGCTCGCGTTCTGTTTGCTTCATTAATTTAGCGTGTGCCATCAACACCTTATAAGCTGTATCGCGCAGGCTTCGGCTTATGCGTAAAGAATTGCTGTCGCGCAAGAAGCGTTTGATCTCACCGATTATCATAGGACAAGCATACGTGCTAAATTGCACATTGAACCGCGGGTCAAAGTTATCAATTGCTTTGATAAGACCTATACAGCCGACTTGAAAAACGTCATCGTTGCAGCTCTTTTTGGAAATGTATTTTTGTATAACCGAAAGCACAAGGCGCATATTTGCATAGATGAAGTCCTCGCGGCATTTTTGGTCGCCGTTCCGTATTTTGCCAAGCATTATAAGTTGCTCGGCATTGCTTATTTTTGGAAGATAAGACGTGTCAATCCCCACGATTTCGACTTTAGACATTTAATATATTTTTCACGATTCAGCGGACAATTATTCAGACAAATACCGCAAACAGTTTTTTAGAAGTCAGAATTACTTTATGCGAAAAAATGACAAATTTTTACAAAAACCGGGCACTAAAAAAATTAAGAGCATATATATATGTATGGGTCATGAGCTGACTTTCTGTGAATTAAGAAGTAAAGATGTAATTAACGCCATAGACGGAAAGAGTCTTGGGCGAATTAACGACATTGTGTTTTCGCGTCATTCTGCAAAAGTATTGGGCTTTATTGTGCCGGGGGAACGCGGCTTCCAAATTTTTAAACGCCGCGAAGATATCTTTGTTCCGTTCGAGCGCATTGTTAAAATTGGAATCGATGTGATTATAGTTGAACTTAGGCCGCATTATCATACTGAAAAGATACTTGAGATTGACTAGGTCGTGTCCCTAAAGTAATTCGGGATGACTTGGCAAGCATCTTTTTGGTTAAAATTTGTCATTTTCTCGGTCACATATCCCGGATATGCTCCCTTAAAAAATGCCTAAATTTTCCTTAAAAATCTGCCCGCAATTCACCCAAATGACTTTAGGGACACGCCCTAGCATTATCGGAAATAGCATGGACAAAATCTGCGTTGCAGTAAAATCAAATTTTTGTTTTGACTCGATTTTGTTCATCCGAAAAAATTCTTGAAATTGACTAGCATATAAAGATAAAGCAGTGGTACAATCTTGCATGATCGATGCTAAATTTTTGACAGAAACCCGTGAAAAACTTGACGGTTTTTTGCAGATGATTCAAAAAAAAGAAACAGAACTTGAGGGCATGAAGGCCGAACAGGAAAAAAGCTGGATAGACGCAAGTCTTAATAAAAGAATAAAGAGTTTGGATGATTTTGTTGCGCAATATAAAACCTTAGTGAAAGACTTTAATGACTTCTTGGAACTGTTCAAGATTTGCACCGAGGCAGAGCTTGAGCCGGAGTATAAAAAACTTGTCTCCGATTTTAATGCTTTCTATCTCACTACGCTTTTGGACGGCAAATATGATGAGAACGATGCGGTTATCAATATAACTGCGGGAGCTGGTGGAACCGAAGCGCAGGATTGGGCAGAGATGGTGTTCAGGATGCTTACGCGTTACTGTGAAAAAAGTGATTTCAAAATTGACGTGACAGACTTTGCCGAGGGCGATGGTGCCGGAATCAAGGGCGCAAGTTTTAACGTGCACGGAATGAATGCTTATGGCCTTTTGAAAAGTGAAGCGGGCGTGCATCGGCTTGTGCGCATTTCGCCTTTTGACGCTAACTCGCGGCGGCATACAAGCTTTTGCGCCGTTGAAGTTGTTCCCGTCATTGAAAAAGTCTCATTGAATGTCGAGGAAAAAGATTTACGCATTGACGTGTACCGTGCAAGCGGTGCGGGAGGTCAGCACGTCAACCGAACGGAAAGTGCGGTGCGTATTACGCACTTGCCGACCGGCGTTGTTGTTACCTGCCAAAACGGACGCAGCCAAATTCAAAACAGAGCGACGGCGATGCAAAATTTAATGAGCAAACTTGAATTCCTGCATTACGAAAATGAACAGCGTAAGCTTAAAAATTTACAGCCCGTGCAAATGAAAATCGAGTGGGGAAGCCAAATCCGAAGTTATGTTATGTGTCCTTACACACTGGTCAAGGACCACAGAACCGGAGCAGAGACCTCAAATGTGACTCAAATTATGGACGGAGACCTGAAAATGTTCACAGATTCATACCTTTTATGGCTAAATCAGGGGTCTCAGAGCCGAAAATAATGTCGAACTTTAATTTTACCGTAATTGACAATACATTTGAAATATTCTATTTTGTCTAAAGAAAAAATTTGAAGGAAAAATTATGAGTGAGAGAGACTTTAAAGGCAGTAGCGGAAAGAAGCGAAACATTGTATTTGCGTTTGAAACAAGCTGTGACGAAACTTGCGCCGCGGCGGTGGAAGAATGCTCTGATGGACATTTGGAAATTCTTTCAAATATAGTAAGTTCACAAATAGACATACACAAACTCTACGGCGGAGTTGTGCCCGAGATTGCAAGCCGTAATCACCTGATGACGATAGAAAACGTCGCGAAGGAGGCATTGCGCGCCGCAAACATTTCGGTTGCCGATGTAACCCGGGTTGCGGCTACCGTTCAGCCGGGGCTTGTCGGAGCCGTTATGGTGGGTCGCGTGTTCGCCGAATCTTTTGCGGCAATGCGCAGAATACCTTTTGCCGAAGTTAATCATTTGGTCGGACATATTGCGTCAGTGATGCTTTCCAACCCGGGGCTTCAAACTCCGTTTGTTTGCCTTGTTGTAAGCGGAGGACATACAAGCCTTTACAAAGTGGAAAGCAGTTTAAAATGTAAAGTGCTTAGTGAAACTCTTGATGATGCTTGCGGGGAAGCTTTTGATAAGGTTGCAAAAGTTCTTGGTCTTGGTTATCCGGGCGGACCTGCGATTGCCAGCCAAGCGGAAAACTATAAACAGCGAAAACAAAACGAAAGTTGTAACCTGGCAGACCTGAAATTGTTTAATTACAATCCGATTTATTCGAAGAATGCGAATTTCTCATACAGCGGACTGAAATCTGCAGTAATAGACTATGTAAAGAAGAATCCTGATTACGACATTGCGGAAGTCTGTGCTGTGTTTCAGCATGAAGCAATAGAACAGCTTGTTGTGAAAAGTAAAGCCATAAATGGCGAACTGCCTTTGGCGGTTTGCGGAGGCGTAGCCGCGAACGAATATCTTCGTGCGGCACTGCCGGATGCATATTTTCCGCGCAAAGAACTTTGCGGAGACAATGCGGCTATGATTGCCGCAGCAGCCATTATTTTCCCAAAGATAAAATTGTTTTAAAAACTGAAAACAACCTTGCGGGGTTGTTTTGATTGCGATCCCACAAAGCCGACAAAACGGCAAGATAAAAGCGGTGCGTGTGGAGAGAGCGAGGTAAACCTTTCGCCCTTCGCCACCACTACGCAATCGCTTTGTTAAACTTGCCGTTTTGTTGTCGGCTCTCTTCTTTGTGTGTTGTTCACACAATCTATTTTTTATCCGCTATTCGTTTAATAATAGACGAAACATCTTTTAATTCATCGGGTGTCAACTTGTTCAAGTCTTTAATAAGTTCCTTATACTGCATAGGGTATTCAATATTATTGTCAAAAAATTCAGACACGTTGATTTTGAAATAATCACAAAAATTTGAAATGAAATCTATTGACGGATTTAGTTTGCCGTTTTCAACTTGATTTATATATTCGCTACTCATTCCTAAATCAAGGCTTAAACTTCTTGCCGATTTGTTTTTTGTTTCTCTTATACTTAAAACACGTTTTGATATGAACTCTTTATCCATACATAATCGTACTATTTATCAACTTTCATTCTAAATAGTGATACTAAAAAAAGTGTTGACATAAATATTAATGCTATGTATAATCACAGTATTAGCAAATTGCTAAAAAACAAAAAAGGAAAAAAAGGAAAAAAATGAAAAGGTACGAATACAAGGTGGAAATTATAAAAATAGGGATATTTTTTGATTCAAACACCAAGCAAGAAAAACAACTTAATACGGCAGGTTCAGAGGGTTGGCAGTTGGTTGCAATTGTCGCAGGTAAAAAATATCTTAAATACTGTTATATGCGTGAACTATAAGAGATTCATATGTCTAAAAAAGAGGATAAGATAACCTTTGAAAATCTAATTGGTTCAATAGAAAAACTAGGACATACAATCATAAAACTTGACAAGAAAAAAGTATCTGCGAATAAGTCAGATTTGTTTGATGGTGTTTTTGTATCAAAAAAAGTAAAGATGATTAACTATACGGTTTCCGTTGATGGTATTGACGGCGAGGTTTGGTTCGGTGTTGTGGAAAACAAATTCGGAAACAATTATAAAACTCTTAACTTTGATGGTATGAAAGCATTTGCAAATGAAAATGATTTTGCACATTGTAAATATCGCAATAATGTTTATTTTGCTATTAAAAAAGATGCCACCGAGAAAGCAAATACGTTGTTTGATAAAATGTTCAAAGTGGTTCGTCAATTCGGTCAAATGCACGATGTATGCGAGCTGTTATAAACTTGCAGCGTAGCGAAAAATTAACTCGACCGCCTGCCCAACCATCTTTTTCAGCCGTTATGTATTCTCTAAATGTTGCTATTTATCATTTCAAGGTTATAATGCTGCTAATCTTTTTGCAAGTGTACTTTTACCACTTCCTGTTTTTCCTACTAATGCTAAATTCATCTGTAAATAGTAGCATATTGTAAGGCAAATTACAAGATATGAAATATTTTTTCTCGGCTCAGGGAAATGGTATTGGTTGGTTGAGCCGTGTGCCGTTGTTTTGTTATTCCCCCTCGCCTCTGTATTTGTCGCACAACGCAGAAACAAAAAACAATACTGATTTTCTCAACTTTCGGAGTGTGCGGTGACAAATCGTTTGCATTCTTTGCGGAACTTGGATATAATTAGGCATTAAACACTTACGGGATAGCCGTAAGAGGGAGAAATCAAACTTGAAAATCTCAGACATCCGCGTCCGCCTGTTGGCAAAAGACGAAAACAAAATGAGGGGAGTGGCATCAATGACGATTGACGATTGCTTTGTCATTCACGACATTCGCATAATCGAAGGCGTCAAAGGTAATTTTATTGCAATGCCAAGCCGCAAAATCGCAAACGGCGAATATAAAGATATTTGTCACCCGATAGATACCGCGACCCGAAACAGCATAGAAGCCCAAATCTTGGAAGCCTACGACAAGGCGGTTGCGTCAGAAACTCCTGTGCGTTAATCTGAAAAGTTTAAGTTAATGCCATGGCGTAGTTCTGTCTATTAAGTTCTTGCTGTCAACTACAAAATATTGTGAGTGCTTTTATGTCTATGAAGAGCCTAAAAATTAGGGCGCAAGTCTGTCAGGTCCGCGGAACAGGAATGTCATCTCGCGAAGTTGTGCGACATCAAAAAGTCTTGCGAAGAACCTTGCAAGCCCCAGAGCAAACCCGCCGTGCGGCGGACAGCCGTATTCAAAAAATTGAATATACGATTTCATCGTATCCGGATTTATTCCCTTATCGCGCATATTTTGTATAAGTTTTTTCGGGTCATGTTCGCGCTGGGCACCGCTTGTGATTTCTACACCTTTGTAAAGCAAGTCATAGGATTTGGTTAATGTGTTCTTTTCGCCGTCATGTTTTTTGGAATAAAATGCCCTTGCCGAAGCGGGGAAGTCCGTAATAAAAATGAAATCGCTGTTATACTTTTCGCGTGCTATTTCGCAAAGCAGCCGCTCGGCATCTGGGTCAAGGTCGCCCTTAACCGCATGCGTGACATCATAGTTTTTTTCGGTCTTAAGAATTGAATAAGCATCATACAGCGTAATTCGCGGGAATGCGGCTGTCTGTGCTTTAAAATCCTGCCCAAGGACTTCTTTCATAATTTTGCCGCATTTGGCTTCGACTTTGGAAAGAACACATTTCAACATATCTTCTTCCAAATCCATAAGGTCGTTATGGTCATCGATATAGCTTACTTCCACGTCCAAAGCAAAGAACTCGGTGGCATGGCGTGATGTGAACGACTTTTCGGCGCGGTAGTTTCCACCGATTTCAAAATATTTTTCAAAACCTGCCGCCATTGCCATTTGCTTGTAAAGTTGCGGGCTTTGGGTAAGATAGGCTTTTTTTTGGAAGTACTTGACTTCGAAAACTTCACTGCCGCCTTCTGTTCCCGCATCCGTAAGTTTCGGCGTGAACACCTCGATAAAGCCTTTTTCTACAAAGTAATCACGCATTGCTTTCAGTGCAACAGTTTGTATTTCAAAATATGTCCTTTTTTTCGTATCGCGTAAATCAAGCCAGCGGTAGTCCATTTGAAACTCCGGACCGGATTCGGCATTAATAGGGGAAGGCAGGGCGACGGATAATACTTCCGCAGACTCAGGCAATATTTCTATTCCGCCAAGTTTAACGCCCGGATTTGCAACAGCTTTACCTGTAACACTTATCACGCTTTCCAGACCCAAACCCTCCAAAGCAGCAGCCACAGCAGGCATCTGGTCTTTTATGACGGTAACCTGAACTTTGCCGCTGCGGTCACGCAGTACAATGAACTGCATCGATTTTTTGTCGCGGTTATTTTCCACAAATCCCCGTATATTTACGGTTTCGCCTGTTTTTATATCCGCAATCATCTTGCGTTTATGTTCTGTTTTCTTACTTGATTCTTTTTTCATGTCTGTAATTCTCCCTTATACATTATTTTTTGCAAATTCAGCCGCATATGCCGATTTAGATATTTTGATTATTTTCATGGCTTTAGCCTTTGACTCCATTGCGCCCACCACTACCATATCGGTTTCAAGGTCTTTGTAAACGCTTAAGAAATGCAAAATTTCCTGTGTAACGTGTTTCGGCAGTTTCCGTACATCACTGTAAGAATTATAATGAGGGTCATTATAAGGCACAGCGATAATTTTTTCGTCCTTGGCCCCATTGTCAATCATTTCGACCGCTCCGATAGGGAAGCAGCGTACAAGACTCATTGGTTCAAGTGATTCACTGCACAGCACTAAAACGTCCAAAGCATCGCCGTCTTCGCTTATCGTCTTTGGAATAAAGCCGTAATTCGAAGGATACTGCATAGACGTGTAAAGTACACGGCTTAAAATAAGCATACCGGTTTCTTTGTCAAACTCGTATTTTTTTTTACTGCCTTTAGATATTTCAATAACAGCCACAAAATCTTCCGGCGTGACCCGGCTGTCCAAAACATTATGCCAAACGTTCATGTTCAGGTTAAACATAGCATGCATTTGTACTTCAAGTCAATACAAAACAAGGCAAAAAAAAGCAACTGGAACTTAAGCGTACAAAATTTCTTTTATAATGGTGGAAGTTTCGCTTCTTTCTCGCTAAATAAGGATTGACAATTCGGTTTGGTTTATATAGTATTGTCAGGTAAGGAGAACACAAATGGCAGTTCCAAAAATGAAAGTGTCTAAGGCAAGAAAAGGCTCACGTTCGGCTCATAACTTCAAGGCGGAGGCGGCGGTTTTGACCGCATGCCCGCAATGTCACGAGCCTGTTGCGCCGCACACCGTATGCAAAAATTGCGGCTTTTATAAAGGCACAAAGCGCATTGAAGGCGCAAAAGAAAAAAAAGAAAATAAAAAGAAAGACTAAGAGTAATGAAGATAATTGTTGATATCCTTGGCGGCGATTTACCAAAGAATAATATCGACGGCGCGGTTTTGGCGCTTCACGAAAATAAGAGTCTTAACCTTATTCTTGTCGGGGATAAAAATTATGCGGAACCTTTAATTGAAGCGGCGGGTTTTGCGAACAGAGTTGATTTTCTGCATACAACGGAAAATATTTCTCCGGACGAAGTCCCGACGGCTGCCATTAAGAAAAAAACCGGCTCGTCGATTGTTATGGGGTTTGACCTGCTTAGAAAAGATGAAGGCTGCAGCGGCTTTGTTTCTGCCGGCTCGACCGGAGCGCTGCTTGCAGGTGCGTTCGTTAAAATCGGACGTATTGAGGGCGTAAGCCGTCCCACACTTTGCCCAAGGCTGCCCACAAAACAGCGCGGAATAAAAACCATTCTGGCGGACGCGGGGGCGAATGTTGACTGCAAGCCAATCAATCTGGCGCATTTTGCGCTTATGTCCGATGTTTATGCGCGTTTGGCATTTGGCGTTGCAAAGCCGCGCATAGGGCTTGTTAATATCGGCACTGAAGAAAACAAAGGCAATGAATTAACGGCGCAAGTTTACGGAATCTTGGCGAAACTGTCCGAAAAAGGCGTTATAAATTTTGCGGGGAATATGGAAGCGCGCGATGCACTAAGCGGCAAATATGATATCTTAATCGCCGACGGTTTTGCAGGAAATGTGCTTTTAAAGGCGGCGGAAGGTGCGCTTTCGCTTATGGGAAGTAAAGTAAGCCAAATCTGCCATCAAGGTTTTTGGGGACGGCTTGGCGGGCTTATGCTTGCGCGCAAACTTAAAAAAATGAAAACCGAGCTTAACGAGGAATCCACCGGAGGAAGTATTTTCTTGGGGCTTAAAAAAATTGTTGTCAAAGCCCATGGGAACTCCAGCCCCGTTGCTTTTAAGAATGCGATATTGGCGACGGCGCAGGCAGCAAACGTAAAACTTGAGTCTGAAATTACAAAAGTAATCGCCGAAAATAAACAACTTATTGAGAGTCTGACTGGCGACGAACGAAAGTGATGTAGTAGCGCGCGTTAGCGCGCAGGAACAAAGGTGAATAGTAGCGCGTTAGCGCGTACAAAAAACAATAAAAAACAGTCTTAAATCATTTGGCTAAAGTTGTAAAAATATTGTAAAGTAAGTGATATTATGGTTTTCAAGAAAATCGAGATGTACGGCTTTAAAAGTTTTGCGGACAGGCTTACAATAGATTTTGACGGCGGCATAACGTGCATAGTCGGTCCGAACGGATGCGGGAAAAGCAATGTGTCGGATGCTGTGCGATGGGTTTTGGGCGAGCAGTCAAGCAAGGCACTCCGCGGAACTCAAATGCAGGACGTTATTTTCAAAGGCACGGAAAGACGCGGCAGTTTGTCTTATTGCGAAGTTAATCTTCATTTTGATAACACTGATAAAGTGTTTCCTGTGGACTACAGCGAAGTGGTTTTATCAAGGAAGTTATACCGAAGCGGCGAAAGCTTATATTACATTAACAAAAACGAGGCTCGGCTTAAGGATATCACAAATTTGCTTCACGATAGTGGGATTGACCGCGACGGGTTGACGATAATCGGTCAGGGGCAGGTGGCGGAAATAATAAACAGCAAGCCCGAAAACCGCCGCGGAATTTTTGAAGAAGCTGCCGGAATATCTAAGTTCAAGGTTCGCAAAGTTGAAGCCGAAAAAAAGCTGGAACGTGCGAATGAAGACCTTGCGCGCGTTGCAATCGTGACACAGGAAATTGAACGCAGCTTGGGACCGCTGCTTAAACAGGCAGAGGTTGCGGACAGGTATGTCGCGCTTAAAGAACAGCTTAAGTCTTTGGAAATCAATGCATATGTTTACCAATACGATAACGCCGCAAAGGATAAAACTACATTACAGGAAAAACTTGATGAGATTACGGCAGAACTTGAAAACAGCCAGACCGAGTTAAATCAAATTACTGCAAAATACAGTCAAACTATGGACGATATCGCGGCATTTGACAAGGCGGCGGAAAGCGCGCGCGAAACTATTTTGAATTTGTCGCTTGGGCTGGAACGCCACAGCGGTGAAAAGAAACTTGTGCAGGAAAAACTGGGACTTCTTGAAAATCAAGACGGCGACTTGAAAGCAGAGTTAGATGGTTTGTCGAATCAGCTTGAAAAAGAAAGGATATATCAAAACCAAGCTAAAACACTGTACGCGGAATTAGAGACCGAACGCGCCAGCCTTTTATCGCAGTTGGACGTTGTTGGGGCGGATTATGTAAAAAAACTTGGCGGTTTGGAAGAGCTTAACAAATTGAATTTGGAACGGGCGCAGCTGCTTGCACGCCAGCGCACGATTCAAAACCTCATTGATTCAGGTGAAGGTTACAAGTTCAGCGTTCGGAAACTTATGGAACTTGGCAAGAAAGACAGCACCGTTAGCCGCAATTTTGTCGGGGTCGTTGCGCAGATGCTTACCGTTCCGGCGGAATTGGAAACGGCGGTGGAGGTCGCGCTTGGAGCAGCCGCCCAAAATATCATCACCGAAAACGAGCATAAAGCGAAAAATTTGATAGAAATGCTTTCACGCGGAAACTGGGGTCGTGCAACATTTTTGCCGCTTACTTCGGTAAAATCGCGTGTTATAACACAGGAAGAGCGCAGAATATTCAACTCAAGCGTTCTGGGTGTGGCTTGCGAACTTATTAAGTACGATAAAAAAATTGACGAAGTAATTAAAAGCCTGCTGGGGCGGACTGTCGTTGTAGAGAATTTGGACAGCGCGATTGATTTGGCTCGCGAATCAAGATATGCTTTCAAGATTGTAACGCCGGACGGAGACGTCATAGAAACTCGCGGAAGTATTACAGGCGGAAGCAAAAACGCGCTTAACAACAACCTCTGGCATACTAATAATTTGGCGGTTTTGGAAAAAGATATCGCGGCGATAGACAAAAAACTTGCCGCACTGGAACAAGCGCAGGATGCAAACGCGGTCAGCGATAAGTTAACAAAACTGAAAATGCGCAGTGCCGGACTGGACAGTGAAATGGCGGCACTTTCGGATAAAATTTCAGCATATGTTAACAGTATTCTGCTCCTTGAAAAAGCGGTATCTGATAAAAAGGCAGGGCTTCATGCCGTTGCACAAAATATAGAGTTAACACGCAAGCACGATGCCGGAAAGCTTGAGGAAAAGGCGTATCTGGAAAATGTCGCAAAGCTTGAATGCGTTAAAGAAGAAATAGCCGAACTTGATATAAAAAAGATAAGCGCACGCGATGAAATTACCGCACTGGATGCGCGGCGTACCGAGATATCGGCATCAATCTCCGCCGGTCAGGAAAAATTTTATAAATTCGAAGTTGCGCTTAACAAGGTTGATGTGGAACTGGAGGCAATGCAGCAGCGCGTTTATGAAGAATACGGACTTAATTATTCAAGCTGCTATATGTTCCGCGATGAACAATTTGATGTAGAAGCCTCGCTGCCCAAAATTCAAGAACTGAAGAAACAAATCAATAAACTGGGACCGGTGAATTTGAACGCAATCGAGGACAGTAAGGAACACAAGGAACGCTATGATAACTATTGCGCTCAGGTGTCGGATTTGAATGCTGCAAAGGCAGACCTTGAACGGGTTATTGCCGATTTATCGCAGGAAATGGAGCGCAAATTCGAGCAGGACTTTAACAAAATCAATCATAACTTTCAAGTTGTTTTCCGAGAACTTTTTGGAGGCGGAAATGCCAAACTTGTGCTTGTAGACTCGAAAGATTATCTTAACAGCGGAATCGATATTATATCAGAGCCGCCGGGGAAGAAACTTCAAAACATAACGCTTCTATCCGGAGGCGAAAAAGCCTTAACAGCAATAGCTATTCTGTTTGCTATTTTAAAACTTAAGCCTATGCCTTTTTGTATCTTGGACGAAATTGAGGCGGCGCTTGACGACTCAAACGTTGGCAGATTTGCCAAATACTTGGCTAAGTTCAGCGCAACAACTCAATTCATCGTGATAACCCACCGTAAACCCACTATGGAACTTGCGGACAACCTTTACGGTGTTACGATGGAAGAGAAAGGTGTATCCAAACTGGTGAGTGTGAAACTGGCACAGTGGGCTGCGGATGCTGTGTAGTTTAAGGCGCATCACCAGCAAAGTCGGAACTATAGAGGTAAGAGGAACGTATGGGACTTTTTAAAAAAGTATTCGGAGGATTGAAAAAGACAGCGGCGGCAATAACTTCAGGCATTGCCGCAATTTTTACCGGAACGGGGGAACTTGACGATGAATTCTATGAGGACCTTGCGGCAATTTTGCTGACCGCGGATATCGGGGTAAGCGGTACGGAAAAAATTATCGAAGATATAAAAAAGGAAGCTAAACAAAACCATATCAAAACACAAGAGGAATTGAAACGCGCCCTTGCCGATTCAATAACCCGGCTTTTGATGAGGAATATTGAAGTAGGTTCGGTCGGGTCACCTCCGGTTCTTGTTTCATCTGATAAGCCGATGGTAATGCTTATTGTCGGCGTTAACGGAGTGGGTAAAACTACGGCAATCGGTAAACTTGCGGCATTTTACAAAAAACAAAACAAATCCGTGCTTGTTTGTGCAGGCGATACTTTTCGGGCGGCCGCTTCTGCGCAGCTTGAAACGTGGGCGGAGCGTGCCCGGGTGCGCATTATAAAGCATGCCGAGGGCGCGGACCCGGCTGCGGTTGTATATGATGCTTTGACAAGCGCGAAGGCAAAAAAAGATGACATAATCATCATTGATACCGCCGGGCGACTGCACAACAAAGGGCATCTTATGGAGGAACTTAAAAAAATCGACCGCATCGTCACGCGCGTTATGAACGGATTGGATTATGACTACAAAAAATTGCTTGTAATCGATGCAACGACCGGGCAAAATGCCCTAAGTCAGGTTGAATACTTCAATAATGCGGTAAAACTTGACGGCATTATTTTGACGAAGCTGGACGGCACTGCAAAAGGCGGGGTTGTTGTGGCAATAAAGCAGCAGTTTGATTTGCCGGTTGTGTTTGTAGGAGTAGGCGAAAAAATAGATGACATTGCCCCATTTGATGCGGTAGACTTTGCAAAAGGACTTGTAGGAGCAGAATGAAAAAAACAAATGAAAAAACGAAAACTGCGGTGAAGCCGGCATCCAAGCGTAAGTCGGTAACGCAGCGCACAGAAATGAAACCGAAATCCACAGAACAGGAAAGAGAAATCGGAATAAGCGTTTCTTTCGGCAAACCGGGCTTTAAAAAATCTTTAAAACTTATTAAAGATGCCGGTTTTAAAAACATCATGATATTGGAAAACGGACGCAACCTTGCACGGCTTCTTAAAACTGCCCGCAAATTTGAATTTAATATTCCGTACGTCCATTTATCTTATAAAAAGCCGTTCAGTGTAAATTCTCTTTGGGTTAATGGCAGCGCACGCGAAAAACTTGTTAAAAATTTCGTTGCGCGCATTGAGGTTTGCAAAAAATACGGCGTAGACACCGCGGTAATTCATTGTGCGCGGCGTGTTAATGAACTTGATTATACTTTGGACAAAGAAGCGGGACTTGAAAGCATTAAAGAAATCTTACAGGCGGCAGAAAAGTACAATGTTAAACTCGCTTTTGAAAATCTGAACAAACCTGAAAACGAATATTTGAATTTTATATTCGCAAATTTTAAATCACCAAACCTTGGGCTTTGCTATGACTGTGGGCATCATTTTTTGCACTCGCCGGAAGTTGATTTTTCGAAACAATTCGCCGGACGCTGTTTTGCTGTGCATTTGCACGACAACATGACGGTTCAGCCCGCGCCTGATCCTTGGCGGGGTGATCTTCACGGACTGCCCGGCGACGGTAAGATTGACTTTGACAAAGTTATAAAGAATCTTGCACAGTTAAACTATAAAGGTATTTTGATGCTTGAGTGTTCCAAAGTTTCCGGATTATCTGATACTTATAATTCAATGTCGGATGCAGAGTTTTTGGCGGAAGCCTATAAACGCGGTAAAAAATTGGCGGTATCGGTAGGGCAGTCTTCAAAAAAGAGTTTATAGTTTGCGGATTAAATATAAAAAAACACTGGACAATGTTCCCAAGCATATATATAATAAGTCTTGTAAACTATAAAAGGTTGTCGGGTTTTCGGGAATAATGCGGAATTTGAATAAAACTGTTGAATTAAATGAACTCATTCGTATTTACGGCGGGCTGCTTACAAAAAGGCAGCTTGGGGTAATGCAGCGCCGATACGGCGACGATTTATCTTTGGGCGAAATAGCGGCGGCTGATAATACTTCGCGCCAAGCGGTTTTGAATTTTGAGAACAAGGCTGTTCGGTTGCTTTATAAATACGAAAAGAAACTTGGAGTCTACGCACGCGAAAAAAAGATAAAGGATTTATTTGCCCGTCATTTTGTTGACGAGCACGCTCGTGCTGCCCTTACGGAGGTGTTCACCTGATGGCTTTTGCGGGACTTAGCGAAAAATTAAAACACATATTTGCAAAACTGACGCGCTCGGGCAAACTTACCGACTTGGAAATCAAGTCCGCCATGCGTGAGGTGAAACTTGCCTTGTTGGAAGCCGACGTTAATTTTTTGGTTGTAAAGAATTTTATTGCACGGGTGACGGAAAAGGCTTCCGGCGAGTCGGTTATGGAGTCTTTAACCCCTGGGCAAATGGTTATCAAGGTAGTACATGAAGAACTTACCGAACTTCTTGGGCGCGAAAACAGTAAACTGACGGTAAGTCCCCGCGGCATAAGCATCTATATGATTTGCGGCTTGCAAGGGGCGGGAAAGACAACTTTCTGCGGCAAGTTTGCTTATATGCTTAAAGGTCAGGCTAAGCGTGTATTGCTTGCCGCGTGCGATGTATACAGACCCGCGGCTATCGAGCAACTTAAGATCGGGGCAAAAACTGCAGGGGTTGAAGTCTACGATGAAGGTCAGGGCAATCCCGTTAAAATTGCAATAAACGCAATTAAGCATGCCGAGAAGAACGGTTTTGACACTGTCATTATTGATACCGCAGGAAGACTTCACATTGATGAAAGATTAATGACCGAACTTATCGAAATAAAAAAAGCGGTTCAGCCGACGGAGATACTCCTGACCGTCGATGCAATGACGGGTCAGGATGCAGTAAATGTAGCAACTCAATTCAACGAGAAATTGGACATAACAGGTGTACTTCTTACCAAACTGGACGGCGATACACGAGGCGGTGCGGCATTATCTATCCGAAGCGTTACCGGAAAACCGATAAAGTTCTGCGGTGTCGGTGAAAAAATCGGCGATATCGAGGCATTTTATCCGGACAGAATTGCAAGCCGTATCCTTGGAATGGGTGACGTTTTGACCGTCATCGAAAAGGCAAAAGCGACGGTCAGTGAAAACGAAATGAAGCGCATGGAAAAAGCTATACGCGAAAATTCATTCACTTTGGAAGATTTTCTTGTGCAATTCGATAATGTAAAAAAAATGGGAAACTTGGATGATGTAATCGCCGGAATGAACGGAATGTTCGGCAAAAATGTGAAAATGGGCGGCAAAGTTGACGAATCTCAAATGATTCGGAACAAAGCAATAATTCAAAGTATGACGGTGTTTGAACGTAAAAACCCCGATGAAATAAAAGCAAGCCGCAAGCGCAGAATAGCGGATGGCAGCGGAACAACAATACAGGAAATCAATGCACTGCTTAAACAGTTTGAACAAAGCAAACTGCTCATGAAACAGTTTGGCGGGAAAATGAAAAAGGGAGCAGTGTTCAGGTGAGGCGGGGTGCTCCAACATAAAGTTATTGAACTACCTTGACTAGCAATATTCGGGTGGCTTAGATAAAATCAGATGCAAGCTAAGACAGATGATGCAGACAGAATCTTACTTACACTTAAAAGGAGGAAATTATGGCGGTAAAGATAAGACTTACGCGGCTGGGCGACAAAAAGAGTCCGTTTTACCGAATTGTCGTGGCGGACAGCCGCGCTCCGCGAGATGGAAAATTCATTGAAGTGCTTGGGCATTTTAATCCGTTGACTTCGCCGGTCGAAATAAAAGTTGATAATGACAAGGTTGCGGAATGGATTAAAAAAGGCGCTATACCCACAGATACCGCTAAAGCGGTCTTAGTAGAAGCCGGGGCGTTGAAAGCCGAGCAGTATAAACCCAAGAAAAATGCAAAACCGGCTGTGCCGAAAACAAAAAAGAAAGAAGCCAAAAAATAAAATCATTAAAATTTAAAAGGAAATAATAAAAAATGATTAAAGTAATTGAACACATTGTAAAAAGCTTGGTTGATGATGAATCCGCTGTTAAGTTGGAAGTAAGCGAAGAAGGTGAAAACGTAACCGTTACAGTGCATGTTGCGGAACGCGACATGGGCAGAGTAATCGGAAAAAGCGGAGCAACCGTAACCGCTATTCGTACTATCCTTAAGAATTGCAACAGCAAAGACGGAAAAAGATACTTCATCCAAATCGGCGAGAAAAAAAGGGTATAACCCTTTTTTTATTGCTCTTTTTACACGTTATTTAAAAGACGGTCTTAGGACTTTAATGCCGATATAGGTGTGTGAAAAGTACAGGCGTCTGGTTAATTTATTCCGCCGAGATATATATTGAAAAATGATTTTAACTTTGTGCGGGTGGAGCGTTCCAATGATGCAACCAATTTGTCTTGAGTAGCAAAAGAAAAGCTTGTTTCGCGGGAAAACTGTCCAAGCGCTTGGATAAGGTTTGCCTCGCCTAGCATGTTTGCAAGGTCGGCGAAAAGCAGCATACCGCGGACATATGTCATAAAAACATAGTCATAGCTGGAGCGGAAACTGTTAAGGTCTTGATTCATATTGACCGAGGAATCTGCCCCTAATGAATCCAATATTTTTACGTACATCGCGTAATTATCACGCGCGCTCTGCGTAAGGGTTTTCTTGTCGACATTGTATGCAGGGTTTTGACCGTAAAATAAAAGCGTGCTGTACTCAGCCAAGCCTTCATCAATCCATGCGGTATCCACTTGGTTGTTGCCGGTCATGCCGTACCACCACTGATGCGCGATTTCGTGAATGATTACTTGGTTGTTAACGGCGCGGTTCTGTTCCGCTGTGCCGTTCCCTGTCAAAACATCGCGGCTTATATAGACCAATTCGCCGTACTCCATTCCGCCGTGTAAAAAGTCGGTTTGAACCACGGACAGTTGGGCATACGGATATTTTACAAACAGCCGTGAAAATGTATTAACGGCATCTACGGCGCAGGCGAGGCTTTCCGCGGGGCTGTCGTCATCAATGTAATAGTATTTAATTGCAGTTCCTTTTACGGTTTGGCTTAAGGTCTTGAAATTCTCCGACAGCACCATTGCAAAGTCACGGATTGCACTTGATTTGAAAGAATATACTGTTCTGGCATTTCCGACCGGGCTGCTTTCTGTCAGCGAACCGCTACTTGCAACGATAAAGTTTTTATCGCATGTCAAAGTCACATTGAAATTGTGCAGCTCATTGTAAAACGGATCGCCGTTATAACTGTAGGGATAGGTTTGCCACTCGCCGTTTTCAAAAACGCAGGGCACGGGATAAAAATTTCCAAGATTAACCGCCGCATCTGTATAACCCAGACGGTGCTTTATGTTGGCAAGTTTTACTGTGTAAGTTAAGTCAATGCTGACACTTTTGTTTCTGCCAAGCGAACTGACAAGCGGCACGGACAAAACATTTGCGTCTTCGCCTTCTACGACCGTTTGAACTGTACCGGCGTTTACAGATACCGAGCCCACCGAAATGTTGCCGAAACTTTTTCCGTTGGGATAGGCTTTTGGAACTTCGGACTCGGTTACGGGGGTAAAGCGCGCGCCGTCACGGTATGCATTTGCGTAAATGTGAAACTTTATTTCATCAAGTGCTGTATCGGTACGGTTTTTATAAATAATGTTCTGGGTTACGACTAAACTTTTCAAAGCCGAATTATATTCCGCGCTTATTGAAATTGTATCGCAATTCCTGCTTGCTTCGGCGAGGGTATTCGGGGCGGACATCAGTGAAATTGCGCCGATACTTAATAAAACTGCGGCAAGACATACAGCGATAAATTTAAAAAGCGGAGCCTTGCCCGGTTTTTTTCGTGGTTTCACTTCGTTTATTTGCATAGCAATAGATATGCGGCGTATTTGGATTTTTTCGTTTATTTTAATTCTTTTGGGTTTGGCTTTTATGTTTATTTTGGTTAATCCTGTTATAATAAGTTACTCGCAGGCAAAAATTCAAAGTTTAAGCGTCAAAGCGGTTAACAGAAGCATTTATTCCTTGGTTACAACCGAAACGTACCGTAGCTTGGTGGATATCCGTTATGACTCTTCAGGGAAAATTACAAGTCTGACGACAGATATGTTTGAAATGAACAAACTTGGCGCGGAAATTGCCGCCAAAAGTCAAAAAGAAATCGATACACTTGCCGCCGCGGGAATAGGTATTCCAATCGGTACTTTTTCGGGTCTTCCTATACTTACAGGCAAAGGACCTGCAGTTACAATCCGCATTGTGCCGGTGGGAAGTATTGCCTGCACTTTTGCAAGCGATTTTGAATCTGCCGGCTTTAACCAAACACGTCACAGAATTATTTTAAAAGTGCACAGCAAGGTTAATCTTATAATGCCGCTTGTTACCCGTACTGTACAGTCCGATGCCGACATCCTGCTTTGCGAGAGCATCATTGTAGGTGAAGTTCCAAGTTTCCTTTGGAATTCCTGAAACTTATTTCCAACTTTGTACCAACTTTGTACCGTTCCATTGCTTTGGCGGGTTATTTTGATGTATAATCAAGTATGAATGTTATTTATCTTGACAATGCGGCAACGACTGAATTGTGTGAAGCGGCAAAGAAAAAAATGTCAGATGCCGAACGGGACTTGTATTTTAATTCTGCGGCGCAGTACAGTCAAAGTCTTACCGTGAAAAAAGCAATTGATGATGCCGCTAAAACTATAAAAGGCCGTATTGATAAAGGCGGCGTTGGCAGGCTTATTTTTACAAGCGGCGCAACCGAGGCAAATAACATGATTATACTTGGGTTAATTACTAATCCGCGCAAACATCTTGTAGTAGTAAGCGGTGAACACAGTTCTGTTCATGCTCCGTCTGTATATCTAAAAAGTCAAGGCTTCCAAGTGGATTATGTTCCGCTTTTACCAAGCGGCGGAATAGATATTGATGCCGTCAAAACCCTTATTAAGTTCGACACAGCACTTTTTGTATTCGGAATGGTAAACAGCGAGGTCGGAACATTGCAAAATTCTGCCGAACTTGCAAGAGCCGTTAAATCCGTTAATCCGCAAACACATATTCATTGTGACGCTGTTCAGGCTTTTGCGAAGTTTGACTTTGATGCCGGTGAGTTGGGTTTAGACAGTTGTGTTATCTCGGCTCATAAAATTCACGGACCAAAGGGTATTGGCGCGTTATGGCTGAAAAATTCTTCGCAAAAGAATGTTACGCTTAAGCCCTTAATGTACGGCGGAGAGCAGCAGCTCTATCGCCCGGGAACGCAGAACAATGCCGCAATAGTCGGCTTCGCGGCGGCGGTCTCGGATTTCAATACACAGTTTAATTATAACAAAGTGAAAGCGCTTCACGTGCGGCTTGTTAAAAATTTACCGGAAGGCTGTTATATTAACGGCTTGAATCAAAATCCATACATTACAAATATCGGACTTGGGGGAGTTTTAGGTTCGACTGTTATGAATGCGCTGTCGTCCGTTGGAATTTGTGTCGGTTTGGGAAGCGCTTGTGCCGCTTCTTCGGAAAAAAACAGGACATTGATTGCCATGGGGATTCCGGAGCAGAAAACCAAACAGGTTTTGCGGATAAGTTTCAGCGCATATAACACGGAAAACGATGTGGATAATTTCCTAAAAGAACTTGGACAAATACTTGCAAAGATTAAATGAATATGATATACTGAAAATATTCTAATGAAATTAAGTGGGCTGCCGAAGTCCACTTATTTATTGAAAAAGAATAAATATTATTAAAGGAGACTATGATGGTAAGTAAGGATTTCTTTGCGGCACTGGACGTTATGGCACAGGAACGTAATATGGACAGGGCTCAGATTATTGCTAATTTGGAAAGCTCTCTGACCGCTGCTTTTAAACGGATACACGGTGAGGCTATGAATGCGCGGGTTAAACTTTTTCCGGAAAAAAATCAAATAAAAATTTGGTCGTATAAAACCGTGGTGGAAGATGCGGCGGAACAAAGCGAAGACTTCGATTATGACAAGTTTATTCCACTTGCGGAAGCGCATGAGTTAGGGAAAGACTATAAAATAGGCGATGTAATCGAGAAAGAAGAAAACCCAAGTGACTTCGGGCGTGTTGCGGCGCTTACGGTTAAACAGGTGATGCAGCAAAAAACCCGCGATATGCAAAGACAGCAGGCTGTCGAGGAAATCACTGCGCGACAGGACCAAATTATAAGCTGCCGTGTTACTAAAATTGATAAAGGCATAATCCATGTTGAAATTCCAGGCAGCAACCTTGAGGGGATACTTAACGAAAAAAATCAAATTCCGGGTCAGGTATTTAAAGTGGGCGACTTTTTAAAGATTTACATTCACAAGATGGATCCAGATGATAAGCGCGGTGAAATCTATGTAACGCGGACAAGCCCGCAATTTGTTCGTGCATTGTTTGATTTGGAAGTTCCGGAAATCGGCAAAGGCGAAGTCGTTGTAAAGGCGATTGCGCGCGAAGCCGGATATAGGACAAAAATCTGTGTGCACAGCGAAGCCGCCAACATCGACCCGATAGGAGCGTGTGTTGGCAGTCGCGGCAGCCGTATCAATAACATCTTGGCGGAAATTAAAAACGAAAAAATTGATATTATACCATGGAGTGAGGACCCTCTTGAGTTTATAGCATCCAGTCTTTCTCCGGCAACTGTAATTCGGATAGAGGCTAACGAAGCGGATAAAGTTGCCCGTGTTATAGTGCCAAATGATAAACTTTCTTTGGCAATCGGCAAAAGCGGAATGAATGTGCGCCTTGCTGCGCGGCTTACGGGCTGGAAAATCGATGTTAAAAGCGAAGAAGTCGCGCTTAAAGAAGACACAAGTTATGCGGAGGAATTCAATATTGGCGGTTAAGGAAAGAATGTGCTGTGTGTGCAGGAACCGCAAGCCTGTGACTGATTTGCTGCGTGTCGCACGCGCCGGTGAACACAGTGAGAGCCGCAGTGCCAGCGAGGACGGTCTTTTCTTTATCGATAAAAAAGGAAACTCTAACGGGCGCGGATGCTATGTCTGCCCCGGCTGTATTGACAAAGCAATTAAAACACGCGCGCTGAACCGAAGTTTTAAAACAAATGTTGGCAGCGAAGTATATAATGCACTTGCAGAAACGATTGCAACTGTGTATACTAAGGAGTAGTATGCAAGAACATAAAACAAGCGGAAAATTGGAAAATATTAAAAGCATTCGGGAAATTTTGCCGGCTTTAGAAGCACTGCGTGCTCAAACACGTGAGACAAGGGCACAGCTTGATTCGGCGATGACTGATTTGCGCGAGCGCAGAACAGAATTAGCCGCCCAGCGCGATGAAGCGATAAGGCGCGAAGCCAAAGAAAAAGAGTTTGAAGGGCTGCGCCGTCAGCGCGAAGAAGAAAAAAAGATTGCCGAACGCATTGTGGACCAAAAAGCGGAGGCTCTTAAAAATAAACAAAATCAAGAATTAAACCGTTATTCCAACCATGTGCAAGACAATAGCCAAAGTCATACTGTCAGCCAACAGGAGACTATTCAGGCACGCACGCAAGCGGATAAACCCCAGCGGCAGGAAACATTTAATAAACCCTTAGAGCAGGCAGCTAAGCCTCAGCAGCAACAATTCACGAGACCTGGCTCTTCGCAATTTGCGGGCAGACCGCAATTTAACAGACCTCAAAATTCAAACTATCCGAACGCGGCGAACTCCGGCAGCCGGACATGGACTCCCAGCCAATCAACCGCACGCCCAAACACTTTTGGACAGCGCCCTTTTGGAGATAGAAATTTTGGAGCGCGTCCCTTTGGTGACAGACCGTTTACACCAAGACCCGGCGGATTTGCGCCGCGGCAACCCGGTCAGTTCGGAAACAGACCGTTTCCCGGACCAAGACCCGGTGCGCCGCGTCCGGCTGGCTCGTTTGGAGCGGCAAAACCTACCGAGCGTTTCGTTCCAAAAGCCGATACATCTTCCAACAAGAAAAAAGGACGTGCCGGCGTCGGACCCAGACCGGAAGAAAAAGCAACTATGGACAAGCGCAGTTTGCTTCGGCGCGGTATAATCGAAGAGCAGGAAATCGAAGAAAGAATGCTTACGCGTATCTTTAAGACAAAAAAAGCAAAAGAAAATTCCGTAAAACAACCTAAAGCGGCAAACAGCGCAATCATTATCAATACAAATAACCTGACCGTCAAAACTTTGTCCGAAAAAATCGGAAAAAGTGCGGCGGAGATTATCAAACAACTTATGGTGCTTGGCAATATGTGCACAATTAACAGCACAATAGATTTTGGCACTGCGGAGTTAGTAGCAATGGAGTTCGGTCTTAAACTTGAACTTCAGGCGGAAAAAACTTTTGAAGAAAAAATGGGCGAGCGTCACAAAAAAGGCTCTGCCGATGATGCGGATTTAGAGACACGTCCACCGGTTGTTACCGTTATGGGTCACGTAGACCACGGCAAGACAAGCCTTCTGGATGCTATACGCAAAACCAATACCGTCTCGCGCGAATCCGGCGGAATTACCCAGCATATCGGAGCGTATCAGGTTACTGTTCCTCACGGCAAAATCAGCCGCAAAATCACTTTTATAGACACGCCCGGTCATGCGGCGTTTGATAAGATGCGTGCGCGCGGTGCTAAAATTACAGACATCGCAATTTTGATAGTGGCGGCGGATGATGGCGTTATGCCTCAGACTGTGGAAGCCATTCGGCATATTCAGAACCAGGAACTTCCGATGATTGTAGCCATCAATAAAATGGACAAAAGAGAAGCCAAACCGGATCGCGTTATTGAACAGCTTGCCGAGCATAATGTTGTTACCGAAGCATGGGGAGGTAACACAATAGTAGTGCAGATAAGTGCGGCAACGGGGCAGGGAATTGATAAACTTCTTGATATGATACTGCTGACGGCTGATATGTACGGATACAAGGCTAATCCAAACAAAGAAGCCCAAGGCTCGATAATTGATGCGCGTCTGGACAAAAACCGCGGGCCGCTTGTTACGGTATTGGTGCAGTCAGGCACACTTAAGGTTGGAGATACTCTATTGGCGGGCACAACTTATGGAAAAGTCAGAGGATTAACCGACGAAAATGGTAAAGCTGTTAAAAAGGCTCTGCCATCGATGCCGGTGGTGGTATTGGGTTTCAGCGAAGTGCCGAAAGCGGGCGACTCGGTTTATGTTGTAGATGAAAAATTGACAAAGCAGGTTGTAAGTGAGCGCAAAGATAAAGAAAAAATAAAACGCGCGGGAACAAAGATAGACGTTGCGGGCATTGATGCGCTTGCAAGGCTGGAAAGCGCCGCCAAGAAAAGCCTTAATATTATTGTTAAAGGCGATGTTGCGGGGAGTGTCGAAGCGATAATTCAAAGCATAAACAATATCACAAGCGATGAGGTCAATGTTAACGTGATAAACAGCGGAGTGGGCGCAGTCAATGATAATGATATAGCGCTGGCGGAAATGTCAGATGCTTTACTTATTGCATTTCATACAAATGTTTCGCAAGCCGTTAAGGCAAAGGCTGATAAAGCCAAAATTAAAATTCATGAATTCAAAGTTATCTATGAAATCTTTGACTTTATTACAGAAAAAATGGTGCGTATGTTTGCCCCTAAGTTTATTACTACATATCTTGGCAAGGCTGAAATACGTGCGCTTTTCAAATCAAGCGCGGTCGGAATCATCGCAGGCTGTATGGTTTTGGACGGCAAGGTGGCGCGCGGCAATAAAGTGAAACTTATTCGCGCAAAAGATGAACTTGGGACAAATAAAATTGAATCTCTAAAAATTAAAACTAATGATGTAAAAGAAGTCGGAGCCGGATTTGAATGTGGTATTAAACTGGAAAACACAGCCGAATTGAAAGTGGGAGATATCTTGGAAGCAGTCGGCACAGAGCAAGTGCCCATTGTTTTCAACGGAAAGAAATACGAGTTTTAAGGAAAGGAGGCAAATTGAGTATGGAAAACCAAAACCGCAACCGCAAACTACAGCGTATTGACAGCGATATTTATCGAATAGTAGCAAGTTATATTCAGGAGTACGGTATAGGTGCAGAGGCGGTAGATGTTAAAACTTCTGCGGATTTAAGTGTCTGCACGATTACCATTACCGCCGAGGTAGAAACTCTTGAAAAAGCGGCGGGATACCTGCGTATGGAAATTGCAAAAAGGTTAAATCTTAAAAATACGCCCAGAATAAAATTTGTTGCCGACAAAGGGCGCGAAAACGCCGCACGTGTGGAGGAACTTCTTGGACAAATTCGAAAAAGCAAATGATATTATCAAAGCCGCGAAAACTGCGGCGATTGTCGGGCACATCCGTCCCGACGGCGATTGTGTAGGTAGCTGCGTTGCCATGCGCATTGCGCTTTTAAATATGGATTACACATCGGCGGATGTCTATTTGGACGGAGTGGTTTCATCGACTTTTTCCTATATGCCAAGCATTTCAGATGTTATAACCGAGCCGCCCGGGGAGAACTTTTCAAAAAAATATGACCTTATGATTATCCTTGACTGTTCCGATGAAAATAGGCTTGGGCTTTATTCGGGTTTGCGCAAATATTGTGAAAAAGTAATCTGTTTTGATCATCACGAGAATCCGACAATCAAGGGCGACGCGGTTATTGCGGATTATACATACGCAAGCGCTGGGCTTTTGTTATACGAATACTTCACCAAGTATGGGATTGAAATCACAACCGAAATTGCGACCGGACTTTATACCTCAATCGCATCAGACACAGGTTGTTTTCTATTTCCGAATACATCAAGTCTGGCACACCGCGCAACGGCAGACCTTATTGATAAGGGGATAAACCTTGAACAGATTAATTATTTTAATTTCAGGGTTTATGACCCGCGCAATATTGAAACTCTTGTTTATGTTTTAAAGAATATTAAACTGTTTGCTAATAAACAGGTTGCGTCTATACATCTGCCGTATAATGTTATTAAAAGGTTTAATATTAATAATGATTTCCGGCACAGATTTCAAAAGTATGTGGACGATATGAACGGAGTGCGCGCCAGTGTATGCTTCACTGAAAACGAGCGCGGAGTATATCATGTAAGTTTACGAAGCCACGGTGAAGCCAATGTTGCGAGTGTAGCCGAGTCTTTCGGCGGCGGCGGTCACAAAAATGCATCCGGTTTCCAAATAAAAACCAATAGCTTTAATAACCTTTTGACCAAAGTTGTGGAAAAGCTTAAAAGCGCGCTGCAAGAAATAGGATAAGAAAATATTGGAAGGGTTATGTTAAAAATAAATGACTCTGTGCTATAATGAGTAATGGAAGGAATTTTAAACATTTACAAGCCGCCAGGTATGTCATCTTTCAGATGTTTAAGTTTGGTAAAAAAGAAACTTGGTTTGGATAAGAAAACTAAAATCGGACATCTTGGTACACTTGACCCGCTTGCCAGCGGCGTATTAATAATCTTAATCGGGCGTAACTATACACGGCGGGCAAGTGAATTTCATTCGCGCCAAAAAACTTACAGGGCTGTTGTGACGTGGGGTGTGGAAACAACCACACTGGATAACGCAGGAGAAATAGTAGCAACAAGCGATGTGATACCTACCCGAGAGCAAATCAAAACAATTATTCCTTCAATGGTCGGCGACATAGAAATCGAAATACCAAAATACAGTGCGGTACACATTAATGGTGAACGTGCTTACGACCTTGCGCGTAAAGGTATAGACTTCACACCACCTAAAAAGACTGTGAAAATAACGCGGTTTGAAATGCTGGACAAGCCGATTCCCGAAAGAGCGCGGGAAGGAACATTCTTTGAAATCGAATGTGAAACAGGAACATATATACGCAGTCTTGCCAAAGTGCTTGCCTATAAACTTGGAACGGTAGCAACAGCAAGTACAATAATCCGTACAAAAGTGGGAGACTTCGACATAAAGAATTCAAAAACAATTGAAGAAGTAACGATAAATGATTTGATAACTGAACTTGACTTGATAAATTGACAGCACTTTCTCTTGCAATTTGTGATTGGATGACAACAATATAAAAAACTCTTTGACAAAATGGTTTACGTTGATATATAATGATTTTGTCAATCATCTGGGTATCAAAGAAACAGAATTAAATTGTACCAGAGTATCATAAAGGAATATCTACATGAAGTATCAAGCCAGGATGGCTCGGCCTTTAACGACTGAACAAATGGCGGTTTATCGTCACTTTGGTTTCAGTGAAAAATTATCCAGACTGCTTTTCATTCGCGGCATTGATTCAAAAGAGAAAGTTGAACAATTCTTTGATTTCTCGCTTGACCGGCTTCATAATCCTTTTTTACTGAAAGGCATGAAAGAAGCGGTTGAGCGAATAAACCGCGCCGCCGAAGCGCGTGAGAAAATCTTAATCATAGGCGATTATGATGCCGACGGAATTTGTTCGGTCGCAATACTTTATAAGTATCTTTTGACACGCCATGTTTCTACGCGTTATTTCTTGCCCGACCGCGACGCGGACGGCTATGGCTTGACTTGTGATTTAATCACAAAACTTAATAAACGGTTCGAGCCTAATCTGATAATAACCGTTGATTCCGGTATATCGTGTCACAAAGAAATAGAATACGCAAAAAGCCTTGGCATTGATTGCATTGTAACCGACCATCATACGATACCCGAAAAAACTCCGGACTGTATTTGCATTGATCCGAAGTTCACCGACCAAAAATATCCTTTTAACGAACTTTGCGGTGCGGGAGTAAGTCTAAAACTTGTTCAAGCTCTCGGCGGAATGGATGCCGCCGTTAAATATATTGATATTTGTGCGATTGCTACAGTAGCAGATATTGTATCGCTGACCGATGAAAACCGCGTTATTGTGACGCATGGATTGGAGATGCTTAACAACAACAGCCTCCCAAGCATTACCGCATTGGCGCGAAGCTGTAATATTTGGGGGAAAATTACAAGCAGCGACATATCTTTTAAAATCGGTCCTAAAATTAATGCAAGCGGTCGCATGGGCAACGCCAAACGCGGGCTGGACGTAATCTTGGAACAAGATGAGTCCGAAATAGAGAAAATTATTACAAGCCTTACAAACTATAATATCCAACGCCAAAAACTTTGCAACACAATTTTTGACGAAGCGGATACGGCAATAGAGGCGCAGCAGCTTTACAAAAACAACATTATAATCGTGGCGGATGAACACTGGGAAAGCGGGGTATTGGGCATTGTAAGCGCACGGATTACGGAAAAATTCGGGAAACCCAGCATTATCTTCAGCAAAACCGAAAATGTATATAAAGGCAGCAGCCGTAGCGTCGGCGAAGTCAACATCGTTAAAACAATCGAACTGTTCAAAGACCTTGTTTTAACATACGGCGGACACTCGATGGCAGCGGGCTTAAGTGTCGCGTCAGACGTATTCCTCGAGTTTGTGGAAAAAATAACGAGCCACCTGAATTCAAATTTCAGTGCCGTAGAACTTACCGGCAATAAATTTTATGATTTTGCTCTTGATAAAAGCGATATTACGGCCGAGTTTGTGCGCGAACTGCGTCAGCTTGAACCAACCGGCTGTGAAAATGCCCCCCCGTCATTTGTAACCGAAATATTTACCGCCGATACCAATACAATGAACAATTATCCGCAGCATTTGCGGTTTACCCATAACGGCTTGCATTTGATGTATTTCGGAGGTGCGGGAAATGCGGATATTTTGGAAGCGTATTTTCCGAAAGACATTGTGTTCGAGTTTCAAAAATATGACGCTTCCCGCGACGGCACAAATCGCGAAAGCGGGCGCAACGTTTCAAATGACGGACTCCGCGCGGTTGTGAAAGCGATAATGCCGCGCCCGACGGACGCACGGGCATATGCGCTTACACTTTACGGATGGCTATTAAACCATTTTTCCGTGCCGGATAATGACGAAAAATTTGAATCAATAATTTCCGCTTTAAGTGTTGACCGCGACGTTTTTATAACGTATTATAAAGCGATAAAGTCCGTGCGGACGGCTTCAAATATTTACGATATGTTTACAAAAGCAAATGATATTGCAGGAGGTTTAAACTTATACCAATTTGTTTTTTGCGCGGCAGTGTTCGCCGAGCTTAAGATTTTTAGCCTAAGCAACGGACGCGTTACGATAAACGATAAAATATCGACAGATTTGTTCCGCTCGGCTGCGTATAATTTGATAAGAACAAAGCCGGCAGCTGCGGAAACTGACATTAAATTTAAATATAACTAAGCAGGCAAAACATTGATTTTAACAGTAAACTATGTGTACTTCCTGACTAATAAAGAATAAAAAAATATAAGGAGAAAAATATGAATGAAAACGAAGACACAAGTTCGGTAAGTGATACCGAACACAAAAAAACCGAGCATACAAATTATGCGAAAACGGAACATGCAGGGACAATCCGTCAATTCGTGCCCAAAAGTATTGCACATCAATCCGGAAAGCCGGAACAGACGAACCAAAACCGAACCGAGCAGGCGGTAAAGCATAACGCCAAAAACCTTAAAGTAATTTTTTTGGGCGGTGTCGGCGAAATCGGTAAAAACATGACCGTACTTGAATATGGTGATGAAATTATCGTGATTGATGCGGGTCTGGGCTTCCCGGGAGATGATATGCCCGGTATTGATGTGGTGGTTCAGGACACAACTTACCTTGAACGTAATAAGGAAAAAGTAAAAGCCTATGTAATAACCCACGGTCACGAAGACCATATCGGAGGACTGCCTTATGTTTTAGGGATTGCACCCGCAACTGTTTACGGAAGCCGCCTAACGCTGGCTTTGGTGGAAAATAAACTGCGCGAACATCCGGGCATAAAAGTTAAGGCGGTATCTGTTCGGGCTCGCAGTATCGTGGACATCGGAAAATTCTTTAAAGTGGAATTCGTACATGTAAACCACAGCGTAGCGGGCTCGTTTGCGCTAAGTATAACTACGCCTGTCGGGGTAGTGTTCCATACAGGAGACTTCAAAATTGACACAACACCCGTAGATGCCCAGCCTATTGATTTGACGCGCATCGGCGAAATCGGTAAAAAAGGCGTACTTTTGCTTTTAGCGGAAAGCACCAATGCCGAAAGAAAAGGTTATACAATGAGTGAAACCACAGTCGGCGAACGGCTGGACGAACTTTTTACGGACTATAAAGATAAGCGAATTTTTGTTGCGGCTTTCGCATCGCATATTCATCGCGTGCAGCAGCTTTTGGACTTGGCGGAAAAATATAAGCGCAAAGTCGCTTTCAGCGGTCGCAGCATGATTAATGTCAGCGATGCGGCTATAAAAGTGGGCGAGATGAAAGCCCGGCCCGACAACATTATTGATATTGCCAATGTCGGCAACTATAAGGATAATGAGTTACTTATAATTTTAACCGGAAGCCAGGGTGAACCAACAAGTGCGCTTTCCCGTATGGCAAACGGCGACTTTAATAAAATCCATATCGGAACAAATGACGCTGTGATTTTGTCGGCAAATCCTATTTCAGGAAATGAACGTCAGGTTAATAATGTTGTTAACGCGCTTACCCAGCGCGGTGCCGAAGTAGTTTACGAAAGCATGGCAGAAGTCCATGTTTCGGGGCATGCGTGCGAAGAAGAACTTAAAATTATGCACTCTCTTGTCAATCCTCACTTTTTTATTCCGGTGCACGGTGAGTACAAGATGATGAAAAAACATATTATAATTGCACAAAAACTAGGGCTTAACAAGCGCAACATAATCATGCCCGACATCGGCGACTGTATAGAACTTTCAATTTCGAGTATGAAAAAAATCGGCTCGGTGCCTGCAGGTATCAAACTGATTGACGGTTTGGGAAGCGGATGCACGGACAGTTCGGTTCTTCGTGACCGCAAAATTTTGGCGGAAGAGGGTGTATGTGTCATAGGCATTGGCTTCGATAAAGCCACAGGGGCACTTCTTTCCGGTCCGGATGTGATGACAAAGGGGCTTTTGTACAATGACGAAATGGACGAAAACATCGCCGGGGTCAAAGACGTTATATTACAAATAATAAGTAGCATTAATTTTACCAAAGACAATCCTCAAGATATACGCGCCGCAATTCGTAAGGAAGTTCAAAACTACTTCGGTAAGGAATTCAAACGCCGCCCGTTGGTAATTACAATGCTGCAACCAAACGCTAAATAGTTGAAGTACTATTTGTGTACAGAGCCGGATCTTGTCAGGAACAAAACAAATAGCTAAAAATATTAAGAATAATTTTAACACGCTCCTTATCAGGCAAATTTATTTGACTTTTTTAAATAATAGAGTTATCCTAGCTAAGTATGTCAATACTAATAAAGGAGATATAATTCATGGAAAAAATAACTAAAAAAACAGCAAAAATCGCCAGAATCGAGGCGACGGAAGTACTTGACTCGCGCGGAAACCCAACAGTTAGGGTGGATCTGTGGTCGGAAAAGGGCGATTACGGGTGGGCAATCGTTCCAAGCGGTGCATCCACCGGCGAATATGAGGCTTTGGAACTGCGTGACGGAGATAAAAACCGTTTCTTGGGTAAAGGTGTGCAAAAAGCGGTTGCGAATGTAAACGGCGTGATTTCACAGGCGCTTATCGGAAAATTCGATGTCACCGAGCAGGTAAAAATCGATGAAGCTATGATAAAACTTGACGGCACGGACAACAAAAGCAAACTTGGAGCCAACGCTATACTCGGCGTTTCGCTGGCGGCATCTTACGCCGGAGCGGACGCAAAGAACCTTCCATATTTTAAATATTTGGGTGAACTTTACGGAAAAGGCGCAAACCCATGCCCGGCTTGTAAGGAAGACTCGTGTCTTTTGCCTTGCCCTATGATGAATATAATCAACGGCGGCGCTCATGCGGATAACAACTTAGATATCCAAGAATTTATGATTATGCCTGTGGGCGCAAAAACAGTTGCCGAGGCAATTCGCATGGGCGCGGAAATTTTTCACAACCTTAAAAAAGTATTAAAAGAAAAAGGACTTAACACTGCCGTGGGTGATGAAGGCGGATTTGCACCTAACCTTAAAAGCAACCGCGAGGGTCTTTTGGTTATAATGACTGCAATTGAAAAAGCAGGGTACAAGGCGGGAAAAGACGTTAAGCTTGCCCTTGATGTCGCGGCAAGTGAATTTTACAATCCGGAAACAGGCAAATATGTACTTTCCGGCGAAAACCGTGAGATGACCGCCGCCCAAATGATAGATTATTACGAGGGGCTTGTTGCCGAATTCCCGATTATTTCAATCGAGGACGGTCTTGACCAAAACGACTGGGAAGGTTATACAGCTTTTACAAAACGACTTGGCGGCAAAATTCAAATTGTTGGTGATGACTTTTTTGTTACAAACACAGTACGTCTTTCAAAAGGAATTAAGTCTGGGGCATGTAATTCCATCCTTATAAAACTTAATCAAATCGGCTCGCTTACGGAAACCTTGCGCTGTATAAAAATGGCGCACCAATCGAATTACAGCACAATAATAAGCCACCGAAGCGGCGAAAGCGAAGACACAACAATAGCGGATTTGGCTGTCGCGGTAAATGCAGGACAGATAAAAACAGGTTCACTAAGCCGTACCGACCGCGTTGCAAAATATAACCGCCTTATCATGATAGAAAAGCAGCTTGGCAAACAATGCGCATTTAACAAAAAAATTGGAAACGCGCGCTAAGTTACTGACATCAAAATGGCAACAATTACACGACTGGAAGCTCAAAAGAAAAACAAAAACCGCGTCAACGTATATATTGACGGTCAGTTTTCTTGTGGTATCGGTCTGGATGATATTGTGCGCAACAGATTGGCGGTGGGTACTGACTTAACCGAAGCGGAACTTGGGAACTTGCAAAAATCTTCCGATGAAAACAAATATTTCACAAAAACTCTTGAATATATTTTAAAATCTCCTAAGACTGAACTTCAAATTAAGCAGTATCTGTATAAAAATCAACTTGAGCCGGACGCCGTAAATAGAATAATTGCAAAACTGAAAACTCTTAACTATATTAACGATGCCGAATATGCGCGGAATTTTACTGAAACAAAGTCCGGCAAATTGGGAAGCCGCGCCATTGCCGCTAAACTGCACGGTAAAGGTATTAAGCGGGAAATCTTGGAGGAATTTACAAGCGAAATTGACCCTGAAAGCCAATTAGAACTTGCACTAAGCCTTGCCGGAAAATATATGCGTAACAAAACGCATGATGCAAAAAATTTAGCAAAACTTTACAGGTATTTGCTTGGAAAAGGCTTTGAAAACAGCATTGTACAGTCTGTGAAGGAGGCAGTATGCAAGTCGGAATAGATATTCAGGACACAGAAGCCTTTAAAAAATTTATAGGCACAAAAAAAATGAACCGTATTTTTTCCTCCGCCGAACTTGAATATATAAATAATAAAAACCAGTCACTAAGTACCGTTACAGGCATTTTTTGCGCGAAAGAAGCCTTTTTCAAAGCAATCGGCAAAGGAATAGTTTTAAGCCAACTGACGGAAGTCGAGGTCGCTCATGATGCATTAGGCGCACCGCATTATAACCTTTCAAGTAGAATCATTACGGAGAATTCACTTGATTTCGCCGCCTTAACACTAAGCATAAGTCATACAAAAACCACTGCAGTTGCAGTTTGTATAATTCTCTAGAAAAAATCCATTACTCAGGCAGTAGAAAATCAATCAATTAATTGTGGTTGCAATCTATTTTAACAAACTTCTTTTAACAAACTTCTCGTTTCTTTGTATCGTTCCATTTTACAAAGTAGTCAATGATTAAATGCAGTCCATGCAATCCGTGGTTAATGTTGTACTCGTCAAAAATTAATGTAGAGAAAAAGTTTTCGCCGCTTGGAAAAAGCAGTTTATTTGTTTGCTCAATCCTGTAAATATAGTCTTGAAACTCAGACATACCTTTACTTGAATACTCCATGGTAAATGGGATTTGTGTAAGTTGCTCATCGTCTAATAAATCAGTAATGCTTTTGATAATAAACATCATTGCATCGAACGCTGCCTTTTCTTTGTGTTTAATCAGCTCGGCATCCTTGCCAAAGTTATCTTCTATCATCTTTTTTTCGTATTCGTTCCATTGTTTTTTAAACGTCAATTTTATTGTTTCCTTTGTGTGTGCTTTATTGTAGACAATTATTGTCTACAAATCAATGTCTTTTCCTGTCGAAAGATGGTGAAAGTATTATCTTGTAGACAATATATATGATTTGCGTTTATGGACAATATTTGTCAGAATGAAATATGCGCAAAGATGTCATTAATCGTCTTGTCGCTTTACGAGAGAAGGCAGGATTAACCGCACACGAAGTTTCAAAAAGGTTAAGGCGTTCGAGATTCTATATTTCACGGCTCGAAAACGGTGTGTCATTTCCATCCGTCAAAGATTTAGAAGAAATCCTCGCCATTTATAACTGCACACTTGAAAAACTATTCTTTCGTGAGTTTGAGGAGTTCGATTTTTGTGTCGACACAATTGAAAAGTTACGAGTAATCGGCAAAAAAGAAAAGGATACTGTGCTTGGTGTTTTGTCCCTAGCTTATGAAAAGAGCAAGGAAAGTAAGGAGGAAAAAGTAATATGAAAAAAAGAGTCGGTTCCGTTGTTTTAACCTTAATGCTTGCATTTGCATTCTTAGGTATGCCGCTGACGGCAGCGCCAGGGAATGTTCAAGCGTCAAGTGACACCGAAAAATATCAAGATCAAGACTTAGTATCCATCGGCGGAATTGCCGAACGGATTGATTATACAACAGAAGTTATAGATACCAAACTAATAAGTCCTGCAACTCCAAGCACATATTACAGCGGTCTCTCCTGCGGCATCACAGCAGGCGGCATAACGGTTGCTTATAACGATATTTGGCTGCCAAATCTTATTCCGGGCTTTACGCCTGCATCATTATCGTGGGGCATTTGGATGTGGTATACAACAACACCTGCAGTTACAACAATGTACAATACTCTGTATGTGCTTATGGGTGCCAATAGTGCAGGTGTCACAGTAGCTGGGTATAAAGACGGTTTGGCTAGCTATACAGACATTCACGGTTATAATATAACTTATACCGATGTCCGCGCAGGAAATAATTCACTTACAAGCGGTTTTAAAACTGCGATAAACAATGGCAAACTTGTTTCATTATTTTTCAATACTTTTAATATAACAGGCAGTTCAGGTGTTACGCATTCTGCAGGATATGACGAAGTAGCCTTAACCCTATACGGAGCACCACATGTTATGGTTGCCTATGGCTACATGGAAATCCAATACAAGAACGCACAAGGCAATGTATTCCGCACTGATTTCTATGCCGCAGTCCAAACGGGTTTTCAAAGCAATAGCTGGGTACGAATTAATGACTATTGTACTTTGGATGCAGCTTGGGTTACTGACATTCATTAAAGGACAAGTATATGGATAATACAAAAGAAATGTTTGAGTTTATCGAGGAGCGGCTGGGTGAACCGTTAACCAAAAAAGAAAAAACAAGATTGGAAAAACTTGCACGGCAAAGTGAATTAGACAAAAGGTATGCCTTTATAGAACACCACCTTGGTGAACCTTTGACTGCAAAAGATAAGGCAGCAATTAATAGGTTCAAAACTGCATCTGAAAAATACGACTTGAAAAAATTAAAAAAGCAAAATGCACTTGCGCCAAAGTGGAATACACAAAAAGTTATTCGTTGGTGCAGTGCAACAGCGGCAGTAAGTATTATTCTTTGCCTTTCAATTGTATTGCCGATTACACTCAGCGACACCAAGATAGTACATGTACCTGACTACATCTACATTGATAACACGTCTCCTGCTGAAGCACCTCGATATGGTATCCATACTGAAATTCAAACACTTAATTTACAACAAGGTGCTTTATCTGAAGTCGCTGGCTTATTGCTTTTCAACTCTTCTAAATACGGCTTTGATGAACAAGGCGAATTTATTTATGGCGAAACAACAAGTTTGATTTCCAAGAATGACGGACGCATTTTAGGCTACACAATAGCAAATGGTTTGATAGCCATTGACTTCCAACCACCTGATGTAATGGATGCATTCTGGGTTGATTACCGAATTCGTACATATAAGTATTATTACTTTTATGATTATTATACAAATTTTTATGCAACACTTGAAAATACCTACAACGACAACAAGACAGATATTAAGAACGAAGATAATCTTTATGAATTTAAAGATGTAGAAGTTGTTTGTGGAAACGAAAACCTCGGCTTTGCACCGATAACAATAAATGCTTTTGTTGAAAAAGGTATTGTTGTGTTATTTTATACTCGTGAAAATAACACTTACATTTATTTTGTATACGGCGATAACGATTACTTTATCAAAGCAACGCCAATAGATTCCTTTTCAGGCACCCCTGATGCGAACTACATCAAAGACGAGTTCATTATTAATACATTGTTTGCGAACATTGAATAGACCTAATGTAACTGTAAATTTACCTTAACCGAGACTCAAGTTCTCGGTTTTTATAATTTAATAATGGCAAATTGATCTTGCTTGAACTTAGGCTGTGAATAAATTAACATATAAAAAAACAAACATTCAATATAATTGCATTGACACATTTCACAAATATATGATAATATCCATAATATGGCAAAAAAGCCGAGTATAATAGTAGGCTGTATTGTCGCAGCTGCAGTTGTCGTCTTGATAGCTGTTTCCATCGTAGTATCAATAATTATTAATAAAGATAAGCATAAGGATAGAACTTTCAATATCGAACATGTTGATATTCAATTGAATGGTGAAACAGTTGATAGTTTGGAAAAAATTTGTGGTGATGCAGATTTTACCCTAACTGCGTTGATCAACAACGAAGCGACAATAGATACTAAAAAGTATGATGTGCCTACTGTTGAATGGAGTTTTATTGGAAATAGTTTGAATTGTACAGTTAATAATGGAGTAGTACATCTTGGTGATACGCTCGGACAAACTACAATTAAAGTTACAGTCACAAGTAAGAATGAAGTTTCAGATGAAATTCAACTGACAATAATTAAGGAACCCGGTTCAACGATAGAGACAATTAGTGTTGCAGACAATTTTACAGAAGCACTAACCTACATTGAAGGTCAGCCGTTTATTAAAGACGATTATGTCATAGTTGCTGATTACGGTGACTATCAGGCAAATATTACTGGATATGATGTTGATAAACTGACTTTATCTCTTGGTGACACATGGGTCTTAATTTCTTACGAAGGCCAAACATTGCAAATCCCAGTAATTGTTATACATAAAACTTTACAATCAATAGAAGTAAAAACGCCGCCGACAACAATCTCATATGCAGAAGGGCAGACATTCGATCCGACGGATATGGAAATCGTTGCTCAATATGAATACATACATAATGTGGATGTAACTGATTTCATTGTTGATACTACGACCAAACTTGTCCCGTCAGATACTTTTGTTACGATCTCATACACAGAAGATAATATTTCAAAAACAACTATCCAGGCAATAACAGTTTCTCCAAAAACATTGCAGTCGATTTCTGTTGATACAACAAATGCGATACTCGATTATGTCCAAGGGCAGAGATTTAGCACAGCAGATTTAGTGGTAACTGCTCACTATGAATACATTGATCAAACCGTGAATGATTACACTGTTAGTTCGGAATTGCGGGTCGATCCCAGATTGACTTGGGAAGATAAATCGGTAACGATTGGTTATGGCGGGAAACAATATATTGTAGATATTACAGTAGATAAACCATATTCAAATATTCGTACGATTGAAGTTGCTGATCCTTTGGAAGTTACACTTTCTTGGTCATATTTTTACATGACAGACTCGGGTGAAGACAAACTTGAATTCAATGCATTTGAATCACATAACTCTGATTATTTAGACACTGATTTAACTTACGATACAATAAACGGTATCTATGAGGTGCCTGTCGGTGCAACAGTTACAGTTACCGCTTTAAACACAGCAATACTTGATTTTTTATTTGATGGAACTTCACAAGGTCTTGCATATCCTGTGAAGAGTTTAACATTTACTTTCGAAAACGGAGAAAATCCGTTAGTCATTTCAACATCTAAAATCAGTGATAGACGAACAATCATTTTCACTGACGGAACGGCTAATTTAGTTCTTTCATATCCAATCTTATGGAACGGACTTTTGACCAGCACTGATTTGGAGCAAGTCGCATTTATCTATGATGAAAGCAATCCAAATTTTGTTAATACATACTCCGTACTTGACGAAGACCGTTCGTTTGCACAACTTTCAAATCTAATTGACACAGGAGATTTATTTGTTGTAGTTCAGGTCACAAAAGCAGAAATCTCGTCAACTGATATTGCGATAACCGTTGAATATTGGGAAGGACTGGAAGTAACAGTATTTGTTAACGCACAAGATTACGCAAGCGATACATGGAAAGACCAACTGCCGATTATTGATAGGGCAGGATATACTTTCAATACTTGGCAAGATGAGGGAGAATATAAAGTCAAGGCGTTATGGATACAAAATAATCCGAATTATGCTGAGTCGTTTGTCGATACATGGATCGCAAGTAATTCATTTTTGACCGACTCAGTTAACTGCGAAATAACATTAAACGCCGATGGAACCTATCAGTATAAATCATGGCTTAACGGGGTGCTAAACCTTGATTTCAGCGGATTTTACCAATATGACGGAAATGATATTACAATTCTTAGTATTGAAACAACTGATGATTTGATGCTTGTTTCAAACGGAAATTTTGATTTCGATTTAAGTCAGTTAGCAGAAACGCCATCATTTTTAACGGCAAACATTTTATGGATAAGTAGCGATTTCGTAGTGTACCAGCTTAGTGCACTCTTTATGGTGGAGGAATAACAAATGACAAAGTATATTAGTAAACGGATTTTCATTATAATAGGGTTATTAATAATCGGAATTTTTGCAGGAGTCTTTGGGATTAATTTCAAGACGACAAAATACTACACGCTTGCATTTGGTGCAGGAACATTAAGCAATGATAACGGTACACAATATACAATTCAATATATTCCTATTACAAAAGTTGAAATTGCAAGTGATGTTCTTACTCTTGAACCCGGCGACAGTGCACAGTTATGTGTTAACTTGACTCCTTCCTATGCACTTGCAACTACACAAAAAATTACTTATGAAATAGTTTCCGGTCAGCAGTTTGCAATGCTCAGCGGCAACATTGTGACTGCACGCACCGATAGCGACTTCGGTGGCAGTGTTTTAGTTTCGGCAACTGTTGACGGAATACAGTCATATAACTTAATCGAAATATCAGTCGAAAAACAAGTTGATATCGTTACGTATGTTCCTGTAACTTCAGTTACTCTTTCAAAAAAAGATACTATTCCGCGAATTGATGAAGGCGGCCAATATAATTTTGATGATATTTTTAACTATTCTTTTGAGCCGTCTAGCGCAACAATGCAATATGTGACTTACGAAGTAACTGCAGGAAAACAGTATGTAGATGCCCGCGGAACAAATTTTACAGTATTCGATAATCTCACAAAAGGGAATCTGTTCTTCAATGTTAGGGCTTGGGTTGGCGGCGTAGCCAGTAATGAAATAACAGTGAACATTTATGTTCCTGCTAAAGGACTTGATTTAGTCGTTGATAATGAAAGACCTATGTCTTGGAGTGGGGGCGGTGATTCTGTAACGGCAACGGCTACAATAGATGAAACCGCAACCGAAAATGCAATTAAATTTTTTATCATTCAAGGCGCAAATCTTATTCAAGGAAATTATGTTAACGGTGGCGAAATATCTTCTACATATGTGAGTGATACACAGTCGTCTGCAACATTCATGGTTAAAAATAATTTAACGGCGACACCAGGTTCTTTGAATAAAGCAATAATCATTGAAGCACGACAAGGGACAGACGCATATGCAAGAAACAGCGATATACAAGTTTCTATTCCTGTTGAGAGTTTTAGCCCAATAAACGGTTCAATATCCAGAGACGGAACAGGAGTAGAGTTCAATCCTATCCCGAACAATTATGCAGACAATGGACAATGGATAATTGAATCTTCAAGTTCTTTCTTGCATGTTGTTGGCAATATCGTAACCGTAGATAGAAGCATTTCTGCGGGAACAACGGGGACTATTGCATATAAAGCAGTAGATAACCGTATCGCAACCGGCACTTTCTATGCTTATTACACGGTTGCAAATTTAACGGATATATCAAAGTTTGCTCCTGTATATGGGGATGATAGTGCAGGTATCGCACTTAGCAAAACAAATCCGCAACTTTGGATCGGTAGGTCTACGACGGTTGGATTGACTTACAATGCATTTACGCTTAGTTCGTATGGTTTAACGAATCCAAGAATTACTTCTTTAACTGGCCAAGGCACATATCAGGCAAATACAACCACACTTGCTGCGACAGCCACAGCAAGTGGTAAAACCGCTATCACTTATATGATCACGGTTACAGACGGAACGGCAACATATACCTTACCTGTGTGGTCTATTGCTATCTTTAATCCTCTTACTTCTGTATCACTGTCCTCAACTACAATGAACACAGCAAGTTTCACACTTGGAATTAATGGTCTGACAAATTCGACATTGAATGTTGCAGACCTTGATGTATCAGTAGTCGGAACCGGTTATACCGTCAGCGGTAACGGCACAACAAGCAGAACACTTACCGCTTCTGCAAGTACGACTTTAGTTGATCCAATTGTAATAATTAGGTATGAAAATTTTTATAATGGAATTTCACAGGAATTGAAAGAAACACAAATTACAGTTACAAGGCGGTTTGCTATCAATCAAACTCAGTTGGTAAACTTAAGTAATAAAACAGGTGATTGGTATATTGTTGCAAATATTACATTAAGCGGTGAATGGACGCCAATTGCCGGATTTACAGGAACCCTATATGGCAACAATTATACAATCAGCGGAATGACGATTACAATATCCAAAATCAATTATTCAGCAGAACAATATTTTGGACTCTTCGGACAATTGAATGGAAATATCAGCAATTTAAAACTAAGTAATATAAGTATTTTAGGTGATAGTCAACAGTCGGGTAGTACTGTGAACGTAGGTGGAATTGCTGGTTATCTCGGAAGTAATAAAACAATATCCGGTTGCAGCATTTCTTCAGGTACTATAAACATTGATAGAGTTTGGTCAAGAGTTGGAGGTGTTGTAGGGTTTAATTACTGGGGTACAATAACAAACACTTCAAATTACGCTACAGTCACCAGTAATGGTGATATGGGCGGCATCGTTGGTCAAAATGATACTCTATGTTCTGTTACATATTGCATTAACAACGGTAGGATAACTTATTGGCTAGGATCGTCTTTGCGCAGTATTGGTGGTATTATCGGCTACAACAGGTCAAGTGCTGCGATAACAAACAATACAAATTATGGTTATGTGAATATAACAAGTGCAATCACGCAAGAAGTAAGAATGGGATATATTATCGGACATAATGAAACCTCGTCTTTTGATACATCTAATGTGAATTATGGAGGTTGTTCGGGCTATACTTATACTTATAATAATGGCTTTTTAGGTATTGGAAAATATAACAATAGTGTGTATATGTTTGCCAATTATGACGGTAGGGTAGGAAGGCAAGGTTAACGAAGGAGAAATATGAAAACACAGCGAAGAAGATTATTTATCAGCATTGTAATACTAGTTTGTGTGGTATTATGCAGCGGAGTACTTAGCGGCTTTGCAATGCCGGTTATCGTGAATAATGTCAAAGCAAATTCACTAGCCGTGCTTGCTGATGATTCAATTCAATCAACTGATAACAATTCGCGAGATTTAATTACAAAATCATATCAACTTACCGATAATACAGGGTACAATCCAAATAGTAATGTAATTGCGACACAATCTTTGTTCGCTAAACCTTTTGCAAATATATCACTTAATATAAATGGAGGAGATATTATTGATGGTCAAGCACCAAATAAAACCGACCCCGGGTATGGATTTGTTATGCAACAAAGTGATGATCCGGCAGCCAACCCGGTTTCGGTGCAATTGCAATATAATTATTCTTCAACTGCGAATATCACAGGAGTAAACGGTTATAAGTATCAATTTTCTGATGATTCTTGGAAAAAAGGTGTTAATGGAAATAATGTAGGAGTCGTAGGAACAGGTGCATTGCTTGTTTCAAAATCAACAGACGGAAGTAATTATTCATGGCAAAATCCATATTCGTATGCGACAACACGCAGTTTCCATACAATTAATTTTACGATAGAAAACAGCCCAAGTATTTATTATTATCAACCGCTTCTGATTTATACCCCTGACGGAAATGATTTGAAAAAAGGCATTTATATCAAAGTACAGTTTGCCTACGAAGTTAAATATAACATTTATCAAGATCCAATCTACCAAAGCAATCCTTATTTTGCTTATCAAACAGCATGGGCTTATATTAATGTGGTTGAAGAGACGACTTTTTATGTCTGCAATTCGAGTGCAAATATTTTATTTCAAAACATTGTTTTCTCAAATAACGAGCCAGTGATTTCTGAGGATGCAGCAACAAGTTCAATGATACGGTCGCTTGGAACTATTGCCAACGGCGATGCAACCAATGAAGGTTTTAAGATTGCAGCGAACGGAAGTGAAGATGAAATTAAATACAGCAAAAATGGTGCAACAAACCTTACGATTGCGCAGGACGGTCAATGTTTCTTCGACCCCGGTCGATACGACTTTACTGTAACTCCGAAAATCGGAACACCGAAGAAAACAACGATTTATGTAAATGAAAGAGGCACAAGACAAAATATTGATAAGTACTTTCCAAACGGGTTGTTAACTGCAAACAGCCAAAGAATATTTACAGACGGCAGTTATCCGGAATACACGGCCGGTAAAACATGGTTTAGTGTAAACGCTGTTTCTCAGTTTGACATGCCATTGGTCGGTAAAATTCAGCGAGTTATAGACCAAGATAACTATGAAACTGTTGCAGAATTAAATGCGGCACAAAGCAGGTCAGTTTGGACGGGTGATAATAATGGATTGCTTACAGAACCGGGAATATACGTTGCAACATTTGCGAATAACCCGAAATACTTTGACGGAGGTTTTTCGGGAGACTGTTATACATTTGTATTCCAATTCATTCTAACAACTGATGATAGTGTTCCTACGGTCAATCAGGGTTTGCTGGAAAACAATCTATGCGTAAGCGATTATTCTGCGGGCTACTATGGTGTAACACTGCCAACGCAGGGAGCAGGCAACGCAACCTTTGCTTTTACTAATTATGCAGATGCATATTCTTTTGCATATAATTATTATTCTTCGAAAGTAACAAAACAAGGAACTGCGTACTATTTTGACGAGACCGGTTTAACATATCAAACACAATACGAAGTATTAAAAGATGTAACTACTGCTGCGACAAGCAAAATTGAACGCAAATATTTTGACGCAAGTGATAAAAACTCTTGCCTGACGATTAATTCTGCCGTTATAGATATACTTTCTCAAACGATAAACAAAGATGTCGTTGTATTCTCTGATGCTTTGGCGTCACAGAATATGGCAAGCGGGTTACCATCACTAAATGACAAAAAGTATTATCAAGTAGACCAATATAACCAAACTACAGAGAACACCGTGTCGGTTCGATTTATACAAACTGCGAATTTTGAAAGCAGTTCGGTAACATTAATTAGCGAGGATTTCGGTACTCAATACCAAATAGGATACGGACAGCCAGTTCAATCATTTTTAATGAGTCAGGACGCCCCTTCCGGTAAATATCAAATAGTTGAAAAGAATATTTACGGAAATGCAAACACCTATGAAGCCGTCTATGTTCGACCCGGAGATAATCAAACAGCACTGTCAATAAGTTGGACACTCAGCAATATGGTGGCCAGTCAAACACTCACCAAAGCAGATATGAACAAGCGCTTTACGGCTAACAGTTTCATAATTAACAGTGCAGTTAATACACTTGACCCCTACGGAATTGTAAAGGTTACAAAACTCGGTGACTTGGGATGGACAAAAACATATCAGCTTGACGAAGTCAGCAATATAATTCTTGATGAAGAAGGTAACTATCAAATTCAATCTGTTGACCGTCTTGGAAACTCATCAACATATTTTGCAGATATTTACGTTGCCAAAAAAGTGTACACACTTACGCTCACAGATAATGGAGAGCAGCTTTCGCAGCAATTTGCTTTTGGCGGACAGAAATTTGATTTGCCGACTCCGACTAATACAGATGATTCTTTAGAGTTTATTGGCTGGCAGGATGCACAAGGTAAAATTTATAACGGAACTTACACTTTTAATTTACCCCAGGATGTGACATTAACCGCTGTATGGAATTATTCACAAACTACTATTCAAGTTTATGATGGTGATAACATCGCTTCGTACAGTGCTAAACCGGGGCAAAAGATTGTGCTGCCAAATATTTCAAGGGACCAATTGAAACTCTTCGGATATGGTTGCGAGGATACTGACGGCACAATCACTTTTTATATCGGTGAGATTACTTCAGTTCCGAATCTGCCAAACATGGACTTATATGCAACTTGGATTGACGAAAATCAAACTTATACATCTACTCAGCCAACCCGTGACGGAATGACATTTCTTGGATGGGTATCGCAAGAAAGCATTCTGAACGGAACAATTTACAATCAGAACAATGTACCAAGCGGAGTCACAGTTCACTCGCTTTGGATAGCAGATCCAAGTGAGTCTCCGGAAAGCGGTTTCGGCGGTGGCGCTATTGCAGGTATTTTCAAAAACGTTGGCATGGTTGTTGGCGGCGGAGCT